>Ga0105251_10001480_pt1 | contig 20156 bp, 17 predicted proteins | sample KBSS64metaG_FD_80424 | JGI IMG/M metagenome (GOLD analysis project Ga0105251, IMG submission 80424) | Switchgrass rhizosphere microbial communities from Kellogg Biological Station, Michigan, USA - KBS S6-4 metaG | ecosystem: Host-associated > Plants > Roots > Rhizosphere > Soil | place...
ATCTTAAATAAAAAACCGGATCATTTGATCCGGTTCTCTTATCACTTTACGATTAATCTTCTTTTTGTGCTTTATAAGCATAGGCATAGTTATAACCATAACCGTAGCCTGCGCTAGCACGTTGAATATCATTGAGAATAAAGCCGTTGACTTTAACACCCGCTTGTTCAAAGCGATTAAGCGTTAATTCAAGCTCTTTCATTTGTGATTTAGCATAACGGGCAACAATTAAGTTCACACCAGTATATTGCGAAATAATAATACCATCGGTTACTGCCAACACTGGCGGAGTATCAATAATGATATGATCATATTGGCTTTGTAGCTTTTCAAGTAATTCTTTAAACTGGTTTGAGCTTAAAATCTCTGAAGGATTTGTTGGACTTTTACCACGCGTAATCACATCAAGGTTTGCCACTGGAGTCTTATGCAAAACTTTTTGTAGATCAGCTTGTCCACTCAATAATTCAGAAAGACCAGGCTTAACATCAACGTCAAAATATTTGTGCATATAACCACGACGCATATCGGCATCAATCAGTAATACACGTTTATCACCTTGCGCAAAAATTGTTGCAAGGTTAGTCGAAATAAATGATTTACCTACTTCTGGTGAAGGACCTGCGATCATAATGATGTTATTTTTCGCACTCGCTAATGCAAAGTGAATCGCAGTACGGATACTACGTAAGCTCTCAATTGCAATATCATCACTATTTTTAACAGCAAGAATAGGAATATTCTTTTTCTTCTTTAAAATTTTAACGCGACTTTCTTGAATTGGAGAGCGTGGTACAGTCGCATAAACGGGTAAATCCAATTCATTTTCAATTTGGCTAGAATCTTTAATTCCCGTACGTAACATATTACGTAATAAGGCAAATAATATACCAATAAACGCGCCAATAAATATTGATAAGATAAGAACTAGAAATTTTTGTGGTTTAATTGGAGCAATAGGTTCAACAGCTGTATCAACAATACGCACATTACCAATTTCTCCTGCTTTAGCAATACGAAGTTGTTGATAAGAGTTTAATAAAGCTGTATAGAGCTGAGTTTTAACTTCTACTTCACGATAGAGTTGCAAATATTGGCGTTGTACATCCGGTAATTGTTTTAAAGTATTATTCAATTCACCAATTTGTTTGTTAATAGCAGTAATCTGGCCATTAATTTCACGCATTGCTGGATGCTCTGCAGTATATTTAGATGCCATTTCAGCTTGTTTTTGTTCAAGCTCCGCTTTTCGAGTTTCTAAAGTAATACTTTGAGTTAGATACAACTCAGATTCTTTGGTTACATCAACTGTATTATATTGTTGACGGAACTTATTAAATTGACGTTCAGCATCGTCTAATTGCTTTTTTAAGTCAGGAAGTTGTTCATCCAGAAACTTTAAAGTTTGGGTTGTTTCTGTTGTTCTTCGCTCGATATTTTGTGCGCTATAAGCTGTTAAAATTGCATTTAAGACTTGTGTAATATGCTCTTTGTCTTGGCCTTGATAATTTAGACCAAGGATGCCTGTTTGTTTTCCTTTTTCAGCAACTGAATAATTTAAACTTATTGCATTTACTGCTGCGGGTAAGGAAAGATTTCTAATATTATAAGTTGCATCAAATTGATCTTTGGTAAAGATAGCAACTTTCCAAGTTCCATGAGGGCCTGAAACTTGGTTTAACTGATTAAGTGGTACAGTTAAAATGGTTTGTTCCGTGTTCGGGTCACTTAAACGTAAAGACTGTTTATCAAAATTTAGAAGTAAATTTTTATCTAAATAATATGGTGGAATTTCAAACTGGCGAATTTCAAATTTTTTTATTCCATCTTTAAAGGTAACAGATTTATTATATTCTGTTTTGTATTGAGGATTAGTCAATAAACGATGGGTTAAGGTATTTTCTTTACTAGAGACCTGAATATTCAGATGTAAATCTTTAATGACAGAGCCTAAAACCAAACGAGACTTCAGAATTTCAATTTCTGCTTGCGCGGGTGACTTTTGTTCCATCATGTTAGATAGATCACCCAATAATGCAGCAGAAGCTCCTTTGCTGTCTTCTACTTGAACCAAAGCATCAACTGAGTAAATATCTGGTGTTGCACGTAAATAGAGCAAAGCACATACCAAACTCAAAATAGTACATAAAGCAACAAGTTTCCATTGTGCGATCAATGAGAAAAACAATTCTTTTAAATCAATTGTATCTTCAGTATTAGTTTTTTGGTTCATAAGCTTAAAATCTAAACGTTAAAATGAGATTTCCAGTCAGCCGCGCATTGCTGAATGAGTTGGCAAGTTTCATCAAAAAAAGCTTGATCATGCTGGTAGGGGTCAGGCACATTTTTGTTTTGCCAGTGACCCAATCGATAGATTTTACCTTTTGCAAAGGGCCATGTTTGTTCAATATGTTTTTGTTGGTTATGACTCATAACCAAAATCAGATCAGCTTTTTTAAGATGTTCAGCACTAAGTTTGCGTGCAATATGTGGTTGCATATCAATACCTAAGCGTTGCATGCATAGCTGTGCTTTATTATCTGCCTGATGCCCTACGAGTCCTGATATACCAGCCGATTCAATATTTAACTGTGGATGTTGCTGTTTTAAGAGATACTCTGCCATAGGACTACGACAGATATTTCCTATACAAACTACGAGAATATTTTTAAAGTGCATATAAACTATTGTCCCAAACGATCAAAACTATAAATTGCATTTGAGAAAGGAACAATTTGATTAATAATACGTTGCCAACGAGTCAAGCCTGTAGCATCAACGTAGACAATATCATTACTGCGCAATTTAAATTGATTGGCTAAACCAAAGTCGCCAATACTCATTAAATTTAAATGGTAGAGTTCAGTTGTACGATCATTTGGATTGGTACGTAAAACATAAATACGGCTAGCGCTAGCAGATAATGGATTTATACCTAAACTTTCACCTAATGCATCAGTTAAAGTCATGCCTTGATCACGCATAGGAATTGCCTGATTTTTGCCAGCTTCGCCCATCACATAAATTTTCTGATTTTCTCGATTGCTTACATAAATCGTATCATTAGACTGTACCAATAGCTTATGTAATGAATAACCAGCTTTTTCTAAATCAATCGTATTTAAATTATAGGTTCGACCATTTCGAATAAGTTGAATGTACGTGTTGTCTCCAGATGTAGATACACCACCAGCCATACCAAGTGCTGTGTAAATACTTACAGGGTGATCACTTAAATAAAATTGTCCACCTTTAGTGACGTTACCTTGAACAGAGAAACGTTGACCTTCATAAGACAGTACACGTACGACCACATCTGGTGTTTTTAAAAATTGAGAATATTTATTACGTAATTCTCTATTAATTTGAGCTAATGTTTTTCCTGCAGCTTTGTACCGTTCAACTAAAGGTAGTTGAATATAACCATCCTGATCGATAGTGTAACCATTGACTTTCGGATCGGTAGAAGTATTGCCAGAAATTTCAGGATAAGCCCAAAGTTGAATGGATAATATATCACCTGCACTTAAACGATAAACAGGATTCTGATTTTTAAATAAGGTCGCATAGTCACGTTGATAGTCAACTTGAGCAGGTTGAATCGCTGGTAAAGTTTCTTGAGAAATTTTAACTACATTAACTGTAGTTCCGAGGTCTGTTTTATAAATACCTTCATTCGGAACATCGTAAGTTTGTAAACCAGAAGTTACTGCACAGCTGGCAGCACTCAAACTTAAGGCAAGAACAGAAAAAAACTGGCAATACTTCACACGCAACCCTTTGTGTATTTATCTTTAATTGATATTGTCCACTGCATAGTAACAAGTGTCTATTAAACGCAGAATGAATGGATTCTAGCCTAAAAAAAATGAAAAAACATAGAAAAAACGTATAGCTTTGTATGTTTAGTTTATCTACATACTTTATTTTTGCCAAAAAATAATTAATACCCTATTTTTTGATCACTAATTTATTTAGTTTTTAAGGCGAAAAGACATCGTATTGTAAACACTTTTATACAATTGCAATACGGAGAATAGAAAAAAACTGATATAGTTACGCTCGACGATATCCAGTTAACATGCAACATATATTTAATATATACAATCTTGTAAGGAAAAAGGCTAACTTTTATGCAACTTGCCGATTTAAGAATAGCGATTATAGGTTTAGGATATGTAGGCTTGCCATTGGCAGTTGAGTTTGGGAAAAAAGGATCAGTAATTGGGTTTGATATTAATCAGAGTCGTATTAATGAATTAAAGAGTGGTCAAGATCATACTCTAGAAGTTTCTCCAGAAGAACTTAAAAAATCAGAACAATTAAGTTTTAGTGCAAATTTAGATGATTTAAAAGAAAGTAATTTTTTTATCGTAACGGTTCCTACTCCTGTAGATCAGGTGAATCGTCCTGATTTAACCCCATTAAAAAAAGCAAGTGAAACTGTTGGATATGCTTTAAAGAAAGGCGATATTGTAGTTTATGAATCTACAGTATATCCAGGGGCAACTGAAGAAGTATGTATTCCAATATTAGAAAAGATATCTGGTCTTAAATTTAATCAAGATTTCTTTGCTGGTTATAGCCCTGAACGTATTAATCCAGGCGACAAAGTTAATACGCTAACCAAAATTAAAAAAATTACCAGTGGCAGTACACCAGAGGTAGCAAATACTGTAGATGCAGTATATGCCAGCATTATTACTGCTGGTACACATAAAGCATCTAGTATTAAAGTGGCTGAGGCCGCAAAAGTCATTGAAAACACGCAACGTGATTTAAATATTGCTTTAGTGAATGAGCTCTCTGTAATTTTTGATCGTATCGGTATCGACACTTTAGATGTCTTGGAAGCAGCAGGTAGTAAATGGAACTTTTTACCATTCCGTCCTGGTTTGGTAGGTGGACACTGTATTGGAGTTGACCCTTATTATTTGACTCATAAAGCAGAAGAAGTGGGTTATCATCCCCAAGTAATTCTTGCAGGCCGCCGTATTAATGACAACATGGCACGTTATGTGGCGCGTAACACCATTAAGCTTATGCTTCAAAATGGTATTGATGTACCGCGTGCAAAAGTTGGTGTACTTGGGGTGACGTTTAAAGAAAATTGTCCTGATATTCGTAATAGTAAAGTAGCTGATCTCATTAAAGAGTTAGAGTTTTGGGGAGCTCAGGTTGTAGTTGTGGATCCGTGGGCGGATGCTGATGAAGTTAGACATGAATATGGTATTGAACTTGGAAAGGTTGATGCTCAAAACCCTGTTGACAGTGTAATTGTTGCAGTAGGACATAATGAATTCCGTTCACTTTCTGCAAATGAGTTACGCAGTTATATGAATTGTGAAAAGCCAGTTTTAGCTGATGTTAAGAGTCTTTTTGACCGTACTGAAATGTCCGATGCAGGTTTTACTATATTCCGTCTCTAAGTTTATCTTATTATTAAATTGAAGTTTTGATCATGAAAAAATTTGCACTTATTGGTGCTGCTGGTTATATCGCACCACGTCATTTAAAAGCTATTAAAGAAACTGGTAATACCTTAGCTGTTGCTATGGACGTAAATGACTCAGTCGGGATTATGGATAGCCATTTTCCAGAAGCAGAGTTTTTTACCGAGTTTGAAGAATTTGAAGCTTATGTAGAAGACCAAAAACTAAAAGGTGAAAAGCTAGATTATGTGGCGATCTGCTCACCGAACTATCTTCATGCACCGCATATGAAATATGCTTTGAAAAATGGTATTGAGGTCATTTGCGAAAAACCATTAGTGCTTAATTCAGAAGACTTAAATATGCTTTCTGAATATGAAAAGCAATATGGTGCTAAAGTAAACTCAATTTTACAATTACGTTTACACCCTTCAATTATTGCGCTGCGCGATAAAGTTCAAGCTGCGCCAGCAGATAAGATATTTGATGTTGACCTTACCTATTTAACTTCTCGTGGTAAATGGTATCTAAAATCATGGAAAGGGGTAGACAATAAATCAGGTGGTGTAGCAACTAATATTGGTGTGCATTTCTACGATATGCTGCATTTTATTTTTGGCAAAATTATTAAAAATGAAGTGCATTTCCGCGATGAAAAAACCGCTTCAGGTTATTTGGAATATGAGCGTGCACGTGTACGTTGGTTCTTATCAATTGATGCGAATAACCTTCCAGAAAACGCGGTACAAGGTGAAAAGCTGACGTATCGTAGTATTACTATTGAGAATGAAGAGCTAGAATTTTCAGGTGGTTTTACCGATTTGCATACACAAAGTTATCAGCGTGTATTGGAAGGCAAAGGTTACGGTGTTGAAGAAAATCGTGCAGCGATTGAGACAGTTGAAGTAATTCGTGTTTCTCCAATTGTTGAAAACCCAGAAAACCCACATCCACTATTGGCAAAGGTGAAAAAAGCATGAGCTTTTATCAACATGAAACTGCCATAGTAGATGATGGCGCACAAATTGGTGATGATTCGCGTGTTTGGCATTTTGTTCATGTCTGCGGCGGAGCCAAAATTGGTAAAGGTGTATCTTTAGGTCAAAATGTATTTGTTGGTAACCGAGTTGTGATTGGCGACCACTGTAAAGTCCAAAATAATGTATCCGTTTACGATAATGTATTTTTGGAAGAGGGCGTATTTTGTGGCCCAAGCATGGTCTTTACGAATGTGTATAATCCGCGCTCTTTGATAGAGCGTAAAGATCAATATCGTGACACTTTAGTAAAAAAAGGTGCGACGCTAGGGGCAAACTGTACGATTGTTTGTGGTGTTACTATCGGGGCTTATGCTTTTGTTGGTGCTGGTGCTGTAGTTAATAAAGATGTACCTGCGTATGCACTTATGGTAGGTGTACCTGCTAAACAAATTGGCTGGATGAGTGAGTTTGGTGAGCAAATTGATTTGCCTTTGCAGGGACAAGCCCAAGCTATCTGTTCTCATACTGGAGCAGTTTATCAACTCGATGGAACGACACTGACAAAGCAGGGTTAATATGATTGACTTTATTGATTTAAAAGCACAACAAAATCGAATTAAAGATAAAATTGATGTGGGTATTCAAAATGTTTTGACTCATGGTCAATATATTTTAGGTCCAGAAGTAACCGAATTGGAAGAAAAGCTAGCTGCCTATGTGGGGGCTAAGCACTGCATTACTTGCGCAAATGGTACAGATGCCTTGCAAATTGCACAAATGGCTTTTGGCATTGGGCCTAGTGATGAAGTGATTACTCCGGGTTTTACTTATATTGCTACTGCTGAAACAGTTGCACTCTTAGGTGCAAAGCCTGTCTATGTGGATGTAAATCCGAAGACATATAATTTAGACGTTGAAAAACTAGAGGTAGCAATTACCCCTAGGACTAAGGCTATTATTCCTGTAAGTTTATATGGTCAGTGTGCAGACTTTGATGCAATCAATGCGATTGCTGCAAAATATGGCATTCCTGTAATTGAGGACGCTGCGCAAAGTTTTGGTGCAACCTATAAAGGCCGTAAAAGCTGTAACCTAAGTACAGTTGCTTGTACGAGCTTCTTCCCAAGTAAGCCATTAGGTTGCTATGGAGATGGTGGTGCTATTTTTACCAATGATGATGAACTAGCTAAAGTGATTCGTCAGATTGCAAGGCATGGTCAAGATAAGCGTTACCACCATATTCGTGTGGGTGTGAACAGTCGTTTAGATACCTTACAAGCAGCTATTTTGTTACCAAAATTAGAAATTTTGGATGACGAAATGCAAGCACGTCAAAGAGTAGCAGAGCTCTATAATCAACTATTTGATGAAGCAGGTATTAATACCACCCCATTTATTGAGTCATATAATACTAGTGCATGGGCGCAATACACGATTCAGGTAGATGGCCGTGCAGAAGTTCAAGAAAAACTAAAAGCTCAAGGTATTCCTACAGCTGTGCATTATCCAATTCCTTTGAATAAACAGCCGGCTGTGGCTGATGTAGGTGTAATGCTTCCAGTCGGTGATGCGATTGCGGAAAGAGTGATGAGTTTGCCTATGCATCCTTATTTGAGTATAGATGCGCAGAAAAAAATTATTACAGCATTAGGGTAAAATAATGAGAAAAATGCTTGTTATTGGAGATGGAGATTCGGTTTTTGTTAAGGACTTCATTAACCAATACCATAAAGAAGGAGTGATCGTAGACCTGATTTCTTATGGAAAAAGTGGTAAAAATGATGCTGTTAGGCTACAAAAGAATTTTCAGATTAAATTAGGTTTTAACTTTTCTGCACTTAAAAACTTTTTTGAGTTTAGAAATAATATTATTGATAAAATGGATGATGACTATGATGTCGTCGTCATTCATTTTGTTTATTTCTTTTTAGCTCCTCATATATTTAAAATAAAAAATAAAACTAAAAAAATTGTAGCAGTAATATGGGGAAGTGACTTTTATAGAGTCACTTCAAAAGTGAAAATATTTTTACAAGACATTATTTATAAAAATGCAGATAATATTGTTTTTACAAATCCAAAAACTAAAGAACTTTTTTCTGAAAAGAAAAAATATATTAAAACAAAGCTAAATGTCGCTAGATTTGGTTTGCCAGTATTGGATGAAATTGATAATTTAAGACGAGATGATTATGGTCAGTTTTGTAATAGCTTTGGTTTGCCGATAGATAAAATAAAAATTATGGTAGGCTATAATGCTAATCTTGCACACCAGCAATTGTTAATTCTTAATCAAATTATTCTATTTAATGAAAGTATATTAGAAAAAATTCATTTAATTTTTCCAATGGGCTATGGAAATAATGAAAGTAGGGTTTTGATAGAAGAAATTTTGAAAAAAAATAAAAATATTCAATATTCAATATTGGAAAAATTCTACAATTTTAACGAAGCTGCAAAGTTGAGATTGGTCACTGATATTTTAATTAATATTCAACCTACAGATCAATTTAGTGGTTCAATGCAAGAAACCTTATATGCAGGAGGATGGGTACTAACAGGAAATTGGCTTCCTTATGATGCTTTATTACAATTTGAACCTAAAATGGTTCTAATTAATGAAAAGGAGGAGGTTGGTAAGGCTTTAGCCGATTTAATAGAAAGTAATTGTAAAAGTTCTTTAGAAAATACTGAATCTATAAAAGCATATATTAGAAATGAATCAAGTTGGGAAAAGAATTTCTCTACTTGGTATGACATTACTTTTAAAGATTAATTGTAGAAGAATATGGATACCAAAAAGTTAATAGGCTATGCAGTTGGTCCAATAGGTTCCAGTATTTTAGGCTTTATAACTTTGCCAATTATCACATGGTTTTATTCAGTTGAAGATGTTGGCCGAGTTTCAATGCTTCAAGTTTTTACTAGTTTTTTTATTTTATTGTTTTGCTTAGGCTTAGATCAGGCTTATGTAAGAGAGTTTCATAGCACAAAAGAAAAAGCACAGTTGTTTAAAACCACATTATTACCAGGATTGTTATTAAGTGTTTTATCCTTAATAGTAGTTTTATCTTACGATTCTACTATTATTGCTTTATGGTTATATGATATTCCTGATACGTATTTAAGTATAATAACTATTATTTGTTTTGTTATTGCTCTTGTTTCAAGGTTTCTATCTTTAATTATTCGTATGCAAGAAAGAGCATTAGCTTTTTCGATGAGTCAATTGCTCCCTAAGATATTATTTTTATTTTTTATTCTTTTTACAGTTTGGCTACAGTTTTCTCGCGATACATACAACTTGCTTACTGCAAATGCATTATCAATAGTTTTTGCTTTCTTAATTTTTTCATGGAATACAAGAACTGATTTAATTGCCACTTTTAAATATAAAATTGAAAACGGGCAGTTAAGAAAAGTGCTTGCTTTTGGATTGCCTCTAGTTGTAGGTGGTTTAGCTGCATGGGGACTAAATGTAATGGATAAGCTCTTTTTAAGAGCTATGTCTAATTATACAGAGCTAGGTATCTACTCAGTTGCAATGAGTATTGCTGCAGTTGCAGCTATACTCTCCGGTATTTTTAATACAATTTGGTCACCTATGGTGTTTAAATGGGAAAGTGAAAATTCAGTAGACCTAAAAAAAATAGATAATATTTCTGAAATTATATTGGTAATTATTTATTTTCTAATTGTATTGTCTGGATTATTTTCTTGGATTATTCCTTATCTACTCCCTAAACAATATTCAATTATTCAGTTTTTAGTTACTACGTGTTTACTTGGCCCTTTGTTTTACACTCTTTCAGAGACTACAGCTGTAGGTATTGCCCTAACTCGAAAAACTAAATTATCAATGTTGGCATCGGTTGGAGCAATGTTAATTAATCTTTTAGGAAATTATTTATTGGTGCCGAAGTATGGTGCTATAGGCGCTACAGCTTCAACTGCTTTTGCATTTTGGTGTTTTTTTATTTTAAGGACAGAATTCTCAAAATTAGTATGGCGTAAGATTCCAGTCTTAAAAAGTTATACAGTTGTCACTATTTTAATGGTTTCTTCAATATATAGCATGTTTTGTTTAAAAGAAAATTATCTAGTATTTCTTTTAATGTGGTTTTTGTTGTTTATAGGTGGTTTCTTTATTTTTTTTAATACACTTAAGAAATTTTTAGTGCAAATTAAACAAGGTTTTTAATATGAAAATTTTAACAGTATTAGGTGCAAGACCTCAATTTATTAAAGCAGCAGCTTTTTCTAGAGTTATAGCTGATTATGATGGACTGCAGGAAGTGATTGTGCATACTGGTCAACATTATGATCAAAATATGTCCGATATTTTTTTTGAAGAAATGGGTATTCCTTTACCTAAGTATAAATTACAAACTGGTGGAAAAACCCATGGAGCGATGACTGGTCAGCAATTAGAGAAAATTGAAGAAATCTTATTGGAAGAAAAACCTGATTTAGTATTAGTTTATGGTGATACAAATTCTACTTTAGCCGGTGCTTTATCAGCTGTAAAACTTCATGTTCCTATTGCGCATATTGAAGCTGGTTTACGTTCTTTTAACAGAAAAATGCCAGAAGAAATTAATAGAATTTTAACTGATCAAGTGAGTGATTGTTTGTTTGTTCCAAGTTTAGGAGCAAAAAATAATTTATTACATGAAGGTGTGGATGAGAATAAAATTTTTATAGTAGGGGATATTATGTATGATGTATCACTTTATTATAAAGAAAGAATGGTAAAACCAAATTGGTTTGATGCACTTAATTTAAATAATTTTATATTATGTACAATTCATCGTGCAGAAAATACTGATGATGAGCTTAAACTTTTAAATATATTTAAAGGATTAGGTTCTTCCAATAAAAATATAATATTACCTTTGCATCCTAGAACTGTTAATAAAATTAAAGAGCATAATATTATTGTGCCAAATAATATTAGGATTGTAGACCCTGTGGGCTATCTTGAAATGGTATGGTTAGAAGTAAATAGCGATCTTATTGTTACAGATTCTGGGGGCGTGCAAAAAGAAGCATATTTTCATAGTAAATATTGTATCACTTTACGTGAAGAAACCGAATGGGTAGAATTGGTAGAACATGGATTTAATAAATTAGTTGGTTATGATGCCGAACTTATTGTTGATGGAATTAATGCCTCGGATTCCCAAAAAATAGAAAGCTCGGGCATTTATGGAGATGGGAAAACTGCTAAAAAAATACTAGATATTATTGTATCTACTTTTAACCATCAATAAAATTAGCAATAGGCAATTCAGGCATGAAAATTTTAATCGCTGCGCATGATATCGCTCCTTTAGATTTAATTTCTTCACAAAGAATAAATCATTTTATCGATTTTTTTTCAGAAAAGGGTTATCAAGTTGATGTACTTACATCAAAAAAACGGGAAATAGATGGACCCATTAAAGATTTTGATAAATATCAAGAATTAAAAGAAAAAGCTAATTTTATTGAGATACCAAGTACTTTGATTAATAAGGAATTACCTGTTATTCAAGAAAAAAAGGGAATTATTGGCAGTAAAAATAATAAAAAGAGGGAGTTTTTAAAAAAAATTAAAGCTATTCTAGTGAAGTTTACTGGGCAATTGTTAGATTATCGAACTTTATGGGCCTATAATTCAATCCAATATTTAAAAACCTCTAATGTTCAATATGATGTATTGATTACATCTAGTTTACCCCCATGTGTAAATTGGCTAGGTTGGTATATCAAGTCTCAAAATAAAGATTGTCTATGGATAGCAGATTTTAGAGATTTATGGACACTTAATCATTTAGTAGAATATAATTTTTTTTCAAAAAGAATTGATAGTTTCTTTGAGAAAAAATTTCTTTCAAAAGCAGATGTAATTACTACAGTTTCAAATGATTTATCTGAGCAAATGAAAAACTTTCATAAAAAGAATGTACTCATTGTTCGAAATGGTTTTGTTCCCACAGAATTTTCTTCTATTGTAAAAAATGAAGTTTTTTTTCAAGATAAAACTAAAATACATGTTGTATATGCGGGAAATATTTATAAGGGTAGAAGAGATCCAACTGAGCTTTTATTATTAATTAATAAATCAAATTTAACTGATAAAGTTAATCTTCATTTTTTTGGACATTATTTGGCTAATTTAGAGGAGATTGTTAAAGCAAATAATGCTGAAAAATATTGCTCATTTCACGCTCCATTGCCACGTAATGAAATGTTAGGTGTTTTAAAGGCAAGTAATTTTAATTTATTTTTAGAATCTGCTGAACCAGATGCAAAAGGCGTAATGCCCGGGAAAATATTTGAATTAATTGGATTAGGTAACCCAATAATAACCATTGGGCCCAGAGAAGATTTTGAATCTGTACAATTGATAAAGAGTTCAGGATTATTTGTTGATTTACTAGATTTTATTGAAACATTGAAAATGAACGAAATGTATTTTTCTAATTCCAAAGATCAAGCTTTTCTAGAAAAAATTGCTGGTAGAGATGAGCAGGTCAATAAAATTCATCAATTTATCGAGCAAAAGCGTTTGAGTAAAATAGGTACTTAAATGGAAAAATTTTCTAAAATTTTCCTAATACTAGGAATTTTTACTACACCTTTTTACATATTTTCCAGTGGAAGCCTGCAGCCTTCGCACTTTTTCTTACTTTTATTTGTCTTTTTTTTCTTAATATATAAGAAAGGCTTTTATGTTGATCGTAAATTATTTTTATTAACGATGCCTTTTTTTGTATACGTGCTTATAGTGAATTTAGTATATTCATTATATTATCAAGATACAAGTTTTTTTAGTTATCCTTTAAATTTAACTTTTGATTTATTAATAATGTTCTCATTAGTTTCTTTTTTAAATAATGAAAATATTAATCTAGTAAAAAAAATTCCATATTTTGTTTTTTTAATTTTAATTATGTTGTTTTTGTTGTGGTTTTTTGGTTTCGGTGAGTATAAGTTTTACCCTCGCTATAATGGTTATTTTAATGATCCAAACCAAATGGCCTTCTTTGTTTTATGTGTTACTACGATAGCATGCCTATATATAAAAAATATCTATTTATTTTCTTTGACTTTGTTTTTTGCACTTGCATTAATACTTTTTACTCAATCTCGCTCTGCTATTTTGGGGGTTTTTATGCTGGTTTCTAGTTTATTATTTTTGTATTGGCGTGGAAATAAAAACTCAGTTTTAGTTTTTATGAGCTTGGTGCTTGTTGTGTCTTTAGTTTTAATGATTTCTTCTGAGTATTTATTACATATTAGTTATATTCAATCTGTTGTTGAGAGATTTTCTGAAGCTGATATCGGCGAGCAGTCGGACGTACGCGGCTATACACGTATTCTTAACTTTAAAGAATATCTACTATTTGGTGCTGGGCAAGGGTTGGATATGAGATTTAACTCTCCGGTTGAAATTCATTCAACTTGGGCAGGTATCTTTTTTTATTACGGTATAATTGGTATATCTTTATTCTTGTTTTTTTTAATAAATATTTTTAAAAATTTAAATATTTATCAAAAAATACTATTTTTAGTGCCCTTAATGTATAGTTTCTCAACTTTTGGTGCTCGAACAGTAATTTTCTGGATTTTATTAGCTTGTTTTTATCAGATGTCTCTACTGAATAAATATAAAAAGGGGGCAATGTAATGCAGATTGTTTTAATAGGTACCGTAGCTAGTAGCTTTTATGGCTTTCGGGCAGACTTAATTCGCGAATTACACAAAAAAGGTCATATTGTATATGCCTTTACTTCAGAATATTCAGAATCTGATTTACGGAAGATAAAAAGTTTAGGTGCTATTCCTGTAACCTATGATTTAAATAGAGGTGGGCTAAATCCATTAGCAGATATTAAAGCAACGTATGTGCTCGCAAAAAAAATTAAGGAAATTTCGCCAAATATAGTATTTTCTTATTTTACTAAACCTGTAATTTTTGGAACCTTGGCTGCTAAATGGGCTAAAGTGCCTAAAATTATTGGTATGCTAGAAGGATTGGGTTATACATTCACTGATCAACCTGAAGGTTTATCACCTAAAACTAAACTTATACGTAATCTTCAGATATTTTTATATAGAATTGCTTTTCCTTATCTAGATCAGCTTATTTTTCTTAATCCCGATGATCCCGTGGACCTTTTAGAAAAATATAACCTTCATGTAAAAGCAGTTAATATTTTAGGTGGAATTGGTTTAAATTTAGAAAATTATCCTTTTAGACCTATTTCTAAAGTACCAGTCAATCTTAAATTCTTATTTATAGGCCGTTTATTAAAAGAGAAGGGTATTCATGATTTTATTGCAGCTATTAAGCTGGTAAAACAAAAATATTCTAATACTACATTTACTGTATTAGGTGCTGTTGATAAAAGTAATTTAGGAGCTTTATCTGAAGATGAAGTTAGTAATTTAAAACAAGTTGGAATAATTGAATATCCTGGACATGTTAACAATATTCAGGAGTGGATTGTAAAAAGTGATGTTTTTGTTTTGCCATCTTATCGTGAAGGTGTGCCAAGAAGCACACAAGAGGCGATGGCAATCGGACGAGCAGTAATTACTACTGATGTACCAGGCTGTCGCGAAACAGTTATAGATGGAGTTAATGGTTTTATTGTACCTCGATGGAACCCTGAAAAGTTAGCTGAGAAAATGATTTACTTCATTGAACATCCTGAAAAAATCCAAGTAATGGGTGAAGCTAGTCATAAAATAGCAATCGAAAAATTTGATGCTAATAAAGTGAATCAGAAACTGATGGATATCTTAGGACTATAAAATGTTAAAACGTTTTGTGGATATTATTATTGCAACTATTGCCTTAATTCTACTCTCACCATTATATTTCTATGTTGCTTATAAGGTAAAAAAGAATTTAGGTTCTCCAGTCTTGTTTCGCCAAGTTCGTCCAGGTTTAAATGGTGAGCCATTTGAAATGATTAAGTTTCGAACAATGAAAGATGCGACAGATGCACAGGGTAATCCTTTACCTGATAGTGAGCGTCTAACGCCATTTGGTAAAATGCTTCGTTCAAGCAGTTTGGATGAAATGCCTGAGCTTTGGAACGTGATTAAAGGTGATATGAGTATTGTAGGTCCAAGACCTTTACTGATGGAATACTTGCCGCTTTATAATAAAGAACAGGCGAAGCGTCATGATCTACGTCCAGGAATGACTGGTCATGCTCAGGTTAATGGGCGTAATGCAATTAGTTGGGATGAAAAATTTAAACTCGATACATGGTACGTGGAAAACAGATCGCTTTGGTTAGATTTTAAAATTATGCTACAAACCATAAAAAAAGTAATCGCTAAAGATGATATTAATGAAGCTGGCGAGGCGACTATGACGAAATTTACAGGTTCAAAGTCGGAAGCAGATAAATGAACAACCAAGTCTATGCTATTTATGGTGCTTCGGGTTGTGGCCGTAGTTTGATGCCTGTTGCAAGACAACAGCTTCAACGTCATGGTATTGCGGCTGAGATTTATTTTATTGATGATAGTTTACAAGAAGAAAAGGTAGTAAATGGCCATAGAGCTTTAAACTATCAATCTTTTAAATCAATAGATTGCTCTTATAAATACGTCTTAATTGCGATTGCAAATAGTCAGATTCGTGAAAAAATCGCAAATCGGTTGATTGCTGATGGTATTAAACTTTGGTCTGTACAAGCTGATAACACAGTAATCATGGATAATGTTGAAATGAGTGAAGGTGCAGCCTTAAGTCCTTTCGTTTCAATTACATCAAACATAAAAATTGGTAAATGTTTTCATGCTAATTTATACAGCTATGTTGAGCATGACTGTGTGATTGGCGACTATGTAACTTTTGCACCAGGTGTTAAATGTAATGGCAACATTCATATTGAAGATCATGCCTACATTGGTGCTGGAGCATCCATAAAGCAAGGGACACCCGATAAACCTTTAGTGATTGGTAAGGGTGCTATTGTTGGTATGGGTGCAGTAGTAACTAAAAGTGTACCAGCAGGTGTAACTGTTGTCGGTAACCCTGCAAGAATTTTAGAAAGAAAGTAAGACATATTTAAATAGGAAATAAAAATGTTAAATACTGCATTTGAACCATGGCCAAGTTTTACAACAGAAGAAGCTGACGCAGTCAAAAATGTATTACTATCAAATAAAGTAAATTATTGGACTGGACAAGAATGTAGAATTTTTGAAAAGGAATTTGCTGAGTTTTCTGGTACAAAATATGCGGTAGCTTTGGCAAATGGAACTGTTGCGTTGGATGTTGCATTAAAAGCTTTAGACATTGGTGCCGGCGATGATGTTATTGTGACGTCCCGTACTTTTCTTGCTTCAGCAAGTTCCATTGTAACTGCAGGTGCTAATCCTGTTTTTGCCGATGTAGAATTAGATTCTCAGAATATTTCACGACGTACTATCGAAGCTGTCATTACACCAAATACGAAAGCGATAATTTGTGTACATTTAGCAGGTTGGATGTGCGATATGGATCCGATTATGCAACTTGCCGCTGAGCATGGTCTATATGTAATTGAGGATTGTGCACAGGCCCATGGTGCAAAATATAAAGGTAAAGCTGCAGGTTCAATCGGACATATTTCCGCTTGGTCTTTTTGCCAAGATAAAATTATGACAACTGGTGGTGAAGGCGGTATGGTCACCACCAATGATGAGACACTTTGGAAAAAAATGTGGTCATACAAAGACCATGGTAAAAGCTACGATAGTATTTATAATAAACAACATCCTCCAGGTTTCCGCTGGTTGCATGATTCATTTGGTACTAACTGGCGTATGATGGAAATGCAAGCAGTTATTGGCCGAATTCAGTTAACACGTATGACTGAATGGACACAAAAGCGTACTGAAAATGCAGGAAAGATTTTAAAAGCGTTTGAAGATTCCCCTTACTTTAATGTTCACATTCCTTCAGATGATTATGTCCATGCACATTATAAGTGCTATGTCCAAGTGAATTTAGAGACGTTACCAGAAGGTTGGTCACGTGATCGTATAATGCAAGAAATTAATGCTCAAGATGTGCCTTGCTTTAGTGGCTCTTGTTCGGAAGTTTATTTAGAACACGCTTTCGATGGTACCTCATGGCGTCCAGAAAAACGTTTGGAAAATGCACAGCAATTAGGTGATACAAGCTTGATGTTTTTGGTGCATCCGACTTTAAGTCAAGAAAGTATAGAAAAAACAGTTAGTGCAATTAATACGGTTAGTAAAGCTATACAATCATAAAAAATGTGAAGCTATTCACATAGCTTTATTTTGAATTATGATCTGATTTAAAGTTATGTAACCGCTGCGTAAAATTTATTTCTAGTTATACAAGAAGTAAGTATAAATATCGCACGGTTACTAGAACGATTAGAAGAGTATTGTGAAAAAGATTATTTATCAGTTTGCGTCTGCCCCAAGACTCACCAAACAATGTTTTTTGGTTCTTATAGACCTTTTTGCGTTTCCTGTTATTTTGTGGTTATGTTATGCCATTCGACTGTTTGATTTAGGTGCTGAAGTTATCCCAGGCAATAACTATGGAGTAGCCATTGTTACGATCATTGCTATTTTAAGTTTAATGGTAACAGGGGTATATCGCTTCATTGTTCGTACTTTTAACGAAGCCTTTATTGCAAAATTAGCGCTTGCTGTTGCTCTGATGGTAATTGTTTTATATAGCCTAAATGCATTCTCAGCAGCGTTTGTTCCGACGTCAATTCCTTTGATGTTTGGCTTTTTAATGTTTGGTTGGGTTTGGTGCAGCCGTGCATTCATTCGTTTTATTGTAAAAGCTTCATTACAAACTGGTGAAGAACCTAAGCGCATAGCAATTTATGGTGCTGGTGATGCTGGTCAGCAAATTGCAGCTGTGCTTTACCGTTCTGGCAACCATTTACCTGTATTTTTCATTGATGATAACAGTTCTTTGCAAGACCATATGGTTGGCGGTTTAAAAGTACTATCTTTAGAGAAAGCGTTACAACGTTTTGGAAAATATAGAACAGATGAGATTTTACTAGCATTACCTTCCGTTGGGCGTGTACGTAAAAGTGAAATTATCCAACAGTTAGAACCTGCACATCTTAAAATTACTGAACTTCCTGGCCTTACTCAGTTGGTTGATGGTGAGCTAAAAGTTGCTGATATTCGTGAAGTAGACATTGTTGATTTATTGGGACGTGACCCAGTACCCCCTGTAGATCATTTACTTGCAAAAAATATTCATAATAAAATCGTGATGGTAACAGGTGCTGGTGGTTCAATTGGCTCCGAGTTGTGTCGACAAATTATTAAAAATCAGCCTAAAATGTTGATTATTTATGAAATTACTGAATTTGCGCTTTACAGTATTGATAGAGAATTACGTCTAACCGCTCAATGTGAAATTGTTCCAATTTTAGGTACTGTTCAGGATCAACAAAAATTAGAGCGTATTATTGAGCAATACAGCGTACAAACTGTTTATCATGCCGCGGCTTATAAACATGTACCTTTAGTAGAATGTAATCCAATTGCAGGATTAAAGAATAATGCGATTGGTACAGCGAATAGTTTAAATGCAGCTGTGAAAAAAGGTGTGGAGACGTTTGTTCTCATCTCGACTGATAAAGCTGTACGTCCAACCAATGTTATGGGCGCCTCAAAACGCATGGCCGAACTTTATTGTCAAGCTATGGCTGAAGCTCAAAAGCAAACTCAAATTAGTATTGTACGTTTTGGTAATGTATTAGGATCTTCGGGTTCTGTAGTGCCGTTATTTAAACATCAGATCGCAAAAGGTGGTCCGATTACTGTGACTCACCCTGATGTAACGCGCTACTTCATGACTATTCCTGAAGCATCTCAGTTGGTTATTCAAGCTGGTGCGTTAGGCAAAGGTGGAGATGTCTTTTTACTTGATATGGGTGAGCCTGTTCGTATTCAGGATTTAGCTCGACAAATGATTTCTTTAAGTGGCTTAACTGTTCGTGAAAAAGACTCAGTTCAAGGGGATATCGAAATTCACTATAGTGGATTACGCCCAGGAGAAAAACTTTACGAAGAATTATTAATTGATCAAGAAAATACTGAATATACCGAGCACAGTAGAATTCTTCGATCATTTGAAAAGTTCTATCCACTCTCTGAAATTCAAGAAGTTTTTGATCGAGTTAATAATATGACTGCTGTTCAAAAAGATATTGATTGGGCTCTTTGTCAACTCGAACACTATGTTGATGGTTATAAACGTAGTAAAGATATTATGGTTAATTAGAGAGTGAATGTGTGATTAAAAAGGCAGTTTTACCTGTAGCTGGATTAGGTACACGTTTTTTACCAGCAAGTAAGTCAATTCCCAAAGAAATGGTTACAGTGGTTGATCGTCCTGCAATTGAATATGTAGTGCGTGAAGCTGTAGAGGCTGGAATTGAGCAAATTATTTTGGTAACTCATTCATCTAAGGCATCAATTGAAAATTATTTTGATCGAAACTTTGAACTAGAAACGACTCTAGAGCAAAAGAAAAAGTTCGATTTACTTGAAGAAATTACGCAGATTATTCCATCTCATGTAAGTGTGGTAAGTGTAAGACAACCCCAACCTTTGGGTTTGGGGCATGCTGTTTTATGTGCAAAAAGTATTGTTGGACAAGATGATTTTGCTGTGTTGTTGCCAGATGTGTTGGTTCAAGATAACTCAGGAAAAAACGATTTATCGCGTATGATTTCAC
>Ga0105251_10001482_pt1 | contig 20145 bp, 7 predicted proteins | sample KBSS64metaG_FD_80424 | JGI IMG/M metagenome (GOLD analysis project Ga0105251, IMG submission 80424) | Switchgrass rhizosphere microbial communities from Kellogg Biological Station, Michigan, USA - KBS S6-4 metaG | ecosystem: Host-associated > Plants > Roots > Rhizosphere > Soil | place...
CACGGCCACGCTGTAGCCGGGCGTGAGCGGCACGTTCAACGAACCGCGCGGGCCTTCTTCGCCGTCCGGGCCCTTGCTGAAGAACACATAGCTCGGGTTGCTGGCCAGCAGCTCGGTGACGCGCGCCGGGTGCGCGTTGGCCCAGCTGCGGATGGCGTCCATGGTGACGTCTTCTTTCTTCAGCTCGCCCTGCTCCACCAGCCAGCGACCGATGGGGCGGTAGGGATGGCCATTCTGGTCGGCGTAGGCGATCCGCAACTGGCGGCCGTCGTCCAGGCGGATGCGGCCGGAGCCCTGAATCTGCAGGAACTGCAGGTCCATCGGGTGGGTGAGCCAGGCGAGCACCGGTGCCTTGGCACCCTTGGCGTTGATGGTGGCAGCATCGTCGTAGGGCCGGAGCACGCGCCCTTCCACGCGGCCGCGCAGGCGCTTGCCCTTCAGTTCGGGATAGAGCGCGTCGAGCTGCACGCTGACCATGTCGATCGGCACGCCGTACACCGGCACGGTGGCCTTGGCGGTGCGGGTCAGGCTGCCGCTGTAGACCGGTTCGTAATAGCCGGTAATCAGCCCATCGGCACGGTGTCCACCGGCGCGCAGCGCATGGACCTGCAGGTTGTCCTGCAGGAACTGCCGGATCGCTGCGGGCGAGTTCTGCACCGTGGCGGCCGCTGCGCAGGTGGCGGCCCAGACCGCATCGCCTTTGAGGCGTGGGCAACCACTGCGCCAGGCGCTGAAGCCGGCCTGCAGGTCGCTGTCGGCAACCTGCGGCAGCGATGCCCAGTCGGCCTTGGCGTAGGTGCCCGCGCTGGCTTTAGGCGACTCGGGTTGGGTGGGGGCAACGGTGCTGCACGCGGTGAGAAGGGTCAGGCCCAACAGGGCGAAGGCGGAATGCTTGGTCATGTCACCGGGTCTGTAGCAGCAGCGAATGCAGGATGCGGGCGTCTTCCGCGTCAAGGGTGGGCGGCAGGTCGTCGCGACCACGGAAGCGGCGGTGGAAGGCCCCTACGGTAGCAGCGCGGTCGTCCAGTGCGTAGCCGAACGCCTGCAGGCCGAGCCAGGGGTCGAAGCCTTCGGGCGCGGGGCCATCGCCGGCACGCGGCCAGATCCCGAATCCGGCTTCGGCCAGCTGCTGCCAGGGGAAATAGCGGCTGGGGTCCTGTTTGCGGGACGGGGCGAGATCGGCATGGGCAATGATCTGCGTGCGCGGAATGTCCAGGCGCGTGCACAGGTCGGTAAGCAGGCGGATCAGGGCGGCGATCTGCTCCGGCGCGAACGGGCTGTTGCCGTCGTTGTCGATCTCGATGCCGATCGAGGCCGAATTGAGGTCGGTGATGCTGCCCCATCGCCCCCCGCCGGCATGCCAGGCGCGCAGGTTGTCGGCAACGAGCTGGTAGATATGGCCATCGCCACCGACCAGGTAGTGCGAACTGACCCGGCCGCCGCTGTTGGCGGTGCGCAGGGTGTGCAGGCTCTGCTGCACGTTGTCCTGGTCGGTATGGTGCAGCACGATGATCACCGGGCTGCGTGCGTTGTGGTTCGGCGACGGCACCCAGGTAGCCAGCGGACTGCGAATGTCCGTGCTGGTAGCACAGCCGGCTACTAGGGCGGTGGCGAGCAGCACGAGCGGGAGGCGGAATCGGCGCATGCCGTGATTGTGCTTCATTCCGGGCAACCTTGCCCGTCGCGCTGCCAGTCGGTGCTCAGGAGCGAACGAAGGAAAGGTTGTACAGGAACAGTGGGACTACGATGAGTGCCAATGCCACTTCCCAGACCCGCGCCCACGTGAAGCTCCGAATGCGCGCTACCAAGACGCATACCAGCACCGGGAGCGACAGCGTCGCAGTTGCAGCTGCCAGGCGGACCCAGCCAGCGTACTCAGTCGATAGCAGCTCGGCCATCAGCCTCGCTTCTGGATGCCAGTGGGAGTAGGCCGAAACCGATTCGACCACAAGGCATAGCGTCCATAGAAAGTAGTAAAGGACTTCCAGAATGTTTCGCCTCAACCCATCCATTCTTATCCTCGAGTTCTTCGATACTTCGACCAATGGAGTAGGGTATGGCGGAGCACGCACGATTGTGGAGCGCCTCAACTGCTATGAAGAAGGGAAGTATTTCGCAGATGCGAAGAACAGCAGCCAGCACACCACCGCAAGGAGCGTCTCCAGCATGAGATATCCACGAATGATGATCGCGCGCGCTATGAGAACGATGGTCAAAATGGGAAGTGAAAGGAACGCCAACATCAGAACCGGATCCATGCTACGGCTTAGCAAATGGCACAGTACCAGCGAAAGGCCGCTTCTCCCGTCACACCCCAGGAAGCTGTAGTGCATTACGTAGTTTGCCAGCACGGCCATCCAGGCCGCCAGGCTTGCCACCCATGAAAGGATATAGAGCCGCTTGATCCACATCATTGGGCAGCGTTGGACGTGCGCGGGTCACGAGGAATGACGCGATCGATCAGTTTGACCAGCGCCATGTAGAACAGACCGCTCATCACGCCGATGATCGAAAAGAACAGAGCTCGCCTGGGCGCCCAGTCCATCCAGAAGGTGGGATTGGTCCACACGGCATCCCACGCGCCACCGGCGAATGCGCCTTCCATCAGGAGCCAGCCGACGACGGCGCCGACCGCGCCGAATATCAGGTACCTGAACCTCCAACGCGCGAACATGCCGTCGATCAGGCAGACCAGTGGGCAGCCCACGATCAAGCCGATGATGGCGCCCACGATCAGGAATACCGGCGTCGCCGACAGCGCACCGCGCAGAGGCATTTCCGCAGCGAAAAGCGATGGAGCAAGGAAGAGAATGCAGCTTGCGGTGGCGGTGCTGACAGGCACCGCAAGCATCCTCGCGATCCAGTTCCACGTACTCATTCGTGTTCGCGCCTCGCAAGCGCTCGAAGCAAGCGCGGCCAGATGAGCGTGTAAAGAACTCCCCCCACCAGCCCAATGACGACGAAGGCCGCCACCCGCTTTGGCGCCCAGTTCAGCCAGAAACTACCGCTCGCCCAGATGTTGTTCCAGGCACCACGCGCAAAGGCACCCTCGACTACAAGCCAGGCAAGCACTGCACAAACGGCACCCAGCGCTACGTGGCGAAGCTTCGCGTGTGGAAAGAAAGCATCGGCAGTCAGGATGGCGGGGAAGCCAAGGATCACGCCGAACACGGCTGCCACAATGCCGATGATCGAGGAAAAGTAAATGCTCTCAAGTGCTGTTCCAGCCGTGACGCCGAGCGGCGCGCCGATCAGGAGCGCCCCGGCAATGCCGGCGCTGAGTGCAACTGCCAGGATCTTCGATAGCGCAATACGTGGGTTCACTGGCATGCCTCGATAAGCTTCCCCTGAGAATCACGAGCACTCCTGCACTGGCGCTGTGTTCCAGGCCACTTCTCGCCTATCCCCTGAGAAACGACAGATTGTAGAGCAGCATCGCCCATGCTGCGGCCGCCACAAGGATCTCCGCTACGTGGAGCCTTGATGTGCGGACCGCATGGACCGCGACCACGACGGAGAAAAGTGGAACGCCAAACAGGACCAGCCAGAATGCAAGGTTGAAGTATTCGGAAAATGGGCCTAGAAAAAGCGGGCGAAGGTCCACCTCGCCTGACGAAATGCGCTCGTAGGTTGACAGTGAAAGGTAGCAAAGGAAAAACGTCCAAACCAGCAGATGCGCAAAGTCAATGGCTTTTCGCATTGTCAGCCCCAGTCGAAAAAGAGATCTTCCCACAATTGCCTCACCAGCCGATCTGATTGAATTTGCTCCAGTCAACGACAGGAGGATAGGACGGAGGCGGCAACTCGGATAGATAGACCCGTTCGATCTCGGGGTTGATCTTCGCGCCCGTGCCGATATACCTGCATAGGTACCAACGGCAGTCCTCGACAGGCGAATCCACGAGTCCAGACCTGCGACCCGGCATGAACAATACCGCTGCCGCATCCAGGATCTGCTTCTGCCGTTCGACTTCCTTTGCGCCGCTCACCGAACCGGCGAGTTGCGCTACGTAATCCGCGTTCTGAAGGGGTCTGTCCTTGGACGCAGTCGTTGCTGCGCTGTAAATGGCGAGACTGTAGTCCAGATACGCGCCCTGGTGCGTGTAAGGATTGTCGGGATCGGCGCTTCCGCCGTTCGCGACGGACTCACGCCCGTGTCCTATCTGCGGATCGAAATGCGTACCGTCCGCCTTCACATGTGCGAAGGAGTCTCCGAAGGCGTGCAGCGCCTTTTGAGTCTCTGGATCAGACAGGATCTTCTTCTTCATTTCGGGGTCGTTTTCATACTTCTTTATATCGGAAAGAACAGAAACAACCTTGGCTTTCCAGTACTCCTGGATCTCCTTCACCTTCGCCGGATCCTTCTCGCCGGTGAGCACGTGGTTCGCGATCTGGGGCGCTTTTGGATCCTTCCCATTGATGATATTGGGCTCGCTCAGTGCATTCCGTTTGTCCGTATCCGGGGCCCACGCAGCGAGGGCGATTGCCTTTGCATCGGTCTCCTTGAAGCCCGCCAGATAGAGGATGGTTGCCATGGTGGAGTAGTGCCCAACCTCTCCCCAGTTATTGTCAACTGCATTCTTCGCCGCGTTGCTGCCGGCGGCAGCGCTGATCAACCCATCCTGGAACGAGCCAAGCAACGCACCGCCCATGCCCGCGATGGCGCTCACCGTTTCCTGCTCGCTGGCGGTCAGCTCCGTACTGCCTTTGCCGAAGAGGAACTTGGCGATTGACGGTGCCGCTGCTTCGGCGCCCCCGGCAGCCAGTGCGCCGATCAGGGCATTATCTCCACCCGCCGATGCCACAGCTGCACCCAGCAGGGCATGCGCAAGCAGGTGCGTCGCGCTCCCCTCTTCCCCACGATTGCCATTGTCCATCTCGTTCCTCGCGGCGTTCTCCTTGAAGTACTGGCCGATCTGATAGGAAATGGCCGGCGCAAGCGTGCCTGCGACGATCTGGCCGGCACTGCCCGAAGAAGCTGCAATGCCGTTTGTGATAGCACCGACCAGGACACCTGCTTTCTGCAGGCGCTCGATCTCGCGGTCAGCTTCTACCGCAATCGCGATGAGCTGAGCCTGTTGGTCCGGACTCATTGCACTACGCAGCTCGGGATCTGCGAGAAGCTTCTTGGCTTCTTCCTTGCGTGCGTTCGCCTCGTCGATGGAGGAGTTGATGTCCGCACGAATCCGCATTCCCGCGTCCACCACGGTGCCGGTCGCCTGCGCCATCGCCCGCTGTTCCTGCAGCACCTTCTGCAGGTCCGGCAGACCTTCAAGCGCTTTGTGCGCGGCACTGGCATCTGAATTGACGCCAAGGTCGGCAACGTCAACCTTCTTTCCGCCGATGGTGATATTGCCGCCGGTCAAGGTGGCGTAGGTGGTGGAGCTGTCGTGGCCGCTCTCGGACATCGGAATGCCCGGGCTGAACGATGTGTTGTTCACTGCGCCGTAGTTGCCGTTTGCGATGGTGTTGCCGATGTCCTTCATCTGGCCTGCGGCGTTCGGTGCGGCGACCGGGTTGCCGCTCGCGTCCGTTGCTGCCTGGCCGGTGAAACCGAACCCGCCGCTGATGCCGGCCGAGCTGGCCCGGTAGTCCATCTCGTTCCTGAGGTCGGTGAAGGTGAAGCTCTCGGCGGTCAGCTCGCTGTTGGCCGCATTGGTACTGGCGATGGCACCGCCCACCAGGTTCACGTGGCCGGCGTCGACGTGGTAGCCGCCGTCACCGGCGAAGAGGCCGGACTGCTGGCCAACGCCCTTGTAGCTGCCGTTGGCCTTGCCTGCACTGGCGTACCCGCTCACGTCCCATGCGGTGCCGAATGAGACCTGTACGCGGCCTCCTACCTGGTTCTCCTTGGACATGCTCTCGGCGATGTCCTGCAGTGATTCGATCGTGAGCGTACCGCCGGTTTTCACCTCGATCCGGTCCGCAGTCGCCGTCGCACCGCGTAGGGTGGTGTCCCCTTCCGCCTTCAGCGAGATGTTGCTCCCGGTCAGGGTCGTGTTCTGCCAGGTGGTGCTCTCCGCATTGGCCTTGCTGCTGCCAACGCTGGCTTCGGCGTAGACGTACACCCCGGTCTGGGCGCCAACGGACACGCCGACACCCACCTCCGCACCGGCATTGTTGCTCTTGCTCTTGTTCTGCAGGTTTGCCTGCCCCGCTTCGAGCAGGATGTCGCGCGCCGAGTCCAGCGCGAGGGTATTGCCGGCGCTCAGGTTGCCCTGCACCACGTGGATGTCGCCACTGGTACTGGTGAGGTTGACGTTGCCACCGCCCTGGATGGTGGAACCACGCGACACCGTGCTGCTGCCATCGGCGCTGCTGCTGGCGGACTTGAAACCGATGCCGGCTTCGGCGCTGAAGAGAGAACCACCGCCGCCCTTGGCTGCGCTGGCAATGGCACTGCCGGCCTGGTAGGCGTTGGCACCGGCCGCCATGCCCTGCATGGCCTGCAGGCGTCCATCCGAATGGCGTGCGGCGTCCACGTTGTTGATCAGGTCGATGAAGGGCGACTTGATCCGCGCGAACACGCCGATCTTCAGGTCCTTGTCGCTCTGCGAGTTGTAACCGGTCTCGTTGGCGGTAAGCAGTTCGATCTCGGCGGCAGTGATGTTCACATCCTGGGCGGCGACCACGTTGCTCGCGATCTGGGTGTACTTGCCGCCCGCGCCCAGATTCACGTTGCCACCCAGGCTGCCCACGGTGCTGGCCACCTGCGAGACCATCCCGCTGTCATCGTCGTGCTGCTGCCGGTGCCAGCCGGCGAACTTCTCGGTGTCGGAGATCTGCACCGTGCCGATGGCCTTGCTGTCGGCGGTGTTCGCATTGCTCACCGTGTCCTGGCCGCTTTGCAGGGTCAGGTTGCGGGCGGCGCGGATGGTGACATCCCTTTCGGCGGCGATGTTGGCCGCGGTCAGGGTGATGTCGCCCTCGGTGGTGGCCATGCGCACGCCACCGCCGGCCGAGAGCTGGGTACCGGTGATGGTATCGCTCTGGCCGGTGCCGTCGCTGCGCGAGTTGTTGGTGCCGAAGGGCAGGCCGCTGGTGTTGTTGGCGAAACCCCAACCCTTGCCGCTGCTCTGGCTGCTGCTGGATTCGGTGTTGTGGGCAACGTCGAAGACGATGTCCTTGGTCGCCAGCAGCAGCGCATCGCCCTCGGCCGAGAGCTGGGCGCCCCGGCTGGTGATGGAGCCGCCATTGGCGATCAGGGTCATGTCACCGCCCGCACTCAGCTGCGTGACGCGTGCGTCGCTGGTGGAGTGGGTCTGGTTGCCGCTGGCGCGCTGGCTGCCGCCGGTGACCACCACCGAGGTGGTGGCCGCGCGCACGCCGGAGGCGGTGCCTTCGGCGTTGCGGGTGATGTCGCCCATCATCGAGCCGCTGTCGGCCATGCCGTCGGTGGTGGAGTCGCGGGCGCTGCGATACGCCTTGGTCGGGTCGTAGGTGACGCCCATCGAGAAACCGCTGGACTTGCTGGACTGGCTGCTCTGCGTGTCCTGGGTATCCTGGCGGGCGATGAGGTTGATGTCCTTGCCGATCAGGGTCAGGTCCTTGCCAGCGGCGACGTCGGAGGCGGCGATGGTCAGCTGGTTGCCGGCGCTGACCTGTACGTTGCCGTCCATCGAGCCGACCGCCGAGCCCACCTGGGTGGTGGACTGGCTGGCGCTGTGGGTGTTGGACTTGGAACTGCTGTAACCCACCGACGCCACGCCATTGGCGAAGCCGCCGGTGAGGCCGGACTTCTTCTGGCTGAAGCTGTGGGCTTCGCTGAAGGTGTCCTGGGCCGATTCGATGGTGACGTTGTTGCCGGCCGCGATGCTCAGGTTGTTGTCCGCGAGCACCGTGGACCCCCGGATGCCGACGTCGTTGCCGGCAGCGATGTCCACGGTCTTGCCGGTGATCGACGCGCCCACTGCGTAACTGGCCGAACTCTGGTCGTGCGTGGTGGTGGTGGTGCTGGAGAAGGTCTTCTTCTTGCGGGTGGTTTCGTCCACCACCAGGTCGTGGGTTTCCTGCGCGGTGGTCAGGGCCACGTTTCGGCCTGCGGTCAGCACCACGCCACCTTCGGTGCTGTCCACGGTAGTGGATTGCAGGGTGAGATCGCGCCCGGCCTGCAGCGCAACGCCGTCGCCGCCGCTGAGCTGGTTGCCCAGCACCCAGCCGCTGGCAGCGGTGACGTCGCGCGAATGGTTTTTGCTCTTGGCACCGCTCTCGTAGGTTTGCGTGTCGACCACGGCCACGCTGTTGATGTCACGGCCAGCCTGGGCGACCAGGGCGTTGGCCGCCGACACGTTCGCCGCGGCGAGGTTCAGGTCGTTGCCCGCGCGCAGGACCACGTCGCCGGCACCGGCAATGGTCGTGCCGACGTGGGTCAGCTGGCTCTGGTTGTTGAAGTTCCGCGGGTCGTGGGTGAGCGAGACGCTGCGCTGCTCTGCCACCGAGGTCAGGTTAATGTCGCCGCCGGCGGCGATGGCGGTGAGGCCGTCGCTGCCGGCATTGGCAAGCTGCGCGGCGCGCAGCTCGACATTGCCACCGGCGTTGACGCTGAGCACGCCGGCGCCGTCCTTGTTGGTGACATACAGGCCGGCCACGCGGTCCAGCGTAGTGGTCTTCTGCACCAGCAGGTCGCCGGTGTCGCTCCATTCGCGCGTGGTGGAGGCGACGGTGATGTCGCCGCCTGCCTTGAGCGCCAGCACATCGGTCGCGGTCACGGTGCTGCCGATGATGTCGATGTTGCCGGCCGCCTTGAGGCCAACCTGCTGGCCGCTGATCTGGCCACCGCCGATGTTGCGGATGTTGCCGGCATCGATGCTGACCAGCTGGCGGCCGGCGATGTCGCCGTTGTTGACCAGGTCGCCGCGCAGCTTGATGTCGATGTCGGCACCGGCCAGCAGCGCTCCCTTGCTGTCCAGGTCGCCCGGCATCACCCGCAGGTAGACCTGTGGCACCAGCGCGCGTGCGACCGAGCCGTCCGGCAGGGTCACGTCCTGTTCGACCAGCCAGACGATGTCGCTGGTCAGCCGTGCCATCTGCTCGGCGGTCAGGGCCACGCCCGGGCGCAGGCCCCATTCGCTGGCCACGGTGGCACCGGCCTCCAGCAGCGAGCGGTACTGGTCCTCATCGCTGGCATAGCCATCCAGGAAGCGGCGGCCGGTGAGCTCGCCGATCTGTTCGCGCACCAGCTTCTGCTCATAGAAGCCGTCGCCGAGGCGCTTCTGGGTCTGCGACGGCTCGAAACCGGCGCGCTGCAGCAGGTAGTCGGAGCTGAGCCAGCTGCGGTAGTTGGCGAACTTCGGATCGGTCTCGACCAGGTAGCTGCCACGGTTGGCGTCCACGTTGAACAGGCTGGCGCTGGGCGCGCTGGCGTTCGGGGTGGCGGTCACGACCAGGTGCGGGTCATCGCCGGCGGCGGCCACCGCCTGCCTGCGGTCCAGCGCGGCATTGCCGCCGCTCCCTGCAGTGTTGCCGGCCTGCACGGCGGCCGGTCCGGTCGCCGTGGCCTGGCCCGCCTGCGCGGCGCTGATTGACTGGGCGCCGCCGGCCGGGCCAGCCGTACCCACCTGGCCCGGTCCCTGTGCGGTGGCGGTGTCGGCCAGCTGCGCGGCTGCGCTGCCCGGGCCCTGCACCGTCGTTCCGTCCTGGCCCTGCGCGGCGGCTGCGGCAGCCGGTCCCTGCGCGGATACCGGGCCGGCGCCCGCGCCGGCGCTCTGGCCGGGGCCCTGCACCGCGCCAGCGCCGGGGCCGACCGACCCGGCGCCGGGTCCGCCGTTGTTGAGGTTGGCCATGCTGCTGCCATCGCGCACGTTGGGTGCGTTGCTGCCGACGTTCTCGTTGCGCAGGTTGCCGACGTCGATGCTGAGCTTGCCGCCTGCCTTGATGCCGGCGCCAAGGACGCCGACCGTTTCCGAGATGGGCGCAGCGCTCCAGCGGCTGGACGATCCGCCGTAAGTGTAGGAAACGTTGTTGAAGTAGTGCGTGCGCTCCAGGGTCCGCGAGGTGTTGACCACCGAGGACGTGGCCTGGTTCAGGCCGATGATCGCCAGATCGCGACCCGCCGCGATGCTTGCGTACTCGTTGCGCAGCGCATCGGTGGTGATGCGCATGTTGCCGCCGGCATTGATCACTGCATCGGCGCCGGCCGAAACCAGCACGTCTTCCACGGTGGTGCGGGTGGCCACGCGGCGCTGCTCGTTGCCGCTGGTGCTGTCCGGGTGGCGCTGCATGTTGGTCAGCATCGCGTCCGGGTTGTCGTAGTCCGGATAGGTGATCAGCTGCACGCAGTTGGTGGTGCAGGTGCCGTAGGCATTGTTGTAGTTGAGTGTGTCCGACTCGTAACGGAACGCGGGCGTGCCCGGCGGCATCACCGCCAGGTCGCGGAACGGATCTTCCGCGCCGGCGCCCAGCTGGTCGGGATTGTTGCGGTTGTCGGCACGGCCCACGTAGTAGATCACCACGGTGCCCTCCTGCACGTCCAGGCGCGACCGTTCGCCGCGGGCGCCGTACAGGCCACCGCGGGCGAAGTAGTAGGCACTGGTGTTGGCGGTGAGGCGCACCACCGCGCGGCGGATCTGCTGGCCATCGGGCGTGATGTAGCCGGTGTCCTCCAGGATGTCGGCCGGGTTGAGGTAGTACACCTCGTTGGGCTGGAAGTTGGAGGTGTTGCGCAGGGCGCCGTTGTTGGCGCCGTTCTTGAACCAGGCGGGCTGGGTCAGCGTGACCGGCGCGTGCTGGGTGGTCTGCTGCTGGACCACCACGTTCTCGCGGATGTTGTTCACCGCCAGGGCATTGATGTCCAGGTTGCCGGTGATTTCGATGGTGGAACTCAGGTTGTCGATGCGCTGTGCGGTGCCTACGGCGTTCAGCCCGTTGAGCCCACCGCCGATGACCGCGTCGCCGTCGCTGAAGACCAGGCTCTGGCCGCTGTTGGTCAACACGCCGACGCCCAGGTCAAGGCGCTGGCGTGCGGCGATGGTGGCCGAGCGCTGTACGCCGCCCACGTTCTCGGCGACGTTGTTGAGGGTTCCGGCATTGATGGCGATGCGGTCGCCATAGACGCGGCCGGTCCCGATGTTGGTCAGCGTGCCTGCGTCGATATGGGTGGTAAGGCCATCCAGCAGACCGCGATTGACCAGCTCGCCCGCAGCGACCAGCCGGGTCAGGCCGACGCTGCTGATCTCGCCGGTGGCGGCGTTGTAGATGTTGCCGGCGCTGATGTTGACCCCGGCGCCCTGCAGCTTGCCCTGGTTGTCCAGGTTGCCCTGGATGGCAAGGGTGAGCGTGCCGTTGGCGGCGAGCTCGCTGGTGTTGGTATAGCTCTGGCGCAGGTCCAGGGTCATGTCGCCCTGCGACAGCAGCCGGCCGTTGCCGCTGAGTTCGCGGGTGCGGATGATCTGGTTGCTTCCGGCCACCAGGGTACCGCCGGCGTTGGCGATGCTGTCGGCGTTGATCTCGGACGTCTGCGCGGCGGACACCTGCCCGCCCGTGTTGTTGAGCTGGCCGCCGAGCTGAAGCTTCAGGTTGTCGGCCAGGACCTGGCCCTGCTGGTTGTCCAGGTTGGCGCTGGTCAGCTGCAGCTGCTTGCCCTGCAGGCCGAGCGCCGGGCCGTTGGGGCCGCTGAGGGTGTTGCGGTTGTCGACACTGCCGGCCTGCACGGTAAGCGTACCGGCGGCGGCGACCAGCCCGCTGCGGTTGTCCAGCACTCCCGGCAGCAGCAGATCCGCGTTGCGGCCGACGCTGATGGCGCCGCCGACATTGGCCAGGCTTTGCGCGCGCAGCGTGAGGTCGCCTGCGCCCTGCAGCGCGCCGCCATCGGAATTGTCCACGCTGGTGGCATTGACGGTGATGGCGCCTTGGCCGAACACGGCGCCGGCACGGTTGTCGAACGCGCCGCTGCTGATGTCCAGGGTGCCGCTGCTGTTGATGCCGTTGCCGTTGGCGTTGCGGTTGAGCAGGGCTTGCCCGGCGGTGTCGATGCGCAGGTTGCCGGCGGACTGCAGCAGGCCACCGCTGTTGTCGAGCAGGCCGGTGTGCAGCGTGTTGGCGCCGCCCAGGCTGGCCACGGTGCCGGCGCGGTTGTCGAGCGCCAGGCCGTGGGTGTCGAGGTCGATCGTACCGGCGATCACCCGGCCGGCCTGGTTGTTCATGCCGGCCGCGTCGAGCTGCAGGTCGGTCCCGGCCTGGATCAGCCCGCCGGCGTTGTTGAGCTGGGTCGATGATGCCAGCTGCAGCCCGGCACCGGCGGCCAGGATGCCGTCGGCGTTGTTCACCATCTGCGCGCTGATGTCCGCGTTGCCGCCTGCGTTGAACGTGCCCTGCGCGCTGTTGTCGAGCAGGCCGTCGACGGTGACGGTGAGTGCGGAGGTGCCATCGCTGTGCACGATCCCGGCGCGGTTGTCGATGCTGCCGGCGCGGAGGGTGGTGGTACCGCCGGTGAGGATGCGGCCTGCGCGGTTTTCGAGCGCGCCGCCTACCACCAGCTGGCTGTTGGCAGTGCCGGCGGCCTGCAGCGTGCCCTGGTTGTTGAGCAGCTGCGCGGCGTGCAGGTCCAGCGCGCCATTGGTGGCGACGGTGCCGGCGGTGTTGTCCAGGCGACCGCGCACGTTGAGCACCAGTGCTTCGGTACCGGCGGCGGTCAGGCTGCCGCCGGCGGTGACCAGTTCACCGGTCTGCACGTTGATGCGTTGCGCGGCGGTGGTGCCGTTGCGCAGGTTGGTGTTCTCGCCCTGCAGCTGCAGGCTGCCATTGCTGAGCAGCTTTCCGCCTTCGCCGTCCAGGGTGTGGGCGTTGATCGCCAGGGTGCCGGTGCCCGCGTGCTGCACGGTGCCGCCGGTGTTGTCCAGCGTGGCAGCGGTGACTTGCAGGTCGCCATTGCTGGCCAGGGTGCCATCCTCGCCATTGTCCAGGATGCCCTGCACCACGATGGTGCTGGCGCCCGTACCGCCGGAGAGCACGGTGCCGCCGCGGTTGTCGAAGGCGGTGGCGGTGATGTCGAGCTGGTTGGCACTGAGGGTGGCGTTGCGGTGGTCGACCTCGCCGGCGCGCAGGATCAGGCTGCCTGCGGTCGCAATGCTGCCCTGCTGGCCCTTCAGCGTGTCCGCCTGCAGGGTCAGGCCACCTTCGCCCGCGTGGGCGATGCGTCCCGCCTCGTTGATCAGGCTGCCGGCCTGCACGCGCAGTGCGTTGGCGTTGCTGGCCACGGTGCCACGGCTGTTGTCGAACTGACCGGTGATTTCGATGCGGCTGTCGGCGCTGCCGGCGGAGCTGACAGTGCCGCCGACGTTGGAGAGCGCGCCAGCGCTGATCTGCTGGGCGCCGTTGGCAGCGAGGGTGCCGCCATCATTGCCGAGCGCGCCGCGTACCTGCACGACCATGGCCTGCTCACCGGTCGCGGTGAGCGTGCCGCCGGCATTCTGCAGGCTGCCGGCAATGACGCGCACATCGCGGGCGGCCGTGGTGCCGCCACTGAGGTCCAGCGCTTCGCCCTGCAGGTCCAGCGCGCCGTTGCTGACGATGCGACCAGCGGTGCCCTGCAGCTGCTGCACCTCGATCTGCAGCTGGCCGTCGCCGGCCTGCTCGATGCTGCCGCTGCGGTTGTCCAGGGTGGCTGCGCTGAGGCGGGCATCGCCGCCGCTGGCGATCAGGCCGGCGTTGCTGTTGTCCAGCAGGCCATCCACGCCGACGCTGAGGTCGGCGGCGCTGTGCAGGGTGCCGCCCTGGTTGTCCAGGCTGGCGGCGGTGATGTCGAGGTCGCCGCTGACCAGGACCTTGCCTCCGCGGTTGTTCAGCGCGGTGTCGACCTGGACATGGCTTGCGGCGGTTCCCGCGGCCTGCACGGTGCCACCGGCGTTGAGCAGCGTGCCGGCACGCAGGTCCAGCGCGCCATTGCCCGCAATCGTGCCACCGCCGTTGTCGAGCAGGTTGCGGGCATGCAGCAGCAGCGCATCGGCACTGGTCGCGGTAAGGGTGCCGCCGGCGGTGGTCAGGTTGCCGCTGTCGATGACGATGCGCTGGGCCGAGGTGGTGCCGTCGCTCAGGTCGACGTCTTCGCCCTGCACCGTCAGGCTGCCGTTGCTGACCAGCGTGCCGTCGGCACCGTTGATCGTGGCTGCCGTGATGTCGAGCGCGCCGCTGCCGGCCTGCTGCACGGTGCCGCCCGCATTGCCGAAGGTTGCGGCAGCGATTGCCACGTCGCCATTGGTGGCAATGACGCCGTCGCCGCCATTGTCCAGCGTTTCCGCCACGGTGAGGTGGTTGGCCCCGCTGCCGGTGGCGATGAGCTTGCCGCCTCGATTGTCGAACGATCGGGCATCCAGGGCGATCTGCGCGGCCTGTACCGTCGCGCCACGGTGGTCGATCGCACCGGCCGCAAGGGTCAGGGTGCCGGCGGTGACGAGGGTGCCGTCGCGTCCGTCCAGCTGGCCGGTGGTGAGGGTGAAGCCCTGCGTACCGGCGTGGTTGAAGGTGCCCGCCTCGTTGCGCAGGCTGCCGGCGGTCACTGCCAGTTCTGCGGCATTGCTGGCGATCACGCCCTTGCTGTTGTCGAGCGCACCACTGACGGTGATGTGCGTGTTTGCGGTACCGGCCGAGCTCACGGTGCCGTCGCGGTTGGACAGCGCGCCGGCGTCGATGCGCTGGGCGCCGTTGGCGGCGAGGGTACCGCCGTCGTTGGCCAGCTGGTCACGCACCTGCAGGGCCATTTCGCCGTTGCCGGTGGCGCTGAGCGTGCCGCCGCTGTTGTCCAGGCTGCCGGCCTGGACGCTGATGTCGGTGGCCCCGACCGCGCCGTCGCGCAGATCCAGTGTCTCGCCCTGCAGCTGCAGCGCGTCGCTGGCAACGATGCTGCCCTGCGCGTTGCGCACGGTTGCGGCGTCGATGCGCAGGTCGCCATTGGCGGAGATCGCACCACTGCGGTTGTCGAGTGCGGTGGCCACGCGGATCTGCGAGGCGGCTTCGCCTGCGGCGATCAGCTTGCCGTGGTCGTTGATGAAGCTGCCGGCGTCGAGGGTGATCGCGCCGTTGCTGCCCAGCGTACCGCCGGTGTTGTCCAGCGCAGTGCGTGCCTGCACCTGTAGTGCGTCCTTGCCCAATGCGCTGAGCTGGCCCCCGGCGGTGACCAGCTGGTTGCTTTCGATCTGCACCCGTTGCGCGGAGGTAGTGCCACCGCGCAGGTCCAGGGTATCGCCGCGGAGGGTGAGCGTGCCGTTGCTGAGCAGCGTGCCGGCGCTGCCGGCCAGGGTGTCCACGTCGATCGCCAGGGTGCCGGTACCGGCCTGCTGGATGCTGCCACCGGCATTGCCCAGGGTCTCTGCCGTGATCGCCAGGCCGCCATTGCTGGCCAGGCTGCCGCCGTCGCCGTTGTCCAGCGTGCCGGTCACCTGCAGCGTGTTCGCGCCGGTGCCGGTGGCGACGATGCTGCCGCCGCGGTTGTCCAGTGATCCCGCAGCGAGGTCGAGCTGGGTGGCGGCCAGCGAAGCGCCGCGATGGTCGACCGCGCCGGCGCGCAGCGTGAGCGCACCCGCGGTGCCGATTTCACCGTCCTGTCCGTCCAGGCGACCGGTGCTGATCGACAGTCCACCCATGCCGGCGTGGCTGATGGTGCCGTCTTCGTTGACCAGCGCACCGGTCTGCAGCTGCAGTGCCGACGCATTGCTGGCCAGGCTGCCGTCGCTGTTGTCCAGGGTACCGGCAACGTTGATCCGGGTGTCCGCGCTGCCGGCCGAGTTCAGCGCGCCGCTGCGGTTGCTCAGCGTGCCGGCAGCGATCTGCTGGGCGCCATTGGCGCTGATTGCGCCGCCGTCGTTGACCAGCGCGCCGCTGACGCGCAGCTGCATGGCCTGATCGCCCAGCGACAGCAGGCTGCCGCCGCGGTTGTCCAGCGACGCCGCGTCGATCTGCAGCTGGCGGCCACGGGTGCTGGCCTTGTGCAGGTCCAACGCCTGCGCCTGCAGCTGCAGCAGGCCGTTGCTGGCGATGCTGCCTTCGCCGCCCTGCACCTTGCCGGCGGTGATCTGAAGGCTGCCGGTGCCGGCATGGTCGATGCTCCCGCCGGTATTGACCAGGGCGTCGGTATCGATGCGCAGGTCGCCGTTGCTGGACAACGTGCCACCCTTGTTCTGCAGCTCGCCGGTAACGTGCAGCGTGGTCGCGTCGCTGCCGGCGGCGACCAGCTTGCCGCCGTTGTTGATCAGGGTACCGCTTTCCAGCGCCAGTGCACCATTGCTGCCGAGCAGGCCGCCACTGTTGTCGAGCGTGCGCGCCACCTGCAGCTGCAGCGCGTCGCTGCCGGCCGAGGTCAACGAACCGCCGGCGGTGACCAGGTCGCCGGTGCGGATGTCGATGCGCTGTGCGGCAGTGGTGCCGTCGCGCAGGTTGGTGCTGTCGCCCTGCAGCGACAGGCTGCCGTTGCTGAGCAGGGTGCCGCCCTGGCCGTCCAGGGTGTCGGCGTCGATATGCAGGCTGCCGGTGCCGGCCTGCTGCACGGTGCCGCCGGCATTGCCGAGCGTGTCTGCGCTGAGGGTCAGGTCGCCGTTGCTGGCCAGGGTGCCGCCATCGCTGTTGTCCAGGCTGCCCTGCACGCGCAGGGCGCTGGCCTGCTGGCCGGTGGACAGGACCGTGCCACCGCGGTTGTCGAAGGCGGTGGCGGACAGGGTGATGCGGTTGGCGATCAGCTGTGCGTTGCGGTGATCGGCCGCGCCCAGCTGCAGGTCTGCGTCACCCGCGGTGGCGATGGTGCCGTGAGTACCGTCCAGGGTCGTGGCCTTCAACTGCAGGCCGTTGCCGCCGGCGTGGCTGATGCTGCCGCGCGTGTTCACCAGCGTGCCGATGTCCAGGTCCAGGCGGGCCGCATTGCTGGCGATGCTGCCGTCACTGTTGTCGAGGCTGCCGATCGACCAGCCGGTGGTGGCGGTGCCGCCGTGCGCCAGCGTGCCGTTGCGGTTGAGCAGGGTCTGCGCCTGCAGGTCTGCCGCCTGGGCCAGGGTGATGCGGCCGCCGCTGTTGTCCACGGTGCCCACGTGGGCGGTGGCAGCACCCTGTACTTCCAGCGTGCCGCCCGCATTGCGCAGCGCCTCGCCCTGCACCTTCAGGGTGTCCACGCCGAGCGTGCCGCCGCTGTTGTCCAGGCTGTTGCGCGCGTCCAGGCGCAGCACGCCGCTGCCGTCGATGGCACCGCCGTCGTTGTCCAGCGTGCCGGCGATGTTCAGCGCGCCCGCCGCCAGCGGCACCGGGGTCGCAGGCGGGTTACCGGTCCCGGTACCGGTGCCACCGCCGTTGCCCGGCGCTGGCGTGCCGGTGTCCGTGCCGGGAGTGCCGCCGGTCCCGGGCTGGGGGGTGCCGCCGCCGCTTCCCTGCCCGGGTGTACTGCTGGCGACGGTGCCGATCCGGCCCTCCACGTTGCGGATGTCGGCGCCGTTCAACTGCAGCGCCTGGCTGCCGACCTGTTCGATGCTGCCGGCGCGGTTGCGCAGCGCGTCCGCATTGAGCTCGAGGCGGCGGGCGTTGAGCGTGCCGCCGCTGTTGTCGATGTCGGCAGGGGTGTCCACGCGCAGTTCGCGTTCGGCGCTGAGCGTACCGGCATTGGCAACGCCGCCACTGGCGCTGACGCGGGTGTCCTGCTGCGCATGCAACGCGCCGGTGTTCTCCAGCCGGCCATCGGCGGTGACCACCAGCTCACCGGCCTGCGCGCCGATCTTGCCGGCATTGCGCATGCCCACGCCGTGCTCGTTGCCGACCAGCCAGATGCGGTTGGCATACATGCCACCCAGCGCGCCGACGTCGAGCGCGAACGCGGGGGCAGCGCTGGTGGCGGCCTGCGCGGCGACGCCTGCGTGGTCGGCGCTGACCACGTTGTTGCCCAGGCTGGCCTGCAGCTGGTTGGCCCAGATGCCGGCGTTGACCTGCAGCGAGCGGGTGATGATGTCGGTGTAGTCGGTGCGGCTGGCGTCCAGACCGGCCCCGGCGATGCGGATGGCGCCCCCGCTGACCCGGTAGCCTTCCAGCGCGCCATTGCTGACGATCGGGGTGCCGGTGGTCAGGGTGACGCGGCTGGCATTGAGGAACCCGGCGCCGTCGACCTGGATACCCGCGGGGTTGGCGATGACCACCTGGGCGCGGGCGCCGGCCACTTCGATGTAGCCGTTGAGCTGGCTGGGGTTGCTGCTGTTGACTTCGTTGAGGATGACGCGCGCGGTGCCGGTGGCCAGCCAGGGGTTGCCCTGCACCCAGCCGCCCACCTGGGTCTGGGTGTCGGTGCGGGAATTGTTGAGGATCGCGCCCTGGCTGCCGACGTCGAACTGCTGGTACTGGTTGCGCGACACGCCGGCCGCACTTGGCGTGGTGATGTTCACCTGCGGGGTGCCGTTGGCCGAATTGACCACGGTAGGCCGCTGGTCCGCGGGCGCGTTGGGATCGGCGATGATGCGCCCGGCCGTGGGCGACTGCTGTGCCGACAACGGCTGCACCACGCCTACCCAGCCCAGTGCCAACCACAGCGCGAAGCTCACCGGATGCAGGGTGGCGACACGGTTGCCACCGCGTGCGTCGCAGCCGCCGCGTGGCGCGGTCACCAGCTCGGAGGCGACCTGCATGACACCCAGGGTGCGGTTGAAGACCAGGCGGTAGACTCGATTCACGGCGTTGCTTCCTTTCGATGCGGTGTAGGGTGCGCGCGCCCTGCAGGCGCGCGCGGCCATGCAGCAGGCGTCAGAACGTCACGCCGAGGTTCATGCCAAAGGTGGTGTAGGCGGTCTGGAATCCATCGGGCTTGTGCAGCGGACTGCCGACGAAGCCTTCCCATTGCAGGTGGCGGGTGCCACCGCGCAGGCCCAGTGCCATGCCGGTAAGGCGGTCGCCGAGCAGGTACTCGGTCGAAGGGCCGCCGACCTGCCCGTGGTCCACGGCTACGTAGCTTTCGACGCCACTTCCGAGCGCGAACGCGAGTTCGTTGCGCAGCAGCCAGCCACGTTCGCCGGTCAGCGAGAGTTCGCCGTCGAAGCCGCGCACGGTGTAGCGCCCGCCGATGGAGAAGCGGTCCTGCGGTACCAGCCGCGAGCGATCCCACTGCGCGCGCCAGCTGCCGGTATAACGTACGGCCTGGCCGCCCCATTGCATCGGCACGCTCAGCTGCGCGTCGGCGGTAAGTATCTTGCCGCGTGCGGTGCCTTCGCCGAAGCCCTGTTCGGGTGCCTGCAGTGCGTTGAACGCGCCGGTGCCACGCCGATAGGCCAGGTTCGCATCCAGCGTGGCCTTGCCGATGAAGTGACGGTGGCCGACGCCGATTTCCCAGCCGGCCATGCGGCGGCGCTGCACCAGGATTTCGGTGTCATCGATGAAGTTGTCCGACTCGCGGTACCAGCCGCGCCCGTACATGCTGGTCTTGGCGTGCGCGTTGCGGAACAGCATGCGGGTCAGGCGCAGCTCCGCATTGCGGCTGGAGCCACTGTAGTCGTAGGTCTCGAACGCACCGGCCACGGTCTGCTGGTAGTCGTACTCGCTGGCGTTGGCACCCAGCAGCCACCAGCCCATGGGCACGCTGTAGTGCGCGGCCCAGCTGTCGGTGCCGCGTGCGCTGCCGTTGAACACCGACTTGCCCGCGTTGAAGTAGAACAGGTCGCTCAACCCGGCCAGGTTGTCCAGCGACAGCGTGGCGCCGGCCTGCAGCTTGCCGGTGGCGGTACTGCCGGCGTCGTCCAGGGTCAGGTTCAGGCGCACTGGTGTGCGCTGGTTCCAGCTGATCACCAGATCGCTCTCGCCGGGCCTGGCCTGGGCGCCCTCCTGCGGCGGTGCGATCTGGATGTCGACCGAAGCAGTCGGCACGCGCTGCAGGTTCTCCAGCGCCTGTTCGATATCGCGCAGGTTCAGCAGGTCGCCAGGGCCGACCGACAGTGCATTCCACAGCGCCGGGGTGCGACCTGCCTCGCTGGCAAAACGCACGGCGTGGATGCGCCCGGGCACCACGGTCAGGGTCAGCGTGCCGGTCTTCAGGTCCTGCGGTGCGGCGAGGATGCGGGTGGTGACGAAGCCGCGCGCAATGATCGCGTTCTGCACGCGCTTCATCACGATGTCTACGCCGGCCGTGCCCAGGCAGCGACCCGTCGCCGGATCGCCAGCGGGGTCGGCGGCCTTCAGCGCCCAGCGGAAGCGCTCGGCGAG
>Ga0105251_10001490_pt1 | contig 20090 bp, 17 predicted proteins | sample KBSS64metaG_FD_80424 | JGI IMG/M metagenome (GOLD analysis project Ga0105251, IMG submission 80424) | Switchgrass rhizosphere microbial communities from Kellogg Biological Station, Michigan, USA - KBS S6-4 metaG | ecosystem: Host-associated > Plants > Roots > Rhizosphere > Soil | place...
CGGCGACATCGATCGAGGCGCGCCCGCCCGAACACGTAATGCGCCTTCTGTCGATCACGAAGAGGCGGTCTGCGACGAGCGCTTTCTCGTCGGCGTGCGGGAACCGCTCGATGAAGTCCCAGTAATGAAACCAGCTCACGCAGATGCGATGCCCTTCGAGCACGCCCGCGCGCATCAGCGAAAACACGCCCGTGCACATGCCGACCATCGTCGCGTTCGCCGAGGCCGCGCGGCGGATGAACTGCAGCGTCGCCTCGCTGGTGGCCGGGCCGGAATGCAGCAGGCCGCCGACCACGACGACGTAATCGAACGGCTCGGCCTGATCGTAGGTTTCCCACGGCGTGATCTGAATGCCGCAGCTCGCGCGCACCGGCGCGAGCGTCTCGCCGATCACGCTCCACGAGCAGCGTACCGGACGGCTGAAATCGCCTTCGTCGGCGGAGAGGCGCAACAGGTCGACGAAACCGGCGAACGCGGTCAGCGTGAAGTTCGGCAACAGGATGATGCCGAAGCGGATGCGCGATTTCGACTGACCGTCGACGGATGACGGCGGAAGCTGCTCTGCGGCGTTCATGCGGGAGACATGCGGCTGGACGTTATCCAGCGAGCATAACACTCGCCTGCGAGCCTCGGGGGCGCGTCAGAAATGCAAACGCGGCCGACGTCGCGTGACGGCGGCCGCGTGATTCGAAACGGATGAAACAGGAAGCGCTTCAGCCGCCGAGCACGGCGAACGCCCAGGCGAAGGCGCTACCGACGAGCGCGCCGATCGAGCGGCCGAGCACGCTCGCGATCGTGTAATCGCCCCAGCGCTGCTCGATTTCGGCCTTCAACACGCCGAAATAGCGCAGCACGGGATCGATTGAGCTGAGCAGCATCAGCGCTGCCCAGACGGGCGCCTCGCGCGTGAGCACGCGATCCACCGCGAGAAGGTCGAGGGCCTGGAGCGTGCCGACGACAAGGACGCCGATGACAAAAGCGAGAGTCCAGGATTTGAAGAACTGATCGGGTAAGGCGTGAGATTCCATCGATGCAAACCGGAGAAGCGGGAGAAGGGCGGAACGTGAACCGAAGCCTCTTGGCGCGGCTCGTCTGAGAACCTAGGGAATATACCGACGCCTGTTCGCGCGTCGCTTCGGACCAGTCTCAAAAATGTGGAAAGTGCAACGAAGATGCGCAAAAACGCGCCGCGTGCGAAATGCTCTGTTATCGCAATTGGCATTGGTGAGCGTCACGGAGCCGCGAATGCGCCGGAAACCATCGTAAAAACGCCACCGCCTTACGGCGTTTGAAGCCCTGACGCCGCGGTCCCATTTCGATGGCGCTTTTGTTCTATCGAGTCCTTTCAGGGTTTGGTGCAATGAACGCCATACCGAAACCACGGTCGCGCATCGTGCGCCACGCCAAAACTCAGGGACAACCATGAACGTCAGCGTCTTCGATCTGTTCAAGATCGGCATCGGACCGTCCAGCTCGCATACCGTCGGGCCGATGATCGCGGCGTGCCGTTTCGCATCGCATGTCGAGGACGCCAATCTGCTCGCCTTCGTGACCCGCGTGCGCGCCGAACTGTTCGGCTCGCTCGGTGCGACCGGCAAGGGCCACGGCACCGACAAGGCCGTGCTGCTCGGCCTCGAAGGCAATCTGCCCGATCTCATCGATCCCGACATGATCGCGCCGCGCCTTGCCGAGATCCGCGCGACCAAGCGCCTGAAGCTGCTCGGCAAGCATGAGGTCGTGTTCGAGGAACGCGAGCATATCGGCTTCTATCGCAAGCTGATGCCGGGCGCGCCGGGGTCGAGCATCGTGCATCCGAACGGCATGCGCTTTCAGGCGTTCGACGAGAACGGCCAGTTGCTCGTCGAGAAGGAGTATTTCTCGGTCGGCGGCGGCTTCGTCGTGAATCGCGAAGGCGATCGCGTGAACGGTCTGCGCGTCGGCAACACGGTGCCGCATCCGTTTCGCACCGGCGACGACCTGATGCGCGTCTGCGAGGAGACGGGTCTGTCCATCGCTGAGGTGACGATGCACAACGAGTGCGCGAACCGCACCGAAGCCGAAGTGCGCGAAGGCCTGCTCGCCGTGTGGCGCGTGATGGCCGCGTGCGTCGAGCGCGGCTGCAAGGAGCGCGGCGAGTTGCCCGGTCCGATGCATGTGAAGCGCCGCGCAGCCGATCTGAGCGCCTCGTTGCGCTCGCGTTCCGAAGAGTCGCTGCGCGATCCCCTGTCGATGCTCGACTGGGTCAATCTCTACGCGATGGCCGTCAACGAGGAAAACGCATCGGGCGGCCGCGTCGTTACCGCGCCGACCAATGGCGCGGCCGGCGTGATTCCCGCCGTGCTGCACTACTACGTGAAGTTCATGCACGGCTCGAACGACGAAGGCATCGTGCGCTTCCTGCTCACCGCGGCCGCCATCGGCATCATCTACAAGGAGACGGCTTCGATCTCCGGCGCGGAAGTCGGCTGTCAGGGCGAAGTCGGCGTCGCGTGCTCGATGGCCGCGGCCGCGCTCGCCGCCGTGATGGGCGGCACGCCCGCGCAAGTGGAGAACGCCGCGGAAATCGGCATGGAACATAACCTCGGCATGACCTGCGATCCGGTCGGCGGGCTGGTGCAGATTCCGTGCATCGAGCGCAACGCGATGGGCGCGATCAAGGCGATCAACGCCGCGCGCATGGCGATGAAGGGCGACGGCAAGCACTACGTGTCGCTCGATTCGGTCATCAAGACGATGCGTGAGACCGGCGCCGATATGAAGACGAAATACAAGGAGACGTCGCGCGGTGGCCTCGCCGTCAACGTCATCGAATGCTGAATTGCCCAAACGCATAAACCCTGCACCATAGGAAACACCCATGAGCCGCTACTCGATATTCAGCCTGCTGCGCAACGGCATGTCGTATCACGAGAACTGGGAACGCCAGTGGCGAAGTCCCGAGCCGAAGCGCGAGTACGACGTCGTGATCGTCGGCGGCGGCGGTCATGGTCTCGCGACCGCGTATTACCTCGCGAAAGAGCACGGCATCACGAACGTCGCGATTCTCGAGAAGGGATGGATCGGCGGCGGCAATACCGCGCGCAACACGACCATCGTGCGCTCGAACTATCTGTGGGACGAATCGGCTGCGCTGTATGAGAAAGCGATGAAGCTGTGGGAAGGCCTCTCGCAAGACCTCAACTACAACGTGATGTTCTCGCAGCGCGGCGTGATGAATCTCGCGCACACGCTGCAGGACGTGCGCGACACCGAGCGCCGCGTGAACGCGAACCGCCTGAATGGCGTCGATGCCGAGTTCCTCACGCCGCAGCAGATCAAGGAAATCGAGCCGACGATCAATCTCAACAGCCGCTATCCGGTGCTGGGCGCGTCGATTCAGCGTCGCGGCGGCGTCGCGCGTCACGATGCGGTCGCGTGGGGCTTCGCGCGCGGCGCGGACCAGGCGGGCGTCGACATCATCCAGAACTGCCAGGTGGTGGGCATTCGCCGTGACGGCAATCAGGTGACGGGCGTCGATACGACCAAGGGCTTCATCAAGGCGAAGAAGGTCGCGATCGTCGCGGCGGGCAACACGACGACGCTCGCGGACATGGCCGGCGTGCGTCTGCCGCTCGAAAGCCATCCGCTGCAGGCGCTCGTGTCGGAGCCGATCAAGCCGGTCGTGAACACGGTCGTGATGTCCAACGCGGTGCACGCGTACATCAGCCAGTCCGACAAGGGCGATCTCGTGATCGGCGCGGGCGTTGATCAGTACACGGGCTTCGGTCAGCGCGGCAGCTTCCACATCATCGAAGGCACGCTGGAAGCGATCGTCGAAATGTTCCCGGTGTTCTCGCGCGTGCGCATGAATCGCCAGTGGGGCGGCATCGTCGATGTCTCGCCGGATGCGTGCCCGATCATCTCCAAGACCGACGTGAAGGGGCTCTACTTCAACTGCGGCTGGGGCACGGGCGGCTTCAAGGCGACGCCGGGCTCGGGCTGGGCCTACGCGCACACGATCGCGAAGGACGAGCCGCATGCGTTGAACGCGCCGTTCTCGCTGGATCGCTTCTATACCGGTCATCTCATCGACGAACACGGCGCGGCTGCCGTGGCTCACTAACCGCATCGAGGAAAAGAAACATGTTGCTGATCGAATGCCCCTGGTGCGGGCCGCGCGCCGAAACCGAATTCTCGTGCGGCGGCGAAGCGGATATTGCACGTCCGCTCGACACGGAAAAGCTCACCGACCGCGAATGGGGCGACTACCTCTTCATGCGCAAGAATCCGCGCGGCGTGCATCGCGAGCAATGGATGCACGCGCAAGGCTGCCGCCGCTGGTTCAAGGCGCAGCGCGACACGGTGAGTTATGAAATCCAGGGCTACGAGACGTTCGACCGTCCGCTGGCTGTGATGCAAGACAACGGAGGCACGTCGAAATGAGCCAGAAAGACCGACTCGGCGTAGGCGGCCGCATCAATCGCGCGATCCCCGTCACCTTCACGTTCAACGGCAAGACGTATCAGGGCTATGAAGGCGATACGCTCGCATCCGCGCTGCTCGCGAACGGCGAGCGCTTCATTGCGCGCAGCTGGAAATACCACCGTCCGCGCGGGATCGTCACCGCGGGCGTGGAAGAACCGAATGCAGTCGTGCAACTCGAAACCGGCGCGTACACGGTGCCGAATGCCCGTGCGACGGAAGTCGAGCTGTATCAGGGTCTCGTCGCGGCGAGCGTGAACGCGAAGCCGAGCATCGAGAACGATCGCATGGCGGTCAATCAGAAGATCGCGCGCTTCATTCCCGCGGGCTTCTACTACAAGACGTTCATGTGGCCGCGCAAGCTCTGGCCGAAGTACGAAGAAGTGATCCGCGACGCGGCGGGCCTCGGCGAAGCGCCGAAGCATCTCGATGCCGATCGCTACGACAAGTGCTTCGCGCACTGCGATGTGCTCGTGGTCGGCGGCGGCCCTTCGGGTCTTGCGGCGGCGCATGCAGCCGGTATGTCGGGCGCGCGCGTGATTCTGGTCGACGATCAGCGCGAACTCGGCGGCTCGCTGCTGTCATGCCGCGCGGAGATCGATGGCAAGCCCGCAATGCAATGGGTGCAGAAGATCGAAGCCGAACTGCGCAAAATGCCTGACGTGAAGATTCTTTCGCGCAGCACGGCGTTCGGCTATCAGGATCACAACCTCGTCACGATCACGCAGCGCCTGACGGAGCATTTGCCCGTGTCGCGGCGCAAGGGCACGCGTGAACTGATGTGGAAAGTGCGTGCGAAACGCGTGGTGCTCGCGACCGGCGCGCACGAGCGTCCGATCGTCTTCGGCAATAACGATCTGCCCGGTGTGATGCTCGCATCGGCGGTGTCGACGTATCTGCATCGCTATGCGGTGCTGCCCGGCCGTCGCGCCGTCGTCTTCACGAACAACGACGACGCGTATCAATGCGCGCTCGATCTGAAGACCGCAGGCGCCGACGTGACCGTCGTCGATCCGCGTCCGGCCGAATCGAAAGGCACGTTGCCCGCGGCGGCGCGTCGCTATGGCGTGCGCGTGATGAACAACGCGGTGATCACCGTGGCGCGCGGCAAGCTGCGTGTCGCGTCGGTGGAAGTGGCTTCGTATGCGAAGGGTGAGGTCGGCCAGAAGCAGACGGAACTGCAATGCGATCTCGTCGCGATGTCGGGCGGCTGGAGCCCGGTGCTGCACCTCTTCGCGCAATCGGGCGGCAAGGCGCACTGGCACGACGAGAAGGCGTGCTTCGTTCCGGGCAAGGCGATGCAACTGGAAAGCAGCGTCGGCGCATGCGCGGGCGAGTTCTCGCTGGCGCGCGGCATCCGTCTCGGCGGCGATGCGGGCGTGGAAGCGGCGCGTGCGGCGGGTCATATCGTCGTGAAGCCGAATGCCGTGCAGGTCGCTGAAATCGTCGAAGCGCCGATGATGCCGCTGTGGATCGTCGGGAACCGGGACATGGCGACGCGCGGTCCCAAGCAGTTCGTCGATTTCCAGAACGATGTGTCCGCGGCGGACATCTATCTGGCGGCACGCGAAGGCTTCGAATCCGTCGAGCACGTGAAGCGCTATACGGCGATGGGCTTCGGCACCGACCAGGGCAAGCTCGGCAACATCAACGGCATGGCGATTCTCGCGCAGGCGCTCGGCAAGACGATTCCCGAGACCGGCACGACGACCTTCCGCCCGAACTACACGCCTGTCACGTTCGGCACGTTCGCGGGCCGCGAGCTCGGCGAGTTTCTCGATCCGGTACGCAAGACCGCGATTCACGAATGGCACGTCGAGAACGGCGCGATGTTCGAGGATGTCGGCAACTGGAAGCGTCCCTGGTATTACCCGAAGGCCGGCGAGGACATGCACGCGGCGGTCGCGCGTGAATCGCTCGCGGTGCGTCAGAGCGTCGGCATTCTCGATGCATCGACGCTCGGCAAGATCGACATTCAGGGCCCGGACTCCGCGAAGCTGCTGAACTGGATGTACACGAATCCGTGGAGCAAGCTCGAAGTCGGCAAATGCCGCTATGGCCTGATGCTCGACGAGAACGGCATGATCTTCGACGACGGCGTCACGGTGCGCCTCGGCGAACAGCACTACATGATGACGACGACCACCGGCGGTGCGGCGCGCGTGCTGACGTGGCTCGAACGCTGGCTGCAGACAGAATGGCCCGACATGCGCGTGCGTCTCGCATCGGTGACGGATCACTGGGCGACGTTCGCGGTCGTCGGCCCGAACAGCCGCAAGGTGCTGCAGAAGGTGTGTCACGACATCGACTTCGCGAACGCGGCGTTCCCGTTCATGAGCTATCGCGATGGCACGGTCGCGGGCGCATCGGCGCGCGTGATGCGCATCAGCTTCTCGGGCGAGCTCGCTTATGAGGTGAACGTGCCGGCGAACGTCGGACGCGCGGTGTGGGAAGCGCTCATGCTTGCGGGCGCGGAATTCGACATCACGCCGTACGGCACGGAAACGATGCACGTGCTGCGCGCGGAAAAGGGCTACATCATCGTCGGACAGGATACGGACGGTTCGATGACGCCGTACGACCTCGGCATGGGCGGGTTGGTCGCGAAGTCGAAGGACTTCATCGGCAAGCGTTCGCTGACGCGATCGGATACGGCGAAGCCCGGGCGCAAGCAGTTCGTCGGCCTCCTGACCGATGATCCTTCGTTCGTGCTGCCCGAGGGCGCGCAGATCGTCGCGGGTCCGTTCCACGGCGATACCGCGCCGATGCTCGGTCACGTCACGTCGAGCTATTACAGCCCTATTTTGAAGCGCTCGATTGCATTGGCCGTGGTGAAGGGCGGCCTCGAAAAGATCGGCGAATCGGTCATGATTCCGCTCGCGAACGGCAAGCGGATCAACGCGAAAATCACCAGTTCGGTGTTCTACGACAGCGAAGGAGCACGTCAGCATGTTGAATGAAATCAAAGCTTCCGCCACGGTCGTCGATCGTGCCATGAGCGGGCAAGGTGTGTGGCAGGAGTCCCCGCTCGTCGGCGCCGATGCGTTGATGAAAGCGCATCAGAGCGGCTCGCCGAAAAAGTTTCGCCTGACCGAGCGGCCGTTTCTCGAACTCGTGAACGTGCGCGGCGATACGCGCGATCCGGCCTTCGTCAAGGCGGTGCAGAACGTGATCGGCTGTGTGCCGCCCGAGAAGGCGAACACCATTGCGCGCGCCAACGGCTACACGATGCTGTGGCTCGGCCCGGATGAATGGCTCGTGCATTCGGATACCGCGCACGACGCATCGCGCACCGCACCGCTCGAAGCGAAACTGCGCGAGGCGTTCGTCGGCCAGTTCTCGGCGGCGGTGGATATCGGCAGCGGTTATACGGTGCTCGAGATCGATGGCCCGAAGACGCGTGAAGTGCTTTCGCGCGGCTGCCCGCTCGATCTGCATCCGAAGATCTTCGGCGAAGGACAGTGCGCGCAGAGCCATTACTTCAAGGCTTCCGTGACGCTCGTGCCGCTGGGCGGCGATCGTTTCGAGATCATCGTGCGCCGCAGCTTCGCGGACTACTTCGTGAAGATCATGCTCGATGCCGCCGAGCCGCTGCTCTCATGAAGCCGTTCGAGCCGCTCGAAGCAGGTGGACGGGGCTGGCGCGTTGTCGTCGATGAACTGATCGTGAAGACGCGCGTCGGCCTGTACGAGCATGAGCATGAGGGGCCGCAACCCGTGTGCATCGATGCGAGCCTGTGCTATCGCGGGATGCCGCATGAATCGGACGATGGGTTGATCGACTACGAGGCGTGGTGCAATCGCGTGAGCGCGTTTCTCGAGACGAAGACGCATACGCGCTTGCTCGAGACGCTCGCGGTGGAGATCGCGGCGCTGTCGTTCGAGCAATGGCCCGCGCTGGATGCGCTCACGCTCTCGCTGCACAAGCCGAAGATCCGGGAAGGCACGAAGCGCCTCGGTCTCGAACTCGACTGGCGGCGCGCGGATTTCGATGCGTGGCGGATGAACGTCGGCGCGCAACATACGTTCGTGCGATGAACGCGTCGCGCGATGCCGCCGCGCGGCTTTCCGCGCGCACGTTCCAGAAGCGTGATGCGGACGCGGCGCTTGCGTTGCTTGAGCGGAGCATTGCGTTGAAGCATCGGAGGATCGCGTTGATCCGATATCTGCACGCGCAGTTTCTCGATGCGCCTCTGGAGGCGCGGCATCATGAGTACGTGAAGGGGATTGCGGCGCGATTGAGTGCGGAGGCGGTGATGCGCGTTGTGGCGGCGGCGCGGGGGCGGTTTGAGGGTGAGGGGGCGTGATGGGATTTGAGTGTTGCAAGTTGCGGTGTGTCTCGGCGCACGCGGAGGAAGCTGCCGAGCTTGACTAGCAGCTTGTGCGTGTATGGGTCTATCTCCGCACACGCGGAGGAACCAAGGGCGTCGGTCCGTCGAAGGTCTTCCGCATGGGTCTATCTCCGCACACGCGGAGGAACCTAGGATTTTTCGTGTTGGCGACGACGAACAATGGGTCTATCTCCGCACACGCGGAGGAACCGAGCGCCTCGACCTTCAACGCGTCGCCCTTGCCGGTCTATCTCCGCACACGCGGAGGAACCGTAGCACGGATCGCTTGCGCGGTCGATCATCAGGGTCTATCTCCGCACACGCGGAGGAACCCGCGGCGTCTTGCGCCACTTCTTCGCCGCTCGGGGTCTATCTCCGCACACGCGGAGGAACCCCACACCGATAATCGTGCCAGGTGGACATAGCGGGTCTATCTCCGCACACGCGGAGGAACCGTGTCTTTCGCCGGCGAGCTGTTTGTGAAACGAGGTCTATCTCCGCACACGCGGAGGAACCTTGGCGAGCGTGTCACACAAATATTCGGAAAGGGGTCTATCTCCGCACACGCGGAGGAACCTCTCCCACTTACTTTCATGATTTAAAAGAACAAACGACCGATTCGATGTTCCGAACAGGCTAGCCGGCCGAGAGTATGGCGAGTGGCCCGCTGGCTGTCAAACATAGAAACGCTGAACTGCCGCGCCACGCTCATGCAGGACCCCGCCGTATGCAGCATGCAGATCGCACGCACGATTTAGGCGGATTCGTATGGAATTACCTACGCTCGAAAAGTAAAAAGATAGTCATCCAAAACAAAAAACGATCACTGCGTGACATAGAGGCAACCGCACGTGATCAGAGAGCGCATGCGAACAGAGACAAACAAGAGCGATACTTTCGTCGCGTGGGGCAAGCGGCCGAGAGACGGAGACGAGCACTCGCTCTTCCATCCGCTTTGCGATCACATGCTGGATGTGGCGGCGTGCTTCATGGCGATCGCGCATTGCGGGCGCATTCGCGACGCCTTGAGCGTCAGCGCCGGTCGGTCATTGAGCGAGCAGGATGTCGAGCGGCTCACAGCACTTGCCTATCTGCACGACTTCGGAAAGGCCAATAGCGGCTTTCAGGCGAAACGATGGAAAGGCCCCGCGCCGCGCGAATGGCCGCAGAAAGCAGGACACGGCGTGGAGGCGCTCCACGCGTTCCACTGCGGTGGAGCACCGCTTTCAGAACTGCCCATCGAAGCGATATCGACATGGGGCGGCGGTGTGTATGAACTTCTGCTGGCGAGCCTGGGCCACCACGGTCGTCCCCTCAAGGATCCATCGGGAATCGATCCGCTGATATGGCGGCCCGTGCGCGATGCCGCCGGTCGCGATCTCTACAGTCCTGCCATCGCGCTGAAGGAAATCGGCGCTGCCTTGCGTCAGCACTTTCCACTGGCATTCGACTCGGGCGGCGAGCCGCTCCCGTCCACGCCCGCGTTCGTTCATCTGTTCGCGGGCCTCGTGCAATTGGCCGACTGGCTCGGTTCCGATCTGCGCTTCTTCGAGTACGGCACGCCAGGCTCCGCGCGCGCGCTGAAAGACGCGCTCGATCGGGCATCGAAGGCGATTGCATCTATCGGACTCGAAACCTCGGCGCTGCGCGCGCAGCTGATTCGCGAAGGATTCTCTTTCCAGTCCGCTTTCGAAGTCGATGCGCCACGCCCGGTTCAAAGCGCGCTCGGAGAGGAACAACTCTGCCCGCTTCTCATACTCGAATCGGAAACCGGTAGCGGCAAGACCGAAGCCGCGCTGTGGCGCTTCGCGAAGCTCTTCGAGGCCGGCAAGGTCGATTCGCTGTATTTCGCGCTGCCTACGCGCGTGGCCGCCGCTCAGGTTTATGAGCGCGTGCGCAAGTTCGTCGCGCGTCTCTGGCCGAAGAACGCGCCGGTCGTCGTGCGTGCCCTGCCGGGCTACGAAAGCGCGGATGGCAATGAAAAATTCGCCTTGCCGGACTTTCAGGTCTTGTGGGCCGATCATCCCGACGATGCGACGGCGCACCAGCGCTGGGCCGCCGAGTCGCCGAAGCGGTTTCTCGCGGCGACGATCGCCGTCGGCACGATCGATCAGGCGTTGCTCGCGGCGCTGCAAGTGCGTCATGCGCATCTGCGTCATGCGGCGCTTTGCCGGTCCTTGCTCGTCGTCGACGAAGTGCACGCGTCCGACGCCTACATGTCGCAAGTGCTGGAGCAACTCCTCAAGGCGCATGTCGCCACGGGCGGCCATGCGCTGCTTTTGTCCGCCACGCTCGGTTCAGGTCAGCGCGCGCGGTTTCAGCGCATCGCGAGCGGGGGCGGGGAAGTCGCTGTGCCCGATATCGAAGAAGCCGTGCGATCGCCGTACCCCGCGCTCACGGACGGTGGAACCGTTCGAGGATTGCCCGGCTCCGGAAGATCGAAGACGGTCCACTGGCAAACACTCGACGCAATCGACGATCACGAGCGCATCGCCCAACTCGCATTCGATGCCGCGAAGCAAGGCGCGCGCGTATTGATCGTCCGCAACACCGTACCGGCCGCAATCGCGACACAAAAGGCGGTGGAAGCGTTGGTCGACGCATCCGGCGATCGCGCATGGCTGTTCGATCTCGAGGGCGTCCCGACGCTGCATCACAGCCGCTTCAGCCGGCAGGACAGGCCGTGTCTCGATGCGCGCGTCGAAAAGCGCGTCGGCAAGGTGCGCGAGGCAATGCAGGCGTGCATCGTCGTTGGCACGCAGACGCTCGAGCAAAGCCTCGATATCGACGCGGACATGCTCATTACAGATATCTGTCCGATGGACGTGCTGTTGCAGCGCATCGGCCGCTTGCATCGGCACGAACGCAAAGGCGAGGATCGCCGGCCGAAGGGTTTCGAAGAAGCGCGCGCTTGGGTGCTCATACCGGCGAGCGGTTCCTTCGAAGCGTGCCTTCAGGTGCCGCGCAATGGCCTCGGCCCGCTGAAAGACGGCGGCGGCGTCTATCCCGACTTGCGCATGATCGAAGCGACGCGACGTCTGATCTGCGAGCAGCCTAGCCGCGTGATTCCGCGCGAAAACCGCAGCCTCGTGGAGCGCGCGACACATCCCGATTGCCTGCATTCGATACAAAAAGAACTCGGCGCATCGTGGGAGCAACTTGCGCAACAGCTCGAAGGCGGCACGAGCGCCAAGCGAATAACCGCGCGACTCAATGCGCTTTCCTACGACGCGCGTTTCGATGAAGCCGGGTTCCCTGACGGCGACGAGCACATCGCCACGCGTCTTGGCGCGGCCGACCGTCTCGTCGAGTTCGAACCGCCTGAGCCGGGGCCGTTCGGCGCGGAGGTGCGCCAGATCGCCATCCGTCATCACATGCTGTCACCCCGGCTCGACGCAGACGCGAAGCCGGATTCGATCGTCCGTCACGACGGAGGTTTCGAATTTGCCTTGGGCGCCGCTCGCTATTCGTACACCCGGTTCGGTATCGAGAAGATCGGCGCGCGCAAAGTTTAGAGCCCATTCATGCACATCCAATTCAGCTTGCTCGATCAAGCGCTGATCCGCTACCGGACCAGCAATCGACAGGAACGGTACGCGACGCTGCCGGAACTGCTGATCGCGTTCAACAATGACGAGGTGAGCGATTTTCCCGCGCTGCGTCCGCATCAGCGTCATCCGTGGCATGCGTTTCTCGTGCAGCTTGCGGCGATCGCGCTTCATGCGGCGAAGCGCGATACGCCCTTCGAAACCGCCGGCGAATGGCGCACGGCATTGCTTGCACTGACGCCCGACGATAGCGACGGCGCGGCGTTCTCGCTCGTCGCACCGGACGATCGCCCAGCCTTCTTGCAGGCGCCGTGTGAGCGTGGGGCATCGCGCACGTGGAAGAAGTGCCTTGCAACGCCCGACGCGCTCGACATGCTGGTGACATCGAAGAATCACGACCTCAAGGCCCAACGCATGGCTCATGCACAAGCCGAGGACTGGATCTACGCGCTCGTCAGCCTGCAGACACAAGATGGCTTTCTTGGTGCGGGCAACTATGGCATTTCGCGCATGAACGGCGGCTTCGCCAGTCGTCCGGCGTTCGGTGTGGTGCCGATCGGCCGCTGGGGGAAGCGCTGGGCGCGTGACGTCCGGCTTCTGCTTCGCAATCGCAACCAGATTGTGGAGATGTTCGAGTTGAAGGAAAAAGACGGCATCGCGCTCGTGTGGCTTCAGCCTTGGGACGGCGCGAGCAGCCTTTCCTTCGACCAACTCGATCCCTTCTATATCGAAGTGTGCCGGCGCGTGCGTATTCAGGCGCACGGCGAAACGTTCGCCGCCATCGCCACGACCAGCAAGACCACGCGCATCGCCGCGAAGGAACGGTGCGGCAAGACGGGCGATGCCTGGACGCCGATCGAGGCCGCCGAGGGCAAGGCGCTGTCGATCACGGCGAGAGGCTTCGATTACAAACTCGCGAGCGCGCTTGCGTTCTCGAGTGAATACAAGCCGACCATCACGCAAAATGTGCAGGAAGACGATGCAAAAGAAGGCCTCGTCATCCTCGCTCAAGCTATCGCGCGCGGTAAGGGAAAGACCGAGGGATATCACGAAAGGCGCATTCCGATTACGACGAAGATGCGCGACTTGATGCTGCGGCAAAGCAGCGATGAGGTCGCCAAGGTGGCACAAGAGCGCATCACGGCAATCAGCGATGTCCGCAAGACGCTTTGGGGCGCGTTGTGTGCGCTCCTGGGCAACGACGCTCAGAACGTGAGCGACGAGATCAAGAACAAAGCGGGCAAGTTTGCGAGCGCGTTCGAGCAAGGCGAAGACCAGCGATTCTTCGACGATCTCGGCAAGGAGATCGAAGCCGACGACCGGGACGGTGAGCACGACCAATGGCTCCTTGCGATCGTCGATCGCGCCGCCGCAGTGCTGGAGCAAGCATTCGTCGCGGGACCGCGCAGCGCGGAACGCGTCTATCGGGCTCGAGGCGCGGCGCTTTCGCGTTTTCACGGTTTCTTGCGTTCAGAGAAAGCGCCGAATCGAATCGCTCGCGTGTTGAAAGACCGCGATGAAGCGCGTAAAGCCGCGCAATCCGAATCGTTCGAAGGGGATTCAGATGACTCAAATTGAAGGCGTCGCGCCGCAAACATGGCGCGTCTCGAGCAATCAGGCACAAGCGCTCGCCCGTTTCATCGAAGCCGGAAGACAAGGCGAAGGCGCGCTGAAGGCGGACCATGTCGCGCTCAAGCGTCTCAACCCGGATGCGGAGTCGCTGACGGTGCAACAGATTGCGGCCCTCACGCGCGCTTTGCAGCGTGCGAAAGTGGATTGCGAACAATTGAGCGTCGAGGGCTGGAAGCGATGGGCCGTGATCGTGAACGGCATCGCGCTGACGGGTCATCACATGCCGAAGGATGGCGAGAGCAAGGCGAACGCACGATTCGGATTCCAGTTGAGGCGCGCAGGCGTGTCAGATGCGCGCGTCACCCGGCTTTTCAACGCGCGTGGCGATGCGTTTTTCCCACTGCTGCAGCGTGCTCTTCGCATGATGCAAAGCAGGAATGTCGAGCCGAACTGGGCCGAACTGGGCACCTTCGTCCTGAACGAAAGCGCGGAACATTCCAAGGGAAAGCGTTGGGCGGAAGCGCTGCGCATCCGGTTCGTCCATGACCATGCCAGCGCCAGCCCCGAAGGCGCAAAGAAGCCGTGACCGCCGGCACGCAGACAAACGCCTACTCAATCAGCAACCGAAGGACCGAACATGACTCACCCGCGCTTCATCCAGATTCACACGCTGCAAAGCTACTCCGCCGCGCTTCTCAACCGTGACGATTCCGGCCTCGCGAAACGCCTTCCGATGGGCGATGCCATCCGCACGCGTATTTCATCGCAATGTCTCAAACGGCACTGGCGCACGGCCGACGATCACCACTCGCTGGCGACGCTCGGCGTGCCGATGGCCGTCCGTTCGCGCATCACGCTCACGATGATCCGCGACGAACTGATCAGGCAGAACGTGCCCGAGGCCCTTGCTCAAACCGCGGCCGAGGCCTTGCGCGATGCAGGCCTGCTCGACAAGGGCGGAAAGAAGCTCAAGGGAAAGGATGCGTTGGAAACCGGGCAGGCCGTTCTGCTCGGCAAGGCGGAAATCGACTATCTCGTGCAGCGTTGCGCGACGCTGGCGCGAGAATGCCAGGAGGAGGCGGCCTTGACATCAGCGGTCGCCGGCTTCCTCAAGGAGGAGAAGGCGAACATCGAAGCGCTCAAGCACGGCAGCGGTCTCGAGTCGGCGCTCTTCGGTCGCATGGTCACGTCGGATATCCTCGCGTCGCGCGATGCCGCAGTGTATGTCGCGCACGCGTTCACCGTGCACGAAGCGCAGGTGGAGAACGACTATTTCACCGTCGTCGACGACCTCTTGCGCGAAACCGGCGAACGCGGCTCAGCAGGCCTCTTCGACACGGAACTCGCGTCCGGTCTCTACTATGGTTATGTCGTCGTGGATGTGCCTCAACTGGTGGCGAATCTCGAAGGTATCGGCATGGCGGAGTGCTTTTCGGCGCATCCCGAGCGGCGCGAACTGGCAGGACGGGTCGTCAACAACCTGCTGCATCTGATCGCGACCGTCAGTCCCGGCGCGAAGCGCGGTTCGACTGCGCCATTCGGTCACGCGAGCCTGATGCTCGTCGAAACGGGTGACTGGCAGCCGCGCAGTCTCGCGGGCGCTTTCGAAACGGCGCTGAAGCTGAAGGGCGCGAATATCCGCGAGCACGCAATCAGGCAACTCGCGCGGGAAATCGACAAGCACGACGCGGCATATGGCGCGCCGCTCGATCGCCGGTATCTCGCGCTCGATGAAGAGACGCCGATGCCGAAGGCCCAACGCCTCTCACTCGATCAACTGGGCAAGTGGGTTCAGAACCGCATCGTCGAGGGCGCGTGACATGTCCCGACATCTGCTGATGCGCTTGCGCGCACCGCTCGTGTCGTTCGGCGGCGAAACGATCGACAGCAACGGCGTGATCCGCGACTTTCCCGCGCTGTCGATGGTGACGGGCCTGATCGCCAATGCGCTCGGTTACGATCGCGGCGACTTCGCTTCGCACGACCGGTTGCAGGCGCGCATCGTGATGGGCACGCGGCTCGATGACGGCGGCACGCGGCTCGTCGATTTTCAGACAGCGCAGCTCGGCAAGCGCGACGAGGCATGGACGACGCGTCGTGAGCCCGAGACGCGTCAGGGCGACTCGTACGAGGGCCCGCATTTGCGTCATCGCGAGTATCACGCGGATCTCGACGCGCTCATCGCCATGCGGCTGGAACCGGCGGACGAGAAACCGACGCTCGATGACATCGCGGCCGCGCTTGATCGGCCGAAGCGTCCGCTTTTCATCGGCCGCAAGCCTTGTCTGCCGATGACGCGCGTGTTCATCGACATCATCGATGCCGACGACATACTCGACGCGCTGCAACAGACCGCTGCGCCGGACGTGCCCGAGTTCCGCGTTCAATTGCCCGAAGGCGAGGGCACGCCGCGTCAGTCGCGATGGCAGGACGTATGCGACGAACGCAACTGGAAGACTGGCGTTCACGGCGGCTGGCGGCGCGTGCTCGAAGGGAGCGGCCCACGGGTGACGCCTGCAGCGAATTCATCGAACTTGGCGGAACGATCCGTATGACCGTCTTCAACTTGATGCACTGCCAACCCGATTCGCGCAAGCTCGTGCTGTGGGCCTCGCGGCAAGGCTGGTTGCCGGCGGGCGGCGATCTCGGCTATGCATTGCATGCGGCGCTCCATCTCGTGTTCGGTGAGCGCGCGCCGAAGCCTTTTTACTATCGCGATGCGCGCGCGGGACTGCTGGCCTACACGCAAAGCGAGGCTGAACAACTGCACGAGGCGGCCGCGATGTGCGCGGCGCCCGATCTCGCCGACGCGCTGGGTCTCGACGCAGGGCCGCGAAGTCCCGGCCTGTGCGTGCGTGCGTTTCCGCATCGCTGGGACGCGGGCCGCGTGCTGGGTTTCGAGGTCCGCGTGCGGCCCACGCGCCGTAACAGTTACGTGGAGAATGATCGCAAGCACGCGAGCGAGCGCGATGCGTATCGCGAAGACGAAGCGCGCATGGAGGACCAGCAGCCCCTGCCGCGCGAGGCCGTCTATGCACAGTGGCTCGCCGAGCAATTCGAGACCAGTCGCGCCGCGAAGCTGGTCGAAGCGCGCATGACGCGCTTTCAGCTCACGCCGGTCTTGCGCCGGACACAGTCGAGCGAGCAGGGGTACGGAGGCCGCAAGCCGCACACCATCCTCGGTCCGGATGCCACGTTCAGCGGGCACGTTCGCGTCGAGGATACGGACGCGTTCGCAAGCCTGCTCATGCGCGGCGTCGGGCGTCATCGCGCGTTCGGGTTCGGCATGTTGCTGCTCAAGCCGGCGTCGATATCGGCATGAGTCGCGCAACACGTCCGTGCTGAAGGGTCGCCTCGGACTCGACACTTCGCGCGTTCCGCATGTGGATCGTCACGGTCTCGTGTGGCTCGAGCGCGGTGAGTTGAACGTGATCGACGGATGCCTGCATTTTGCGAGCGGGAAATATGTCGATCAGATTCCGCATCAGTCGGTGTCGATGATTCTGCTCGGCCCGGGCAGCAGCGTGACGCACGACGCACTGCGTCTGCTCGCCCGTCATGGGACGCTGCTCGCGGCGGTGGGCGTCGACGGAGTGCGTACCTACACCGCGCCGCCGTTGATGCCGGACCGTTCGAGCGTCGCGCGCCGGCAAGCGGAACTGTGGGGCAGCCCGCGACGGCGCTTGAGCGTCGCGCGGCACATGTATGCGCTGCGTCTGGGCGAAGTGCTGCCGCATCGCGATCTCGACACGCTTCGCGGCATCGAAGGCGCGCGCGTGAAGACGATCTATCGGCTGCGGGCGCAGCAGTTCGGCATCGACTGGGACGGGCGTCGTTATGACCGCGCGAATCCCGAAGCCACCGATCTGCCGAATCAGGCGATCAATCATGCAGCGACGGCGGTGCAGGCGGCGGCCGCCATCGCCGTGCAGGCGCTGGCTGCGATACCGCAGCTCGGATTCATCCACGAGGATTCGGGGCAAGCGTTCGTGCTCGATATCGCCGATCTTTTTCGCGATGACATCACGCTTTCGATCGCGTTCGCCGCCGTAAAGGAAGCCGGGCGAAACGATCAGACGATCGACCGTCTGGTGCGGCGCGAGGCGGCGCGGGTGTTTCGCAAGAAGGCGGTCATTCCCGCGATGATCGATCGCGTGAAGCAAGTGCTGCGTCTGGACGAGAAGCTGGAGGAGAACGATGGCGCTGGTCGTGGTAGTGACGCGTGATGTGGCGGACCGGTTTCGCGGATTTCTTGCCTCGGTGATGCTGGATGTCTCGGCGGGAGTGTATGTCGCGCCGCGCATGAACAAGGGCGTGCGCGAACGGACCTGGTCAGTGCTTGCCGATTGGCACGGACACGAGCCGCGAGGCAGTGTGGTGATGGTGTGGCGGGATCTGGATGCGGTCGGTGGTATCGGGATCGCGCATCTCGGTGCGCCGCCGCGAGAGCTTGTTGATGTCGATGGGATGTATGTCGTGCGGCGGTTGATGGCGTAGGTGCGCGTATTGTTCTTTGAAAATCTGGCGTTTGAGATTGGATCGGAAGGGGGATTTTGCGTTTCTGGTCATGGGGTTATGAGGTAGAGGTTCCTCCGCGTGTGCGGAGATAGACCCGAGCCGACTGTCGAGGAGAAACACATTACGACGGTTCCTCCGCGTGTGCGGAGATAGACCCAAAGCGCCTCGCAAAGAGAAGGTGCGCAACGAGGTTCCTCCGCGTGTGCGGAGATAGACCCTCATCCCGACCCTTTGCGAGCACTGCAAGTTGGGTTCCTCCGCGTGTGCGGAGATAGACCCTTTCGATTGCGATACGTGACCGGCCGCAATGAGGTTCCTCCGCGTGTGCGGAGATAGACCGCACTAGCACCAGCGTCGCTGACGCGAGCCTCGGGTTCCTCCGCGTGTGCGGAGATAGACCGTAGCAACCTCGCCCGTAACGGAGTCCTCAGGAGGTTCCTCCGCGTGTGCGGAGATAGACCCTTCACTTCACAGATCAGCCACTCGTCACCGGCGGTTCCTCCGCGTGTGCGGAGATAGACCCACTTGAAAACTGCTGGTGTCATTCTCGGCGTGGGTTCCTCCGCGTGTGCGGAGATAGACCCGACATCGTCAATGCGGGGACGAACAAGGCTGCGGTTCCTCCGCGTGTGCGGAGATAGACCCCCTGCCGCCGAATGGATCGATTCGAAGCCCTGGGTTCCTCCGCGTGTGCGGAGATAGACCCTGGGGCTTCTCGGTCGATCCGTCAGTACTGATGGTTCCTCCGCGTGTGCGGAGATAGACCCCTTCTGCCATGTGGACGCCTGCGACGGGTCGGGGTTCCTCCGCGTGTGCGGAGATAGACCTCAGTATGGCGGGAACAGCGAGACCGTCTCAGCGGTTCCTCCGCGTGTGCGGAGATAGACCTGGTTCGCACGCCGGTTTCATCCTGTACATGACGGTTCCTCCGCGTGTGCGGAGATAGACCCTCGTCGTGCTGCATCAATTCGGCTTCACCGAGGGTTCCTCCGCGTGTGCGGAGATAGACCGCACTACACCGTGCAAGCGGACCGCGAGACTGGGGTTCCTCCGCGTGTGCGGAGATAGACCCAGCGACGCGCCGCGCCCGGTGAGTTTTTTCGAGGTTCCTCCGCGTGTGCGGAGATAGACCGTGCATGCGGGTGCGGCCGGCTTGCTCGGCGTGGGTTCCTCCGCGTGTGCGGAGATAGACCCGTGTCGCGCATCCTTGGCGTCTACAGCGATCGGGTTCCTCCGCGTGTGCGGAGATAGACCCATCGTCAACGCGATCAACAACGGCCAATCGAAGGTTCCTCCGCGTGTGCGCAGATAGACCTCCACGCAGACCGGTCGCTCCGCATCCTTCTCCGGTTCCTCCGCGCGTGCGGAGATAGACCCGAATGACGCATTGGGAGCTTGTTGGCGGGCCGGGTTCCTCCGCGTGTGCGGAGATAGACCCGTAACCAGCACGAGCGCGGCAATCCACCATAGGGTTCCTCCGCGTGTGCGGAGATAGACCCTGTACTTCGGTACAGTAATTCGTTCGGAACCGGGTTCCTCCGCGTGTGCGGAGATAGACCCTCGGGCGTATCACTCGCGCCCGCTGCGAGCATGGTTCCTCCGCGTGTGCGGAGATAGACCCAAGTTCGGCACGGCAAGGATGGTTTCACGAAGGTTCCTCC
>Ga0105251_10001493_pt1 | contig 20089 bp, 21 predicted proteins | sample KBSS64metaG_FD_80424 | JGI IMG/M metagenome (GOLD analysis project Ga0105251, IMG submission 80424) | Switchgrass rhizosphere microbial communities from Kellogg Biological Station, Michigan, USA - KBS S6-4 metaG | ecosystem: Host-associated > Plants > Roots > Rhizosphere > Soil | place...
CGGCACGCTGAAGAGCTGGTGCAGCGGAATCTGGCATCGCTCGAACCGCTGAAGGAGTAAGGGTATGTCGGTCATCAGCTTGACCATTGCCCGGCATCATCTCCGAGATCCTGACGATGATGATGAATACCTGGAGCTCCTGATCGAGGCGGCAGAAGGGCAGGCTATGGACTATCTGAACCGTCGCTTCTACGCAGATCAGCAAGCGCTGGACGAAGCTGTCGCTGCCGACGATGCCGGCGAGTCCCCCATGGTCTGCAATAAGCAGATCAAGGCTGCCTGCTTGCTGATCCTCGGCCACCTTTACGCCAACCGCGAGGACGTCGTGATCGGGACCATCGCCACCGAACTGCCGCAAGGTTCGAAGGCGCTCCTGACGCCGCATCGTATCGGGTGGGGCATATGAGGGCCGGGCCGCTGCGTCATCGGCTGCAGGTGGCTCATCGACACGAGGAGAGGAACAAATCCGGGGGCGCCACAGTGACGTGGCTGCCAGCTGCTCGCCCTGAAATGTGGGGTGAGGTTCGCACCCCAAGCGGTCGAGTCATTGCGGTTGCTGAAAAGCTGAGTGCTGTTGTAACCGCCGAAATCATCGGCAGGCAGCGCTCAGACATCGTTGCGGGATCTCGGCTCACGCGACGCGGAGTTACTTATCAGGTCGAGGCGGTTCTGCCAGACAACGAAAACTCCTTGATGAGGCTTCTCTGCTCATCGGTACCTAACCCATGAGGTGAATCATGAAAATTCGAGCACTAGGCCCGCGAACGGGCGCATCTGGTGAGCGTGAGAAGGGCGAAGAGTTCGAGGTCGACAAGGCCTATGGCGAAGGCCTGATTGCCCGGGGGTACGCCGAAGCGGTCACCGACAAGGCCGCGAAGCCCGCAAAGGCTGATCCGGCCAAGGAGTAGGGTATGGCGCGCCGGTCGAGCCTTCGCGGTGATATCCGGCTACGCCGGACGCTGCGCAACATCCACAAGACGATGGATAACGAGTTGCAGCCTGCCATGGCCAAAGCAGCTGCGCGGGTACTCGCAACCCAGCGACAGCTGATCCCCAAGGATACCGGCGCTGCAGCAGCAGCCCTGCGTGTCTACGTCACCCCCAGCGGGTTGGATGCTCAGGTGGGCATACGCGGCAAGCGAGACAATCGCCGATTCTTTTACCTACGGTTCCTTGAGTACGGCACCAAGGGCTATTCCGGCAGCATGTACCAACGAGCTGACCGGGACGCGATCGGCGGCGTGCACACCAACAACCGCGACAAGTCGCAACTGAAAGGGCGGCGCAACTCGATACGCCAGCGCGACACGAAGAACAAGTCCGATGGGCAGCACTTCTTCGGCAAGTACCCGGACATACCAGCGAGGCCGGCGCACCCATGGTTGCGGCCGTCTTTGGATGTAAACCGCGAGTTTGTGATGGCCGATCTTCAGGAAGCAGTCCGCCGAACGCTGCGCAAAGCAAGCCAGGGGGTAGGCAATGGCTGATCCATCCCTGGCTCTGCAAGAGGCGATCTTCGCTAGGCTTCAGGCCGAGGTCAGCTGCCCGATATACGACGGCGCGCCGCTGAACGCCGAAATGCCGTACGTCTCCATCGATCGAGAGGTTTCGGTCAACAGCAGCCCGATCTCGGGCCGCAAGCGCGAAACGCGCCTGCTTTACCTGTCGGTCTGGTCCGATGCCGTGGGCCAAGCCGAGGTCAAACGCATCAACGGCGAGGTCATCGCCGCCCTCGATGAGCGCCGGCTTCCGCTGGAGGTGGGCCGAGCGGTTTCCGTTCGGGTCGAGCAGTCCGACGCCCAGCGCGACGCCGATGGCATCACTTACCAGGGCTCGATCACCGTCCGCGTGATCACCACCCACTGAATCACCCACAGGCCGCGCCGCGGCTTCTATCCAACGTGGCTTTGGAGGATCACCCATGCCCGCAGAAGACAACCTCAATACAGCCGCCGGCTGCCGCCTCTTCATTGGCGGAAAGACCGGTGCGACCACCAAAACCGAGTTCGAGGCCGACACCTATGTGCGTGTTGGTGAAATCGAAGACCTCGGTGAGTTCGGCGACACCTTCAGCAGCGTGACCTTCACGTCGCTCGAGGATGGCCGTGTGCGCAAGTACAAGGGCACGGCTGACGCCGGCGACATGACCCTCACTGTGGGCCTGGATAACGGTGACACCGGCCAGAACGCGGTGAAGACCGCCCACAAAGACCGTAGCAAGGGCGATTACAACATCAAGGTCACCCTGAATGACGGCGACCCTGATGCCTCGCCGGCCATCAGCCCGACCACGTTCTACTACCGGGCAAAGGTCATGAACAACACCGTGGCTGCAGGCGCGGCTGACAACGTGGTGCGCCGCAACATCACCCTGGGCATTAACTCGGAAATCCTCGAGCTGCTGCCGGCCCCTGTAACCCCATAAGTGCCCGGGGCTACGGCCCCGGCCTCACAGGACCTGCCTAATGAACAACACGTTGCACGGTACCGTTACTGTCAAGCTGGGTGATGAAGAGTTCACCCTGACCCCAACCCTGAAGGCTGTGCGGGCGATCGAGAGCCGCTTTGGTGGCCTGCGCGGTGCTTCCCAGGCGATCAACTCACTCAGCGTCGACGGTTGCGCCGCCATTCTGGTGGCCGGCGCCGGCCTTGACGAGAAGGCCGCCAAGGCAGTGCCAGAGCAAGTCTGGCAGCACGGCGTTCTCGATGTGTCGACGCAGCTGAACGCCTACCTGGTTGCGCTGTACAACCCTCGCGGCAAAGAGTCGGGAAACGACCAAGCCGGGACGGCGTAAGCGTCATTGAAGACGGAAGTTACGTTGACCGGCTTTATTCGATCGCTACGGGTTGGCTGGGCTGGGCGCCGGATGTTGCTTGGTGCACGCCGCTGCCTGAGCTTTTCATGGCACTTGATGCCCGGCTCGAATGGTCGCAAATGACCAACCCTTTCGGCAAAGGGAAGGCCCAAGGCGCCAAGCAGAAACCGAGCGCCTCGACAGTTGCCGACAAGCTGCGCCAGGCACTTACGGGCCGAGGCAATTGACTCAATTCCCGCTCCGGCGGGTTTTTCGTTCTGGAGAATTACATGGCCGACCAACAGGTCCAGGGAATGCTGGTCCAGATCGAGGCGACCACCGCCCAGCTGCGTCGGGAGTTGGCCAATGCGGATCAGTTGGTCGCGCGGTCATCCCAGGCGATTGACCAGAGTCTGGCTAAGGTCGATTCGGCTTTTGATCGAGCTGGCGCAGCAGCGCAGCAAGCCGGCACTCTCATGCGCGGCGCTTTCGCGGCAGTGGCCGGCGCCGGTCTGATCGGTAGCATCATCCAGCAAGTTGACGCCTATGGGCAGATGTCTGACCGGATGAAGGCTGCAGCTGGTAGCGCAAGTGAGTACCAGCTGGTTCAGGATCACCTGCTACAAACTGCGCAGGAAACCTACCGTCCTCTGGCTGAGGCGCAAGAGCTGTACATCCGCACTGCTGACGTTATGCGTAGCCTGGGCTTTAACACCCAAGAGACGTTGGATATCACGGATAGCTTCAGCTTTTTGCTGGTGACCAACGCCGCGGCTGCAGATAAAGCTGGGTCGGCCTTGGATGCCTATTCGAAGGCGCTGCAGACCGGCAAGGTAGAGGCGGATGGCTGGGTTTCCATTCAGGACGCCATGCCGACCATCGTCACTGCGATTGCCACCGCCACCGGCAAGAGCGCCGAGGAAATCCGAAAGCTCGGCGTGCAGGGTAAGCTGTCGCTCGAAGACATCAATACTGGCCTGCTGCGCACCGTGGAGGTCAACCGCAAGGCTGCGGCCGACATGTCCACCAGCGTTCAGGACGCGATGGTGAACATCAGCAACGCCATTCAGGCGTTCTTGGGCGGCATGGAGGAGCAAACCGGCATCGTCGCAGGCTTTGCGAACGTGCTGATTGCGCTGGCTGACAATGTGGACCTTGTGGCCGTGGCCATGGGCGGCGTCGGTGCAGCTGCGCTGACCAACTACGTTGTGAAAACTGGGCTGGCCGTGCAGGCGGCGCGGGCTGACCGGGCCGCACGAGTTGCCCAGGCTGAGGCAACACTGCAGTCGGCGATAGCAGATCAGCGGAAGGCTCAGACGGCTACCATTCTCGCTGAGCGGGAAGCGATTGCGGCGCGAGGCACCGCAGTTCAGACCCAAATGTCCATCCAGCTTGCGACCGCGCGGACAAAGGAGGCCGCAGCAACCACCGCAGTAGCAACTGCTCAGTCTGGCTTGAAGGCCGCTTCGGCCGGTCTCCTCGCAGGCTTGGGAGGTCCGATGGGGCTGGCGATCCTCGCAGGCACTGCCGCGGCAAGTTTCCTCTTGCTTCGTGACAACGCGGACCAGGCTGGGGTCAGTCTGGAGGACATGCAAAAGCCCTTATCCCAACTGCGGGAGGAGTTCCAGAAGCTCAACCAGGACCAGCGCGAAGCTGCCCTGGTGAAATGGCATCAGGAGCAGATTAACGCTACGGACAAGGTCAGGGATGCCTACGGAGATCTTGCCCAGGCAATACGCTCTGCGACAGTGACAGCTCCTGTTCGCGACTCGGGCGGCCAGTACAACAAGCAGCTTGCCGATTATCAGGGGATCATCGATCGGCTGAACGAGGCTCGTTCCTCTGGTGCCAACCTTGCCCCGATCCTCAAGGAAGTGGGTAGTCGCCTGCAGTTGCCGGCGGCTACGTTGCAGAGTTGGATCACGCAGGCCGGCGCCGTCAGCGATGCAGATCAGCGCTCAGGCCTGATTGCCGAAACCTTGCGTGTCCTCACTGGGGTCACCAAGGAAAACACAGTCGCGACCGAAGCGAACAATGCCGCGAAGAGCGGCATGAGCAGCGCTGGCCAGACTTACTTGGAAACTCTGCAGAAGCAGCTCGGCGGCCTGCAAGACAACAATGACGCGATTAAGATCGCGAACCGCTACATCGCCGAGAATGCGGACCTCACCGAAACAGATCGCCAGGCCATCCTGTCGGCAGCTAACGCCATCGAGGCGCAGAAAAAGGCCAATGACAAGGCGAACAAGTCCAAGCGCGAGGGGGAATCAAAGTCTGAGCAGGCTGCCAAGAAGCAGCTGACGGATTTCAAGGCGGCAGAAGAGGGCTACAAGCGCCAGATCGAACTGATCAACACCACTGGTGACAAGCAGAAGAACGCCACGGAAGTCGCGAAACTCTCCTTCGAGCTTCAGGAGGGCAAGCTCGGCAATCTGTCGAAAGCCCAGCAAAAGCGCCTGCTTGAGTTGGCCGCCGAGCTGGATACCCTGAACAAGATCAAGAAGGCCAACGAAGACGATCTAAAGCTCAGCGCTTTCAAGGCTGCTCAGCAAGCCGGCACGCAGTCGGCGGTAAATGGCTATGCGCAGGAGCTGGCCGGAATTGGCCTGGGGGACAAGGCCCGCGACCGTATGCGGTCTGAGCTGGCACTGCGTCAGAAGTATGTCGAAGACCTCCAGTCCCTGAATGAGCAGCGGAACACCGGGCAGATTGAGCCGGAGCTGTATGCGAGCGAAACGCAGGTCCTCCAGGAGGAGCTCGACAAGAGGCTGGAAGCTCAGCAGAACTACTATGCGGCGATTGACGAGCAGCAGTCCAACTGGATGAACGGCGTTCGCGAAGCGTGGGCGAACTTTGCCGACGAGGCGCAGAACTATTCAGCCCAGGCTGCCGATTTGACCAACAGCACCCTCGGCAGCGCCAGGGGTGAACTGAGCACCTTCCTAAAGGATGTTGCGACCGGAGCGGAAGATGCTGGCGATGCACTGAACAACATGCTGGGCGGGTTTGCAGAATCTGTCCTCAACGCGCTGGCCGACATGGCGGCGCAATGGCTGGTTTACCAGGGCGTGCAGATGCTCGTCGGAAAAACGACCCAGCTCAGTGCTGCTGGGATGATGAGCGCGAATGCCCAGGCAACCGCGTTGCAGGCCGGCCTCGCTGCCTTTGCATCTACCGCTGCCATTCCGATTGTCGGTCCCGCCTTGGCACCTGGCGCAATGGCTACTGCCCTGACTATTGCTAACCCGCTGGCTGCGGCTGTGGGGATGACAGCGATGTCTGGGGCGGGTTTCATGGAGGGTGGTTATACCGGGAACGGTCGTCGAGACGAAGTCGCAGGCCCGGTCCACCGGGGGGAATACGTCTTTGACGCAGAAGCAACCGCCCGGATAGGAGTTGGCACTCTTGAAGCCATCAGCAATGGGCGTGCTGCTTTTATCGGCGGCCCAGGCAGTTCTTCGGTCGGCACTGCCGATGGAGGTGATTCTGTCGGCGGTGCTCAGCCCCAGGCGCAGCTGCCCCCGAACGTTAACTTGTACGAGGACGCCAGCCGCGCGGGGCAGGTCCAGCACTCCACTGGCCCTGATGGTCGTCAGATCTTGGATATCTGCGTGGCGAACATCAGGCAGGGTGGTCAGTTGGCCAAGGCATATGAGCAGTATTACGGGGCGAAAAGGGTAGGGCGATGACAGCAATTGCAACGTTGTATGCCTCCGGGGGCAGGGCTTGGATCATCCCTACCATTGAGCTCCGCTGCGTTTCCTGGCCTGGCCCCGTGTACATCTGTTCAGCGTTTGAAGATCTGGTGGCCACGACCGAGGACGGCGTTCTGGCGACTTTCACAGCGGCTGCCTTCGACGCTGCGTTGCCCAAGCGTGACAATAGCGGCAACCAGTCGCTGACTTTCGCGATCGATAACGTGACTGGCGTTGCTCAGCAACTTATCGATCAGGCGCTGGAAGCCAGGCAGAAGATCACCATGATCTTCCGCACTTACCTGTCTTCCGACTTGTCAGCGCCGGCTGAGAAGCCATACCGCATGAACGTGCTGAGCGGCTTTATGGAAGGGGCCACCGTTCAGCTGCAAGCCGGGTACTTCGACTTCGTCAACTTGGCTTGGCCAAGGCGTAAGTACACCTTGGATTTCGTGCCAGCGCTCCGCTACACCTGATTTACAGGCGTGCTTCAGATGATGGCGTTTTGTTATAGTCCCGCGCTTCTGAACGGAGCAAGCCATGAAAAAAGCGTTGTTTGTTGCATTGATGGGCGCTGTACTCGCGTCTGGTTGTACCGTGCGCGTCGCCGATATGACAGTTGCCAGCACCAAAAACTACAACCTGAACTCGTCCAAGTTCGTGAAGGGTAAGCGGGTCATTGGCGAGGATAACTACCCGGTGATCCTCTTCCCATTGGGCTTTCCCAACATCAAAACCGCTATGGATGACGCTATCCAGAAAGACCGATGCGCAGTCGGCCTGAGCGATGTGGTTATGACTTCAGTCAACCACTCCTTCATTTTCGGCATGATCGGTTATCGGGTCGAAGGTGATCTGATCATCGACCAGACGCAGCCTGGATGTGCATCCAAGGCCTAGGTCGAAACTACTCCAAATAGCCCAGCCATCGTGCTGGGCTTTTTATTGGGTGTTGGAAATGTTCGATAAGTACCTAGAGGCCACCTACGAAGATGGCGGGCGCGGTCCTGCGTGCTTCGATTGCTGGGGCATGACCAGGCTAGTACGTCATCAGGTCTATGGTTTGCCGCTGCTGCCGAGCTGGGGGTATGTCCGTAGCACCATGCCCAAAGAATTCACCCGGGCCGTAAATATTGAGTCATCGGCCATGGAACGCTGCGAAGCGGAAATAGGGGCTATTGCCTGCATCTGGCGAGGGGAAATCTGCATCCACGTTGCGCTAATCGTTGAGGTGGAAGGTCGGTTGCACGGCCTGGAGATGAAGCCCAGCGGGGCAACCATCAAACCGCTACGGCGTTTTCAAGACCAGTATCTGAAAGTGAGCTACCACCGTGATCGAATTTTACCCGAGCAAGCTTGAGGGTTCTCCCCTGGAGCGCCACCGGACTGATCAGGTTATGACCATTGAGGGTTGGCTTTTTCAGAAGGTTCCAGGTTACACGCCAAGGCATTCGCCACCAATAAGCATCGAGCTGAACGGGGTTTTCATCAATCCTGATCGTTGGGCGAAAACTGAGTTCTCACCCCAAGACACTGTGAGGATCTACCCGGAACCAAAAGGGACCGGCCTGGAAGTCGCAGTGTGGGCCGTTGTTGCCGCAGTGGTTGCTGTCGGCGTGGTTATGATGACCCAGAGGCCGCTGTCCACTCCGCGCAATCAGGGTCGGTCGGGGCAGAATTTGAATTTGGCCAAGACCACGGGTAACCAGGTCAAGGTAGGTGACGTTATACGCGAGGTTGCAGGCAGGGCTCGAATCTTTCCAGACTATCTCGTCCCGCCTCGACATTACTTCGTCAATGAGACGGAACAATGGGTTGAGCTATTGCTATGTGTTGGCGTAGGCGAGTTCGAGATAAATCCCACGGACGTCAAGATAGGCGACACCACGCTTGCTTCGCTCGGCAGTACCGCACGCTACAAAGTGTACGGACCGGGTGAGTCACTGGCCGACGAGTCAGCCCGGTTGTGGTGGCATAACTCGACCGAAGTAGGTGCGACCAACACCGGGTCTGGCGGCCTTACACTCACCAACATTACTCAAGTAGCACAGCAGTTCAGCGGCAATGCTCTGCTGGCGGCCGATCTGGTGCTGAGTGTCCCAGAAGGGGCGGGATGGTTCCCCTTTGGCTGGGATAGCGGCATGATTGCGCGCGTCGAGCTGACCTATCCGTACACCTTCACCGCTCCAGTTGATGGTAGTGCGACCATCGTCAGCGGCCCGCATCTCCCCATGCTCCAAGCATTCGTCGGTATGCGGATCGAGATCGCGGGAGCTAATGCTGGAAACTACATCGTTGCAAGCTACGACCCTGAGGTGCCCGGAACCCCGGCCGTGCCTGGTAACGCATCCATGGTCACCGGAAGCGCGGCGCCTGCGCGTTTCAACTTCGATGTGGTGTCGCTGAGCTTCACCGTATCGCGAGGAGTGAGCAGCTTTCCGGTATCGCTGAATACGAACGTTGCTAATCTTGCCGGCCTGGTTTCTGCGGTCAGCGCGTCCCTGTCCGGTACCGGTCTGGTGGCCACTGCTTCCTCCGGGAGGCTGCGCATTGCTGAACAGGCCGCACCGTTCACTGGCTCGCCGCTGTCTATAACCGGGTCTGTATCTGACATCCTCGGCTCAAGCCCCGCGTTCGTAACGGGCGTTAAGACAGAGGCCGCCACGGACGGGCAGTACGCCCGCATGACCATGACATACGAAGGTGGTGCACCAGTCGTGGGACTTCAGGCAGGGTCTCTGCTGGCAACAATTGGGTACAGGGGGCTGCGGTATCGGATAACGGAGGTATCCGATGACTCAGTGGAGGATGATGACAACACCCCAGCGGATGAGGGCCACGGGCCATCGGCAATCACGGTCGTTCGGCTGACTGACACTGGCACAGTGGACGATGACTGGCTGGGCTTCGACGCAATGCAAACCAGTGATGTATCAGTTGTCCTGGACTCTTCCACAACTGAAGGCGACTGGGCCGGCTCGTTCGCAGTCTGTCCGGAGAATGAGGTTGTCCGTCGCGTCGAGTTGGACTTCTTCTTTCCCGCTGGGCTGATTGCCTATTCGAAGAAGGGGCGTCAGGTTGAAGTAACCGTCAAGGTCGAGGCCCAGTATCGCGACATCAACACAGCGGGAGAGTGGACAAGCGTCTTCTGGACGTTCAAGGCAGCTCGCCGGGATCAGATCGCTTTCACCCGGGCAATCAATTTCCCGACCTATATGAGGGGGGAGATGAGGGTTCGCCGAATCGGAGAGGAGTCGTCGGACAGCAACCAGCAAGACCGGGTGCAGTGGTACGGCCTAAGGGCTCGCATTGATAAGGCCCCTCTACGCTATGAGGGGGTGACCACTATAGCTGTGTATGCACGCGGTGGTACCAAACTGTCGGCACAGTCTGAAAGCCAGGTATCACTCATAGCCACCAGAAAGCTTCCTGTCTTGGTGAATGGCGCTTGGTCCGAACCTACAGCAACGCGCGATATCGCGCCCTGGGCGTCGTATGTTTCGAAGTCGGTAGGAGCGACAGACGATGATCTAGATATCGAAGAGTTTGTGCGGTATGGCGCCATCTGGCACAGCCGCGGCGACTACTTCGATTTCTCTGTGGAGGAGGCTGGTACGGTCAAGGAGGCCCTGAACGAAGCTCTCAAGGCAGGGTTTGCAGAGTTCACCCTTGAGAGGGGCCGTATCACGCCGGTGCGTGATGAGCCGCGCAGTCAGATCAAAAACATGTACACGCCGCAGAACATGACTGGATCACTCAAGCGCTCGTTCACACTGGCTGCGCCTGACGATTTTGACGGTGTTTCCATCAAGTACCGCGACTATAAGACTTGGGCGGAAGAAACGGTAAAGTGCAAGCTTCCAGGTGACGCCTTTCAGACGGTAAAGGAGATCACGCTCGATGGCGTTACCGACCGTGACCGTGCTTGGCGCTACGGTATGCGTCAGCGTCGAGCCCAGGTCTATCAAAACAAGATCTACAGTTGGGGAACTGAACTCTCCGCGTTAAACAGTGGATACCTCAACTATGACGCCGTCGCTGACGACATTCCTGGTTACGCCCAGTCTTCAATCATGACGGACTTCACTGCAGGTGAGGGCCCTGTGGTCATCGAAAGCAGTGAGGCTTTCGTGTGGAACGAGGGGAAGACGCATGTGCTGGCGGTGCGGAGGCCGGACGGTTCAATCAGTGGTCCATGGACTGCTGCTCGGATCGATGACTATCGCATTGCCATCCAGGCTATCGACTTTGTGCCAGATCTTTCACTGCAGATAGAGCCGCCGCACCTGTTGTTCGGGGTATCAACTCGATGGTGCTACCCGGTTCTTATTACATCGATAGAGCCTGGCGACTACTCGGCGGAAATGGAGGCGATCAACTACGACGTTCGCGTATATGCAGACGATGACAACTTTGCTCCCGAGGATGCCTGAGAATGCTTTCACTTCCCGAAGGTCTCCCTCTTCCGGTGGGAGATGACTACGGCTTCAAGCCCGTCAGTCCAATAGTCAGAACAACTATGGCCAGCGGTAGATCGATGCAGCGGCGCCGGTTTGGCAACGTACCGACGCTTCTGCCTGTGACCTGGCTGTTGTCCTCGAAGGAGGCGAAGATGTTCGAGGGCTGGTGCAAATTGAGCATCGGCTGGGTTGATTGGTTTCTTTGCCCAATCATGACTCCAATGGGGCTTAACCCAACCCGTGCTCGATTCACCGACATTTATGATGGCCCTAAATTTGTTAGCGATGACTTATGGCGATACACGGCCACCCTTGAGCTATTTGAATTGCCAGTTGTGGACGAGGCGGCGCTTACAGAGCTGCTCCTCGGAATGCCGCTGCCCGTTATGAACGCCGCTCTAACTGCAGAGCTTGTACGTTGGTATACCAAGTCTTGGCCTGGTGCCCAGATCATCTGAATTCTCGCCCGCTTAAGCGGGCTTTTTGTTGCCTGGAGTTTTTATGAGCGGAGCCACCGACGTTCAGCTTTTCAACCAGCTTGTGTCCAACGCCAATGCGCTGTTCCTGTCTGACGCTGATTTCGTCACGATCAATGGCATTACAAAGCCGACCTTGAGGAAGATTTACGCCGAGTTCCTCGCCAGCGTGGGCACCTACCCAACTGTTGCCGAGGGCCTGACGAAGACCAATGGAACCGGAACAGACAACCGTTTCTTCTCGGTGCCCTCCACTGGTGACAAAGCAGAGACCCGCTATCGCAACGACGCCGGGGTCGCGGTTGAAATCAACTCGATTCTCTCGTTTGTCGCGGACGGCTTAACGATCAATCGGGGCAAGGGATATCCGCTGCGCCAGAAGATCCGCGCCGGGGTGACTTCGGCCCTGAGCTCAGCGTGGAATAAGTCGATTCTCGCGGTGGTCGTGGTAAACGCCAGGCAGGGTGAGTACTACCGCATCTCGTACCAGGCAAACGAGAACGGTGGGAATGGCTTCAACTGGATCATCGAGAAATACGACTCTGCCACCTACGCGACAACCGCTGCCGGCCGGGTTGAGCTGATCCCGCTTGCGGGTACGCAGCCGCAAATTACCCGGTCAGGCGGTATTCAAACTGTGGTGCTGGTGCCGACCTCCCGGCCGGAAATGCAGTTCAAGATCACAGTTGATCCTGCCGGGCTTCCAGCGGCGGGAACCCCGATCAACTCCAACTCCAACTCGGCGTTCGATGCCTGGTCCTGGATCATCGACGAGAGCTGCTACACCTACGCTTCCGAATACAAGTCGCCACAGATCGACACGCTATCTATCAACGCTAGCAAGGTGTTCCCGCTCAGTCTGGCAACGCCACGAAATGCCACGGTTAGTGCTGATTATCAGCCGTTTCGCGACCTCTTCCTCGACATCGAGGTGCTTGGTGCAGAGGACGGTAAGCTGTACCGGGTAGCCTATATCACCTGCGCTGCGGTGGTTGGATCTGGTGGCGTGGTGGTGACTGGCTTGTCGTCAATCGGCCTGATCCTCGAGGAGTTCGACAAGGCGACCTATGAGACGGCGTCTGTCGCGGTTCGCCTGCAGCACTTCACTACCATTGCCGGGACGCTCAAGCGGGCAGGGGGGATCCAGACCCTAACCGTGGCCACTACGGTTAAGCAGTATGTGAAGTTCAAATTGACGGTCGACGGCAGCAAGCTTCCGGCCGATGGCTCCGCCTACGCGGCGGTAAACACGGGGTTCCCTGGCTACAGCTGGATCATCGACGAAAGTCGCTACAAGCAAGCTATCACCGCCATTCCAACCGGGGATGGCCAGAAAACCGGCGTCTACTACACCTACAACGCAACCACGAAGGCGCTGACCTACGCCTACGTGTCGGGCGATTACGCCTACCGTGTGACGGTCAGGCCCGCAGCGATCAACAGCTTGCCGAACTTGACCCGGATCGACAGGGCTCCCAAGGTCGCCGATCTCTCGGCAGCTACCTGGACGACGCTGAGCGATGTGGAAACCGACTACCTGCCACCGATGATCGTTCAGGCCCTGAACAATGGTGATTCTGCTCCCCGGTATTACACCGGCGGCGCTCATGGCAGCGACGGCAATGCCGGCGGTGTGGCGACGGCCAAAAACGTGCTGTTCGCCATCTATGCCGATGGGCAACTGGTGGAAAAGACGAACTCGGGCTACGTAAACAGCCTGGAGTGCATGATCATCGACCACCTGTTCGCCTACAACACCATCAGCCTCGGTCGCTATGTTATGCAGCAGGCATTCTCGCTGAACATGTCTGGCAGCGGCATGCAGATCGATGCGGAAATGACCGCGCTTGAGCCCGTGGCTGTCAGCGTAGACAACGGTCCGCAGGCATATTTTGGTGGGTTCAATGATACCCAGATGCTGCCCGATTCTCAGCTGCCGACGCGGGTAGCTCTTGACGCAACCCAGTTGAGTGGACCGCGGACTGCCTACCCGAAGGCCTGGTTGCTGCTGATGAAGTCAGGTAACGGGACAATGGCCTGCTGGGTTGACCGCGGCTATGAAGCAGGCGATGGGCGATACGTCTCCCCAGGAGCCTCATTCATTCGCGGAGGTCAAGAGCCTGGCGGCCCGTTCCGAGCCAAGTTTTACAACGCCATCGTCGCCGCGATGTCAGCAACGCTCAGCACGGGCGAAAGCTACAAGTGGCGGGGCGGGTACCACTTCTTCTCAGACACGGCTGAATCTGGATTCGATACTAAGGCAGCCCTGACAGTTGGAAGCAGGAAGCTGGTAGCGGTCACCACTGCTGGTGCGAGCTTGGCAGTTTGAGATCAGGCGCCCCGCTCATTTTGAATCTGAGCGGGGTTATAGCCAGAATCACCATTCTGGATTTATGTGATTTTTCAGCTCGATGCATGCTGCAACCAAGTCTTGAACGCAAGCGTCGTGGCCTAAGTGGTATCCGCGAGAGTCGATCTGGGTGGAAGTCAGATCAGCGCGTACAGGTCCTTTAGTAATTGTGAATTGATCCTGCCATTTGTGATTTCCGTCAATATACTCATCGAAGTGCTCGCGCTTATTTCGTACTTCGATTGCTTCTTTAGACGCTACGACAAAAGCGGCAGCAGCTCTGGCTACTTCCGAGATCGGAGAGTTTTTCGACAGGTACTTGCAGATCCGATGCAGCATGGTTACAGACGTGAGGAAAAAATGCTCATCTAGAACACGGCGCTGGACATGCACATTCGATGGGCCAGTGACGAGGATTTCCCCGATGCGGATAGTTTCGTCTGCCCAGCCTATTGCCAGATGCTGAAGGTCTTCATGATCCCACATGGATCTGCTCCTTGACAGATGGAGGCATGAGGTTAGCAGGTGAGCCCCTTTTTGGCCGCTTGGCCATTCAAATATGTAAATCCAGCCCGCTCAGTGCGGGCTTTTTTGTGCCTGGAGAAAACATGGCCAGACTGAAACCCAGGCCGGAGGTGCGAACGTGCTCCGGTTTCTAGCCCTGTTTATCTTTTCCACAGGCATCTTTTCGATTGAACCCGGCGATGGTGCGCCTATGAGATGGACCCGAAGATGGCCAGCGGTGGCCCGGCTGAGATGCCCACGGACTGGGGGCACTGTTCCGTGTACTGCCGAGCTGTGTGCCAGAGCAGGCCCGTTGCCCATCTGAAATCGAATGGCCAGTGCTATCGGCCAGGCTTGCAGCAACACCCAAATCTAACCGCCGATGGCGGTATTTTTTTACTTGGAGAAAACCCATGCCTTTCCACGACAAAGTTACTCTTTCTGGAGCCAACGCTCTCGAGCAAATGGTAGAGGGGGATGTTTGATGACTGCCTCAGATAAAATGACTCAGAACACAAATGCCTTGCCACAAGTTGACGATGCCAACGATGCCGCAAATGTGGTTTATGATCCCAACGGCCCAGGACAAATCAATCGTTCTGTCCGAGATCGGTTACGCGATGTGGTATCGGTTAAGGACTATGTCGATGGTTCTGTAGGTGGGGTAGCACTTAGTCAAGCCGGCTTAGAGGCAGCTACTGCTGCTGCTGTCGCCATTGGGGCTGATCTATATTGGCCAGCGGGGCCAGTCCCGCTAGTAAGTAATCAAACTATTCCGGGGCTTCACTCTGTTCGTCACCTGGGTGCAGGGAGTATCAGAGCGGGCTCGAACGTCTTCAATCTTCAACCTTCAAGTACCGATGTGAACAAGCTCTATATGGCGCCGGGGGGGACGGGTGACGGCTTGAGTTCAGAACGCCCCCTTAATGGTTTCTCTGGCGCTCTAGCAGCGTTGCGGAATTATATGCCGCTTTGCGGGAGGTGGATCGTCGTTGGCGCAGCCGGAATCTATAATGAGGCTGTCATTTTGCCAGACTGGCTGGCCAATGGTGCAAACTATCTATCTTTCGAATTCCCGTCAGTTGGAGGCTCTCAGGTCGAGCCAAGTGCCTACACTGCTTTCCTTGATGGATCGGGCTTGAGTGCCTTGAACGGTTTTAACACCGGGCAGGGGAACCGAGTAAGCATTACTAATCTCTGCATACGAAATTGGTACGACCCAGCGTTATCGAATGTTCAACAAGTCCGGCGTGCGTTGGCTGTTCCTTCAGGTAGCGTAGCATTCGTCCAGAACTGTGGGTTCTATGGAAACGGTTTGTCCAATATCTCTGCTCTACCGGGTGGGTCAGTAACAGTCTCCGGAGGGGTCTCGGATGGGGCTCGGTATGGTTTGGATAATACGGGAGGGCGCATGTCACTGAGTGCTAGCAGTTCAACCTACTCTATTGTTAGAAATGCACTTGAGTACGGGTTGTACTCTAAGCACGATTCCAGTACGGTTTTCGATTACACCGAGTTTCGTAATAATGGTCGAGTGCCGGCTGCCGCAGCATATGGCGCAGCTCTTTTTGGTTATAAATCTAACTGTTCTATTGATACGCGAGGCTGTAAATTTTATCAAAATAATATTTGTTGGAACCTTCGCGGAGGGTTTGGCGCGGACAACCCGGGGATCCCCGATATCTATGGGGTAGGGGCGGAGGCGAATGTCCGACGGTACCTATGTCGTGCTGGAGGGGTAGATGATCTCTCGCAGTATAGGTCGAATCGTTGGAGCGATATTACACTTAGGTATACAGGAGGGTCGATTACCGGCACCGGAGAGGCAACTGTTTTAAGTGGCGTCGCGGCAACACGCGCTGGATATGTGGCTGATCAGGATCAGGCAATTCGTATGATCATGACTTGTCGAGCCCAATCAGCAGACGGACTTTTTACACCGACCATTCGCTTACTTAACGGTGAGTCTATCCCTCTAGGTACTTACCGGGTCGCCTCTGGATCTTACGGTCGTATTGAGATTTTTATGCGTCCAGCAAGTTCTCGTAATGCTTTCCAGTTGCAGTTTTCGTGCGTGGGGGCAACGCAAAATTTAGGTGGTGCAGTAGGCCAGATCTTGTCTGGACACATAGATCTTCCGCATGCGGGACTTACTTTCGATGTCGCTGCTCGTTCTCTTAGCGAAAGCGGTGTCGCTGTGCTTCACAGCTGTAACGTTGAGTTGAGTGGTTGAAACTGACCGAAAAATGCAAACTCTTTTACGCCCGCATTTGCGGGCTTTTTTTGCCTGGAGAAAACCTTATGCGTACATCGCAACGCGGCTTGAGCCTCATCAAGTCGTTCGAGGGCCTGCGCCTACAGGCCTATCAGGATTCAGTCGGAGTCTGGACGATCGGCTACGGGACCACTCGTGGCGTGAAAGCCGGGATGAAGATCAGCAAGGATCAGGCTGAGCGGATGCTGTTAAACGATGTAGCGCGGTTCGAACCAGAGGTTGAGCGCCTGATCACTGCGCCGCTGAACCAGGATCAGTGGGACGCCTTGATAAGCTTCACCTACAACCTGGGTGCGGCCAATCTCGAATCGTCCACGCTCCGCCGGCTGCTCAATGCTGGCGATTACGCAGCAGCTGCTGAGCAGTTCACGCGCTGGAACAAGGCCGGCGGGCAAGTACTTGCTGGCCTGACTCGTCGGCGTGCCGCTGAGCGGGATCTGTTCCTGGGGGCTGCGTGACCTGGCTCGGCGCGGTACCGGCTTGGTGTTGGTGGTTGATCGCTCTGGTTCTGGTCGCCGGCGGGCAGCAGTACCGGGTGGTGGTTGCTGATGGGGCGGCGGCCGATGCCAGGGGTGAGACTGCCAAGTCCGACAAGGCCCTGGCCGACTACCGCCTTGAGGTATCCGAGCGCGACCGGCGCGCCGCCGCCCATGCCAGAGCTGAAGAACAGCGCCGCCAGGCTTTGGCGGACGAGGAGGGTGAGAGTGCACGACAGAAACTGGAACTGGCCCAAGGCCGCGCCGCTGCTGCTGAGTCTGCTGCTGGTGGGCTGCGCGGGGAAATCGCCCGACTGCGCGCCGGCCGAGCAGCAACCTGCGACACCATCGCTACCCAGCAGCGCAAGGCAGGAGCCTCTGCCGTCGTGGTGCTCGGGGGATTGCTTGAAGAAGCTGACCGAATGGCGGGAGTCTTCGCGGATGCGCTTGAGAGAAGTCGAGTAGCGGGTAGGGCTTGCGAAGCTATTGTAGATAAATTCAGATAATTCTAGTAATACGGATTTCTCTGAGGTGCTGACGATGTGAAGTTAAAGGTTTAACTTCTATCCTGCTGCCCATGTAGCGCGGAGAAGTATCGTGTCTCTATCAGTATGATTGGTGCTAAAATACAGTGGTGCGACAGTTGAGCGGGATTAATTGGTTTCGTTCTCTATTATGCTAAAAATACTTGTTACATTTTTTACTTGCGACATTGCTTCGGTGTTTGTAATGTGCTCGTCTAAAAAATAATCCGCTCTAACTCGTAGTGCGTGCATTGCATGTATGCGTGTTCCGAGTCTTCTGATTGTAGCTTGTCTTTCTTTATTTTGGCATATGAAGTTGCATAGTGTATCTGAAAGTTTTATGTGTGATCCACCTTTCATATTGCTAACCCCTAGGCTAAGGTTTTGATCTGCTAGGTGAAGAGTCTCATGGTAGGCGCTGTAATATGATCTACTTACAATGTTTCGGTGGTCGGTCTCGCTCAGGTTGCTACACGTCAGCAACTCTTGAGACCAAATCAGGAAGCTTTTTGAGGTGATTGGCATATGTCAGATCCGTTGATCAATATTTTTCAATGGTTGCCGTCAGTTTGCGCCCTGTGGTACGGAATGAAAACGTACATAATGTCTTTGAGTATGTGGCACGCATCTGAGTCAACAATACGATCGCACAGCGTCTCATTGAGTTCATGTATTAGGCTGGCAGTGCCCTCTACTGCAGCGTAAAAAGTCACTGTTGAACCGCCGTAATTGTCGGTTCTTCTGAAGTTCCCTTTTTCGAAACTTATGTCTCTATCGCGCATGACGCTGGCTGCGATTTTGTAGATTCTATTCGCGTCTTCGTCAGATATGTTATTCTGCTCAAATAGTGATGCAAGTTGTAAGGTTGCTCTGGCGTTAATATTTGCTTCAAGTGCGTCGAGGTCTATTGTATTAAGATTGCTCTTGACGGTATCGGAGAAAATTCGCGGCTTGAATATTATCTGGGCAGCTTCAGCGAGGTCAATCAATGTATAATGATCTGGCGATAGTTCGGCTGCTACTTTATAATGAAGGCAGGCTTCTTCAGGTTTTTTGAATTTAGTAAGTGCGTGAGCGTAGTTTGTATGAATGTTGTGGTCGTTAGGGTCGAGTGTTAATGTTTCTTCAAATGTAGAGAGTGATTTTTCTACGTTGTTCTCGATGGTATATAAAATCCCAAGGCAGATTCGTGCGGCTATAAAGTGCGCGGACTCTAGATTTTTAATGTCACGACGAAGTCGTGCGGAAGTGAATTGGTCTAGAGGGGAACCTGAGTTAGCAAGAATATTTAGTTCTTCTACTAAGGTATCGCTTATTGTTTTTGCCACAGCCATGAGCTACTCCGAATCCCTTTGTGACACCAGCCTTGGTACGAAATCACCTGTCTAAAATTCCGACGAAGATCGGAATGGCAGCTACATGTCCTCGGCAGCGCTACTATACGACACGATGAGGCCTCCCGTCGAACCCACTCGATTGGCTGAATGTAGCATTGTCACCGTACGTCAACGCACCTTCACTATACGCCCTGGTCTTGGGCTATTTCCGCCATGCCCACTGTTCGACCGCTGCTACGCTCAGTGCTTTCCGATTGCTCCCTATCGTGCTCGATTGGACAGATTATCGTGATAAACACCCTATGATTCGCAGGATCATTAATCGGGGCAGGGCTGTGGACAAGCACACATTCATTGGCATGGTCGAGGCCGGCGAGCCGCTGATTCAGCAGGCTATCGACGCCATGCGTGAGTATCACCAAGCTCAAGATAGCGGTGCGCCGGCAGAAGAGATCGAGCGTCTGCGCCTGCTCGCCGAATCATTGTTCCAGGCGGTATCCGACTACCAGCTTCGCGCTGTGGCAAAGGCTCGCGGCAAGGAGTTACCGCCTCTTCACTGATCCGCTGATTGGCGATTGCCCGGGACCGGGCTCGCTTATACGATACTGTATCTTTATACAGTATTGGTGTCCCATGTATTTCCTCCTCGTTCGACGCCGCGAGCATGGCGTGGCCATACCCTCTGACCGCCTCCGGAGGATTCAGCCGCTCCGAGCGGATGTGCACATTGGTGACCACCACAGTGAGTCTCTGGGCCGGGTGTCGACCCAGGCATGGGTGTTTAACCCTTCGCCTGGGCCTGACATCATTCCCCGTCTGCATGACGCCAAGGTCAACGGCATGGCCCAGCTCGGCATCAACATCAACGGGGTAGAAGAGATCGACGGCGTGCTGTATGCGCAGTCGTGGTGGTGCAGGGCAGAATGATGGCCGGTATACCGCAGGCTTGGCTGGATGAACTGAACGACCGATTCGCTCTGGTCACTGATCCCGAGGGGCGTGCGGCTGTGCTCGACGAGATGGCCTATGCAGCCTATCGTCGCCGAGAGGTTGGGGACGAGAACCTGGTAGACATGCTGGAGCTTACGGAATCGGCGAGGGCGTGGGCGCTGCTCGAGCACGAGGAGGCTTGGCACATTGGCCTTTTTCAATACGAGGGTTGGGTAGATCGCGAGCCAGGACGGATCGTGGTCGGCA
>Ga0105251_10001494_pt1 | contig 20088 bp, 16 predicted proteins | sample KBSS64metaG_FD_80424 | JGI IMG/M metagenome (GOLD analysis project Ga0105251, IMG submission 80424) | Switchgrass rhizosphere microbial communities from Kellogg Biological Station, Michigan, USA - KBS S6-4 metaG | ecosystem: Host-associated > Plants > Roots > Rhizosphere > Soil | place...
CCGCCCGGCACCTGCGGATCCGGCACGAACCGCTCCGCCGTCAGCCCCGGCCGGTTCAGGTAGCCCCGCGCCACGCCGGCGCCGCCCACCTGCAGTTCGCCCAGCCCGCCTACCCCCGCCGGACCCAGCTCACCCTGCAGCGACAGCGACAGGTCCGGCAGCGGCGGCCCGATCAGGCTGCGCCCCGGGCCCTGCGCATCGGCCAGCGCCACCCGCCGCGCCGTCACATGCACCGTCGTCTCGGTGATGCCGTACATGTTGATGATCTTCGGGGTCTTCCCGCGTTGCCGTTCCAGCCCCGCGCGGAGTGCAGTTGGCTCGAGCTTCTCGCCCCCGAAGATCACTGCCCGCAAACTGGTGAGCGGCTCCTCGGATGCCAGATCGGCATGCATCAGCGGCATGAACGCCGACGGCGTCTGATTAAGTACCGTCACGCCCTCGGCGCGCAGCAGCGCGTGGAAGGCGACCGCATCGCGCGCGGTCCAGTGCGGGACGATCACCAGCCGCCCGCCATAGGCCAGCGCCCCGAATATCTCCCACACCGAGAAGTCAAACGCATAGCTGTGAAAGGCCGTCCAGACATCGGTCGGGCCGAAACGGTACCAGCCGATCGTGCCGTCGAGCAGCCGCGACAGGTTGGCATGGGTCACGCCGACCCCCTTGGGCACGCCGGTCGAACCCGAGGTATAGATTACATAGGCGAGCTGGTCGGGATGCACCGCCACCGACAGGGGTGCGCCGTCCTCGGCCGCGACATCCTCGCCGTCGACCAGCACCACGTCGACGCCGGCCAGCAGACCGACGTGACGTTCGGCGCTCGCGCGATCGGCGACGACGACAGTGATGCCGCTGTCGGCCAGGATCGCAGCCAGCCGCTCCTCGGGATAGTCCGGATCGAGCGGCACATAGGCCGCGCCCGCCCGCAGCACTCCCAGCAGGCCCGCGACCAGCCCCGTCGATCGCTCGGCGCACACCCCGATCCGCATCTCCGCGCCCGCGCCCAGCGCCAGCAGCCGCCGACCGATACGCCTCGACCATGCGTCCAGCACGTCATAGCGCACATGCTCGTCGCCGAACGTCAGCGCCTCCGCCTCTGGCCGGGCCGCCGCCTGCGCCGCGATTCGCTCGACAATCGAACAAAATGCATATTCCGATGGAATACGCCTTGATGCAGCGGTCGATAGCGCGAGTTGGCCGAGTGGGACGGTGCCAACATTCTCTAGCCAAGCAATCTTTTCGAGTAATTCGATGTAATGGTCGGCAAGTCTCTCGACCGTAATCTCGTCAAAAATATCCGCCGCGTAGCTAAGACGGATATCAAGATCGTCTCCCAGACCGACAACGGCTAGGTCGAGGTCGAAAAGCCCATCTGCGAATGATGCTTCGAAGCTGGAGACTTCAAGATTGCCAATCGTCGGCAATCCGCCTTTTGGAAATTCCAGCATATTGAATGTAGTTTGGAACAGCGGCGTCGTGGTGAGCGATCGCTCTGGCTGGAGCGTCTCGACCAGCCGCGCGAACGGCAGGTCTTGGTTGACCTGCGCCTCAATCATCCGCTGGCGCGCTTGGCCGATCAGATCCGCAACGGTCATCGCGCCGGCGAGGTCGCCCCGGAGCACCAGCGTGTTGACGAAGAAGCCCACCAATTCTCTTGTCTCGAACCGGTCACGCCCGGCAACGGGTACGCCCACCCGAGTTTCCGACTGGCCCGAATAGCGGTGCAGCAAGAGTTGCCATGCAGCGAGCAGCGTCATGAACAGCGTCGCCCCATGATCGCGCGAGACGAGAGTCAGGCGCTCTATGATATCCTTCGGCAGCGCCCGCCTGATGCAGCCGCCATCCCCCGAGCGAGCGCCGGTCCGCACCCGATCAACCGGCATCAGCAATACCGGGTGCTCATCCCCGAGACGGCCGCGCCAATAGGAAAGTTGCTGATCCAGCGCCTCGACGTTTACCTGATCATGCTGCCACAGTGCATAGTCGCCATATTGGACGGCCAGATCTGGCAGGATGGCCTCGCGGCCAGCCGTCGCTGCCGCGTAGAACTCTCCCAGTTCGCGGACCACGATCTCCATAGACCAGCCGTCGGAGACGATATGATGCACGGCGAGCATCAGCACATGCTCGGTCTCGCCCAACCGGACCAAGCCAGCCCGCAGCATGGGACCGGCCTCAAGGTCGAATGGTTCGGAGCTATGCTCGCGCCATAACGCCCCCAGCCGATCCTCTCGGGTCTCCGCGTCCAGATCGCTTAGGTCATGCTCACCCCAACCATAATGCGGGTGGGGCGCAGCATGTTGCTCGATGCCACGGTGGGTCTCTCGGAAGCGAAACCGAAGCGCACTCTGCCGCAGCACGAGCCCTCGCAAAGCGAGATGTAGATCGACTGGATCCAGCGGCCCTCGCATTCGAAGCGACAAAGCGACATTATAGAGAGCGTTGGCGGGATTCAGCTTCTGATCGAGCCAAATCCCCTCCTGCCCTATCGTCAACGGGACGGCTGCATCATCGCCAAGAGCAATGATCGCTCGCGGGCGGTCTTTGCCATCACCGGACAGCCTCTCAGCCTGGGCGCGAACGGTGCGAGCTTGGAAGATCAACCCGGACGGGATCTGTTGATCGAAATGCCGCGCCAGACGCGCGGCCAGTTCGATCGCAGCGACAGATTGTCCACCAACTAACAGGAAATCATCGGTGACACCAAAATCATGGTGCCCGAGGACAGCCGCCCAATGATCGCATATGCCCCGCTCGACCTCGTTCGCGGGCGACACACGATCCATGTCGTCCCTGGCCGCATCCTCATGGTCATAGACGGCGAGTGGAACGATCGCCCCCTCCTGCCAGCCAGTGAGGCAGGAAGAACGACGGAGCTTGCCGCTTGATGTGCGGGGCAGGTCACCAGGCTGGAGAAGCAGGACGAGATGAGGACTCTCGCCATGCCCCTCGATAACCGCATCACGGATATCGCGGAGGATGGCGTCCGCACCACGAGCCTTGAACTTCGCGCGCGAAACCTCGGCAGCGATGCCGATCCCCTCGCCGGCCGCGCCCCGGACGGAAAACGCTGAAACCCGCCCCTTGCGAAGACCCTCGACGTCTCCCGCGACGCCTTCGATGTCCTGCGGGAAATGGTTCTGCCCGCGCAGGATGATCAAATCCTTCAGGCGCCCGGTGACATAAAGGCGTCCCTCATGCAGGAACCCTATGTCCCCGGTGCGAAGATGGGAGCGGGTGGTGCCGTCGCGCAGCTTCACCGCGAATGTTTCGGCCGATTCCGCGGTTTTGCCCCAATAGCCCTGCCCGACGCTGGCACCGGCAAACCAGATTTCGCCGATGTGCCCTTCGCTCAGTGGATCGCGCGTGACGGGATCGACGATGAGGACTTCGTGACCTCCTTGCACAGCGCCACAATCGACGATCTCATGACCGTCATCGGCGGGCTCAGCCACGCCCTTCGCGATGCCTTCCCTGTCGAATGCGCGCGCTATGAGGCTGCCCGCCTCGCGGCTGCCGGACACGAGCAGGGTGGCTTCGGCCAAGCCATAGCAAGGATGCAGGGTCAGCTCATCCAGGCGAGCCGGGGCAAAGCGCTCCGCGAAATTGCGCATCGTTTCGGGGCGGATCGGCTCGGCTCCACAGGCGGCCACCCGCCAGCGGGACAGATCGAGTCCCGCGATATGGGCATTGGCGATGCGATCGGTACAGAGCTGGAAGGCGAAATCGGGGCCGCCGCTGAAGGTCGCGCCATAGCGGGAGACGGCATCGAGCCAGCGCAATGGCCGCTCGAGGAAATGCTGGGGCGCCAGGAGCGTCAGCGGACATCCATTGTAGATGGCGGCCAGGAATCCGCCGATCAGCCCCATATCGTGGAACAGGGGTAGCCAGCTGACGATCGCCTGATCGGCGCCTAGGCCAAAGGCGCTCGCGAGGCTTTTCTGGTTCGCGAGGATATTGGCATGGCTGACCATCACGCCCTTGGGCGTCGACGTGGAACCTGACGTATATTGCAGGAACGCGATCGCCTGAGGATCGGCGTAATCCACGGCAGACAGCCCCCTACCGCGGCGGTCCACCTTGATCACCTTGACCGCGTTCTGGTCGATCACAAGATCGACGACCGATCCCATCGCTTCGGCATCGGTGACGATCAGCGACGGCTGGCAGTCGGCGAGGATGGCCGACAGACGCGCGAAGGTTTGCTTATTGCCATGTTCCGGCGGGAAGGCCGGCACCGCCAGTACGCCAGCGTAGAGGCAACCGAAGAAGCCGGCGACATAGTCAAGCCCGCTGGGTAGCATCAGCATGACCCGATCGCCGGGCTCCGCGCTCTCCCGGATCTGCGCCGCGACCGCCCGCGCCTGGGTGTCGAGCTCGGCATAGGTCACGACTTCCTCGTCGTTTTCCCCGTCCCGAAGAAAGCGGATCGCAAGCCTTTCGGGCTGGGTGCGTGCGCGCTCGGTCAACAAACCGCTGATTGTGACCGGTGCAGGATTGGTCGACTCTGCTGCCTGCAACAGCGCCATCTGGCGTTGGCGGGTCAAGAAGGGGCAGTGCCCTTCTTCCGCTCCATCGTGATCGCCGATGAAATATTGCTTCCACTCTCGGTTGTCAGGATCGCCATAGACGCCGAGGTCAGGATGATGGGTAATTCCGTCCCAGGCCAACAGGCGCCGACGAACTTCTGCCCGCGCCTCCGCGCCAATCTCCTTCTGAGTGATCGCATCGATGAAGACGCTGCGCGGCTGGAACAACATGACCATGCCGGGGCCGAGATTCCGCGCGCGCCGGCGGACATAGGTCGGGCTGCATCCAACCACGAACATCTGCATGCCACCGAACGCGAATTCCCATGATGGGTCATCGGGCTCCGGCATTGCGAGAACGCTCTCGCTATCCGGGTCATGGTCGTGGAGAAATTGCAGAAGCGACCAGCACTGCGCCTGGAAGCCTTCATGATCGAAGGCCCACTCTTCCTCGGGCTCGAAGAAGAGCGCGAAGTTGTTCTTCTCATGCTCAAGCTGCAGCGACAGCTCAGCAAACCGCGCCATGGTACGTGGGAGATGAGCGAGATCGCCGGCGCTCACGAAGGAATAGAACATCTCCCCGCGCTTCTCGGCCTGCGTGCCGAAATAGCAGGGAAATTTGGGGTGGATGACGTCCTCACGGAACCGCTCATAGGACTTCACCAGCCACGCAGGCGGAGCAGCCAGACCGACGTCGTCGCCGACGATGATCCTGTCGGTCCATGGCGTGACTGTCCGACGCTGTCTTCCAGCGTTGTTCGGATTGCTCGACATAAGACAATACTCTCCCGCGCGGTGAAGTCACCACGTCTGAAATGGACAGGTTACCTGCGGTCGGCGCTTAAGCCGCGAACTTGATCCCGGTGCCGCCTATCAGTTCCTCGATCCACGCCTCTGGTATGATCGGCTGATGATAGGTGCACTCCTCGGATTCGATGGTAGAGCCATGCAGACGTCCTTCAGGCACAAACACCCGTTGACCGGGCTTCAGTTTCAGTTGCATCCCGAGATTGCCCCAGAACACCATGTCGCCGCTTTCGATTGAGACCAGCCGATGATCGCTGTGGACATGCGTGGTCGAACACATTTCCCGCGGTTCGACGAACGTCTCCCGATCGATGTCCGGGCATTCCGCATTGATGCGGTCATCGATGTTGTTAGCGAAAACCTGGAACTGCTCGATCGACGAAAGCCAGTGCAGTTGAGCACGCAGGTCACCCCGCGCAGCGTCCCCCAGCCTTTGGCTGACTTCGACACCCTGCCCGACTTGTTGCAGGCCGGCGGCGCCGAACCGCGTCTCCACCACTTGGAGCAGGTTCTGGAAACGCCTCTGCAGATCCTCCAGCGCGGTGGGTATGTCGATGTTTCGCCCTACGGACGGCACTTGCAGATAGTCGCAGGCTTGGCCGACGAGACAGCCGAACGCCAGCCAATGCGCTTCCGCGTCGAAGGCGGCGCCATAGAAAGCCAGGGCACGATCCGGCCGACGGGCAAGCGCATGCAGCAGATTGCAGCGTGCCATGCTGGTCGACAGGTAGAACTGCCAGTAGCTATGCTCCCGCTTGGTGATCCCGCACTGGGTCGCGAGCGCTTGGATGTCGGCATCGTCGGGCATCGGGCCTTCGAGAGAAGGCCAATCGCCGACCGGCACCGGCTCGAAAAATCCTGACGCCTGGGCGCGAGCGAGTGCGATCCGTTTGGAGGAGGCCAGCGACCAGTTCTGCATGAGGATAAAGCGCGTCCCGTCCTCCACATAATTACGGGATGCAAGCCAGCCGAACAGCTGCCCCCAGAAGCGGCTTTCTTCCATTGCGGTTGCGGCGATCTTGCCAACAAGGCCAGGAATTGTGATGTCTTCTTCGCCTGGATCTCGCGACAGGAAGTCGAAAGCGAAGTCTTCAAGGAAGGGACGGATGCGAGCGCCCAGAATCTGGTTATTCTCGCCATAGAAGTCGTTGAACTGAGAGAGAGATCCCTCATCCGTATCCTTGGGAAAACGGGCGATTCCAGTCTCGTTGATGCACAGCAGGAGCCGTTGGGTAGCAAGAAAGGGAAGTCGTATCACCGTCTTCCGGCGCACCGGCTTCCGAAACCCAATAAAGGAGAGATCCTCAGGCCGAAGAGGACGCCGATGGAAATCCTCGTCCAGCTCCAGCTCCTCGACCTGTGCGCTGCGGAACGGATGGCCCTCTGCGAACTCGCAAATCAGCTGGCGAGTTTCGTCCACCTTGTCCTTCTGACTGTCGAAATTGAACAGCGGGCGGCTTGCTTGGGTCATGAGACTACCTCCTGGGGCAACGCCGGCTCATCCACCGCCAGAACCCGGTTTGTGCTCTTATCGAAACGATATGACTCGGTCATCGCGACCAACACCTGACGCGGACCAGTGAACGGCTCACGCCCATGGGTCATCAGCATGTTGTCGAGAACCAGGACGTCACCGCGATGCCAGGCGATCGACAGCGTAGAGCTATCGTAGACGGCCCGAACCGCATCCAGCATTTCGTCCGGAATGGTACCGCCATCCCCGAAATAGACATTCCTGGGGAGGTCGTCCTCGTCGACAACCGCAAGCAAACTCTCGCGCACGGAAGGCCGCAATCCCGAAATATGGAACAGGTGGGCCTGATTGAACCAGAGCCGCTCCCCGGTGTGTGGATGGTCGATTTCGACCTGGCAGATTTGACGGGTCCGAAGTTGCTCGTCGCCTAGCCATTGCCAGACGATATCGTGATCGCGGCAATAGCGCTCAACGTCTGTACGCTCTGAGGTATCGAAGACAGCCTGCCAGGCGACATCGAGGCCGGTACCCATGTTGCGGACATAGGCGAGCCCTCGATCCTTAAACGCGCGCCGCACGGCGGGATCCAGGCGCGACAGTATCACCCGACTATCCGCGAGCGGGGTTGCACCCCGATCAGCCGGCGGAACCGCGCAATAGAACCAGACCCGTCCGGGCCATTGGGTCGTGTAGGACTGTTCATTATGCTGCGGGATGGTTTCCGCTGCGGGATATTCGGTCGACGAGAATATGCCAGCGCGGACTTTACTGCGCGGCGTCGAGCCAAAATCATAACTCAGCGACGGTCGACCGGCTGCTGTCACCAGTGCGCGGAAACCATCAACGTCAGCAAGACCGAGACCGCGCAGCATCACTGCGCCATGGGAATGCAGCAAGGGCAGAAGGGGATCCTCACCGGCCGCATAGAGCGCCTGCAGATCACCCGCACGACAATGCACAATGGGAACGGTCGTCCCACCATGGCCAGCAAGCTCGATGTGGTTGCCCCACGAGAGGCACGATGATGTCACCGGCGCGCCCATTATATGGCCCTTCCCGCCGGGTACGCCATAATCTCGACACGCGAGACCGGCGCCGATGTCGCAAGAGCCGCTTCATATCCTTGCGGCGCGGCGAGTTCATGAACCCACCAGCCGAAGCCGTCCCGATCTACTATGCTAGAGATGACGTCGCCGTCATGCACGAGGCTAGTCTCGCGCATACTATCGTGGAGACCCTTGCCCCAAGCCTTGAAGAGGGCCTCCCGACGAGTCCAGATTTTCGTAAACGCTTCCTCGGATATGCTCGCGCGGGTAACCCAAGCAATCTCATCGGGGCTGAACGCAATATCGGCGATAGGCTTCCAGTCGTGGTCTGGGGAAATGCGTTCGATGTCGACACCAACCTGCATGTCAAACGCAACTGCGATGGAAATCCATGCATCCGAATGCGCGCAGTTGAACGACAACGCGCTTTCGACAAGCCTTGGCTTGCCGTGCTCGCCTAAAACATATTCATGCTCGGCCGGCGACGTTTCGCCATAACTGGCCAGGATGTCGCGAAGTATCACTCGGCGCCAGAGGTATCGGACGCGGTGTTCGCCAAGCCGGAAGCCATCTGCCTTCGCTATCTCTTCATCCGAAAGCGTTTCGATCTGACCCGTTGTCGGCGACTGGAGTGGGGCAGCGAACTGCCAGAGATGGACAACTCCCTCCTCAGGCTTCGCCATACTGTCTGCTGAGACGATGGCTCGGCCTTTTATGGCCGTCTCTGCGAGCGTTGCGAGGTCAACCATGCGCGACCTCATCGAGCATGAGTGCCGCGCCAATGTCATCGCTGCAGATCCGGGCAATCTGCGGCGCCTGGTTGTTGATGAAGAAGTGGCCTCCGGGATGAAGGCTGGTACGATGTACCCCCGTCGTCTCCTGCGCCCAAACGGTGAGGTTGTTTGGCGGGGACACGACGTCGGCATCATCCTCTCCAGCGAGGATAAGCATGCGAGCGCCCAACGGATCGCGCGATAATGCCGCGTAGGTGCTAGCCAAATGGAAATCGGCGCGCAAAGCGGGAAGATAGAGATCGAGCAGTTCTCGATTTTCGAGAAGCTCGGCCGGCGTCCCTCCCAATGTACGCAGCTTATCGAGGAACACATTCTCCTCGCAGGCGAGCCAATCCTCCCCTCGTTCCCGGCAGGCAGGCGCCACGCAAGCGGAAACTCCCAACCACACCAGATCGTGACAACCCAGCGAACGGAAACGATGCGCCAGCTCAAGGGCGACGAGGGCACCCAGGCTGTGGCCGAACAGCGCATAAGGCTGGCGGGCATCCCCGATCAGTTCGTTAGCCAGTTGATCCACGAGCTCGGGCCAATCTGTCAGAGCAGGATCACGGAAACGGACGCCGCGACCGGGAAGCGTGACCGGGATCGGTCGAACCCAGCTCGGCAGCCCGGCAACGAACGACTTGAACGAGGCCCCCGTGCCGCCCGCATAAGGCAGCAGGAACAAATTGACCTTGCTGTTGGACATGATCAGCCGATCACGGCGGCCTCGGAATGAGCAGCAAGCGCATCCCTCAGCGACTTGGGCCGCATGTCGGTCCAGTGCTCTTCGACATAGGCGAGACATTCAGCCTTCGGGCCCTGCTTGCCGACAGCGCGCCAGCCGTCCGGGATGGGCTTGTAGCTAGGCCAGATCGAATATTGCTCTTCATCGTTGATGACTACATCGAATATCGTATTATCGTCACCAAAGCTCATAAAAGTATCTCCTGCGATACGCGCTCGCCATGATAGTTTGTAGGTCAAGCGTAAGGGTCTTGTGGCATCATATTACTGATCCGCAACTTCGCGATCCGATAATGATTCGCAATAATATTAGTTAGACCGCATCCATCTGGATGATCAACCTCTTTTCACTTCGACTCCAGAAGTAAATAGGCCAAATTGGCCGCGATTATCGGTTCCCCGCGCCTCTTCCGCCTCATTGCTCTCGCTCTCGTTGGAGCGATCTCAATCGAGTGGAAGGGCGCTGCCGAATTGCCTCGCAACGGCAAGCGCAGACCGGCGCTCTCCAGTATTTTCCCGCAATGCCCGATCACCCTCCGCAGGCGCTCGTTCGGGTGTGACTGTGGGCCCAGCCCTGCCAGGCGCTGAGCTTGCGCCACCCATCCAAGCAACAGCAATTCGTCCTGGTCGACGAATTGTGCCCCTGGCTTGCGGATGACGAGGCCGTTGCTGCGGGCGAGGGTGCGAAGTCGCGCGAACACAGTTTCCTGGGTTCGGGCGGCCGGCGATTGAGTTTCTTGACCCAGCGCCGCCTGGTTCGCTTCAAACGATACCTCGCCTCGTATGAAGGCAAGGGCAGCCCGCTCCTTTCTTGGACGCCGGCGCAGTGCATAAACTTCGACACCCATGGTTTGATCACTTCATGTAGAATTCGACGGGGACGACGAGTTCGATGGTGTCCCCGGCGACGTCAGGAGGTGGCTTGGGAAATGGCTGGGCGCGCCTGGGCAACGAGGTGGCTTCCTGGTCCAGCGCGGAAAAGCCCGAGCTGCGCTCCAGTGTCGAGGACATGACCTTGCCATCGCGATCCATGACGAAGCGAATGTAGGGCGCACCCTGCTGTCGGCGCGCCTGCGCGCCGGAGGGGTACCGCTTGAACTTCTCGAGCCGCCCTAGCACCAGCCCTTGCCAGGTAACTTTGCCCCCGGATGGGGCGGGCGCCGGCGGCATGGGTCGCGACGGCGGCGCGGTCGTCTCAACCGCGACCTGCTTCGTCTCAACCTGAGGCGCCTGTGGCATCGCGACCGGGATTGCGACAGCCGGTTTGGGAAAGGGCGGGGTCCTGATCGGGTCCACTACCAGCTTAGGCTTCGGCACCTCGGCCTTGACCTGCTTCGGACCCGGCGGCTGGATTGGAGGCGCAGTGGGTGGCGCCATGTCGATCATGATCGCTGGTTCGGGCGCGGGCGCGCTGACCACAGGCACCAGCCAATAGGCCGCGACTACTGCGGGCGCGGCATGGGCGAGCAGGACGATGGCGAATGCACCGCCCCAGCGGCGTACCTCGGCGCGTTCCTCGATCAACATCACGAACCGGCTCCACCCTCCAGCCCGACCAGCGCCACCTTAAGGTAACCGGCAGCGCGCAGCTCGTTCATCGCCTTCATCAGCGAGTCGTAGTCCACGGTCTTGTCGGCGCGCAGGAAAATGCGCTGGTCATGGTCGCCGTGGGAGAGGCGATCCAGCCCGGCGGCGAGACTGCCCGCCGTGACGGGCGTATCGCCCAGCACCCAGCTCCGATCGGCTTTAACCGTCAGGTAGATCGGCTTGTCGGACTTGGGCTCGGGTTGCGCCGTCGAGGCAGGAAGATCCACCTTCGTATCGACCGTGGCGAGTGGGGCGGCCACCATGAAGATAATGAGCAGGACCAACATCACGTCGATGAACGGCGTGACGTTGATCTCGTGGTTGACGGGCATGTCGCCGTCGTCGGCGTGCGTGATCTTGAAGGCCACGACGCTTACTCCGCCGCGCGCAGGTCGGCCTTGCCAGCGACGCCGCGCGATAGGTCACGCGAAACGAGACGCAGCACAGCGGCCGAGTTATCGGCAACCAGCGCGCGATAGGCGGCGATCTGGCGGGCGAAGTGATTGTAGATCACGACGGCCGGGATGGCGGCGGTCAGGCCGATGGCGGTCGCCAGCAGCGCTTCGGCGATGCCCGGCGCGACCACGGCGAGATTGGTGGTCTGCTTCTGGCTGATGCCAATGAAGCTGTGCATGATGCCCCACACGGTTCCGAACAGACCAACGAAAGGCGCGGTCGCGCCGATCGTGCCAAGCGGAGTCGTGCCTTTGGTCATCCTCCGGCTGATCGCGGCCTCGATGCGCTCGAACCGTGAGGCAACTCGCTCTTTCAAACCGTCTCGATCGTCGAGTGCGTCCGAGGACAGCTTGAGTTCGGCGACGGCCGCCGCGATCAGCGGCGAGTCGACACTTGCTGGCAGCTTGGCGGCCTCGGCCAGCGAGCGGGCGCCGTCGATCGCGGCGAACGCCTTGCGCTGATCGGCCGCAGCCTTGTTCAACTCCAGCGACTTGGCGACCAGTACGGTCCAGGTGACAACGGATGCCACGGCGAGGCCGATGATGACAGCTTTCACCACCCAATCGGCGGAGACAAACATGCCCCATGCCGTCAGGTTCTGCGGCAGCGTGCCGAAGTCCTGCGCGAGAGCAACTGCTGGCGCGGCCAGGGCCGCAAGGAGCGCCGCTCCGATGGCGCCGCGGCGGATTGTGATCATAGGTCAGTCTTTCGTTGGAACAGGCGCCGAAGCGGCCAGTAGCGTGCGATGACAAGCGGCGGAGTGGCTAATGCTGCCCAAGATAGCCACCACCAGAAACCACCCTCTCCGATGAGCGCCGAGAGCAGGCCGAACAGGGTCAGGACCGCTAGGCCAACCGGCCAGCGCCACTGACCTACGAAGCTCGACTGCCGTCGCCGGTTCACTCGGCGGGTTCCAGCACTGGGATTGAACCATGAGGCGCGTAGAGTGGCTTCGCGGCCTTTTCCCGCTTTGCCCGCGCGATCCACATATATAGGCCGCTGCCCAGCACGATGATCGTTATAAGATCGAGCAGCGCCCAAAGAATCTTGAGTGGCATCCCGCCATAGTCGCCGAAATGCAGCGGTCGGGAGACCTCCAACGCGCGCAGATACCAGGGCATCCGCACCGCAGCCGTCAACTTGCCCGTCCGCGCGTCCACCAGCAGAGGGCTGAACAGGCGGCCGGTGAGCGGCGTCTTGCCTTTTGTGAATAGCAGATAGTGATGAGGGCTGCCCAGCGTTCCGCCCGGATAGACCGCGCTGATGACCGTCATATCCGGAAGCGCCCGCTGCGCCGTTTCGAACGCTGCCTGCACGGACGACAGCTCGCGTTGCGCCGGGGCTTCCCTCCCCTTCCACGGCGCGACCATTGCCGCGACATCGGTGCGCTGCCACAGGGCGAAAAGGGGTGTTGAAAGCTCGTTCATCGCGCCAGTGATGCCAACGACGGACGCCCAGGCCATCGTGACGATGCCGAGCAGATTATGGAGATCGAGCCAGCGGACTCGACGTGAGCGAGTCACGCGAACCGCGCCGAAATCGAGCTTCCGTGTGAAGGGGCCGTAAAGGAGCACACCAGAAACGATCGCCGCGAGGAACAACAATCCCATCAACCCGAGGAATAGTTGGCCGGCAAGCCCCGCAAAAAGATCGATATGAAGCTGAAGCATAAGATCGAGGAATGTCTGCTTCTGCTCAGCCAGAGGCTTCGATTTTTCGAGAACTTGCGCGGTTCGCGCGTCGAAGCGCACAAAACGACCTACCTCAGGATCGGCTCGAAGCGCGTCCCACGATGGCGCCAAGCCGACTATCACTTGGGGTTCGTCGTCATCTCGGAAAACCGAGGTAACGATCCTGCCGGGAAAAATCCTGCGAGCATCACGCGCAAGGCGATCGAGATTCACCCTGGGGGCAGATGCCGGCAAAGCCGCGTAGGGAGCATCTTGATCGATCCATTGATCGAGTTCATCGTGAAAGATTAGGGGCAGCCCCGTAAGGCATAGAAGCAAGAGAAAGACGGTGCAGATAAGGCTCGACCAGCGATGCACCGCCTGCCAGCGATGCACTCGACTTTTTGCCCGTTTCTGCACTGCCATCTCGTGCATCAGAACTTGCCGCGCAGCGTAATCGTGAAGTTCCGGGGCATACCATAGAACTCGTAGGGGTTATTGCCGTTGGGGTTGGCGAGCGTCTGATAATAACGCTTGTCGAATAGATTATTAAGATTGGTGGAGAGAGTGACCCCATCTACCAGCTCATAGGCTACCCGAAGGTTCACCAATGCATAGCTTCCGTTGGAAATTACCCGCGAGTTGAAGCGGAACGAGGTGCCGGACTGCGCCTGGACGCCGCCGCCGATGCTCAGGCGATGCAAATCGCCGGGCAGCGTGTAATTCGCCCAAACCTTGAAAAGATGCTTCGGGGTGAAGGGACTGAAAGACAGCCCTTCGTTAGCCGTCGGCGCGCCGGACGCGTCGCGGTCCTTCACATACTTCGTATCAGCATAGGTGTAACCAGCAGCGATCTCCAGATTGGGAGTGACATTGCCGGTTGCCTCCAACTCGATGCCTCGACTGCGCACTTTGCCGGCAGCAACCGAATAACAGACGGGATCAGAAGGTGCGCATGGGCGATCAGGATCGGAAAGCGCTCGATTGGACTGTTCGATTTGAAAGATCGCAAAAGACGTGTTCAGCCGTTCGCCAAAGAGCCCTGCTTTGATGCCAGCTTCATAATTCGCGCCACGGATCGGCGGCAGGGCCTTTCCTGGAAACTTTAACACACCGTCCTGGGGCTGAAACACATCAGCATAGCTAGCGTAAAGAGATACGGTAGGATCGATTTTGTAAATCAAGCCGGCATACGGGGTGAACACTCCGTTGTTGGCCGTCGATGACTTGGGTATAACGATCAGCGCGCCTGGCGCAAATTCGCTCTCATATTTCCACCAAGAGACACGCGATCCCACAATCAGGGTCAGAGGGTTGGCGAGGCTGAGACGCGCAGTACCGTAGATCCCTGCCTGTCGGACCCGTGCTCTGAAATCGAGGAGGGCGGTGCCGCTGTCGATTGGCTCTGGGAGGGTTCTCGGATCGAACGTGAAGACGTTGATCGGTGTGCCGACTACGCCCGGCTGAAATTCGCCATGCAGAAAGTCGTATTTATCCTCTCGCGCATTGCCGCCTATAAGGAGTTGGTGGCTTCGGCCGAACAGCTTGATGGGGCCGGAGACAAAGGCATCGAGGCCGTTCTGGCGATCCCGATAATCGAGGATATGGGCTGCTGCTAACGCTACGCCGGCACCGGTCGCTCGATTCACTGCACCCCTTAGATACCCATATTTTGAATCGCTCGATGCGCTGGCGTGCCGGAAGACGGCTTGGCCCGTCCAGCCACCGCCGAAGTCCTGCCTCAACTCGACAAAGGCGTCGTGATTGGCAAAATTCTCTCGATTCCACGCTGCGCCTGGATAGGTCGAGCGCGGCAGACGCAAATCCCCTCCATCGGTGTAAGTCGGCAGACCGCTCAATGTCGGAACGGCATGGCTGCCCACATAGGTATAGCCCGCCGTGATTAAAGTGTTCGGCGTGAGCCGAAAATCTACGACGCCATAAGCAACACCCTTTCGGGAATGGGCAATGTCGTAGAAGTAGTCATTGTCCTGATATGAACCAACAATGCGTGCACGTATCGTCCCTGAGCTATTCAGTGGGCCGCTGACATCTGCTTCGGCCCGATAGTTGTTCCATGACCCGGCGCTCAGAGCTCCGGCGATCATCAGGGTATTGGTCGGCCGCTTCCGGACAAGGTTTATCGATGCGGAGGGATCGCCCGAGCCCTGCAATAATCCGTTCGCGCCTTTGATAACCTCCACCCGATCGTAGATCGCCAAATCGGGTGAGAGCACGATGTTATATTGAAGGGCAGTAGGAACACCATCGAGCTGGATAGAGTCGATAGGAAATCCTCGCGCAGTAAACGTGTTTCGCTGCGAACCATTGTCTAGAACTGTAAGACCCGGCGTCTGCGCAAGCGCATCGGGCAGGGTGAAAAGGTTCTGGTCTTCGATTCTCTGGCGCGTGACTACGCTCACCGACTGCGGAATATCGCGCGGGTTGAGCACCGTCTTGCCGATCGTGACCACGTTTGTTGTATACGAGCGAGATTTTTCAGTCACGGCGGATTGGGCTTTGAGCAGCGGCGTGGTTGAACCGGCAGTGTTCTCTCCACCCTCGACGCGAACGGGCCCTAACTGGATTGCTCCACCCGAGTCTTGCGGTGCGGGTTCGAGAGTGACCGACTGAGGTCCAGTGAATTTGAATGTCAGACCAGTTCCCGCCAGGAGCTGCGATAATGCAGCTCCGGCGGACATTCGACCTCGCACGCCTGGCGAAGAGATTCCGGAGCCTGCCGCCGTCGGATAGACGGCTTGTATACCAGTAGTTTCCGAGAAGGCCCTAAGGGCATCGACTAGGGGTTGCGGAGGAATAGTAAAACTGACATCTGCGCTCGTCGAAGGGACAGGCGCCTGAGAATGTGCGGGCGACGTCATCATAGCCGACGAACAAACCGTTGCTAGTAGGATCGCGCCGATCCTGATGGTCCGTTCCCTGACCGCGCCAAACATTTCCGACATCGTAATTTCAAAACCCCCTACCATTAACGCCGAAACCCTACGGCACGGATAGATCCGTCGTTTTGCGACGCATTAGCAACAGACGACATTAGGTAGGGCGAGGGATGTGAGCTCTTGCCTAACCCCCGCGCGGGAACTTTTTTAGAAAGTGTGAATCTGGCCGACGATCATGGCGCCGCCCGGAAGCCTTAGAAGAGAGAGGTTTTCCGAAGCTGCCAGTGCTTCTAAGGCTGCGTCAGGTCTGTCGCTTCGTAGCACCACAGTGATCGGCGCCTTTTGATCAAGCTGCCCCCACACCCAAGTCGGCGCTGTACGGTAACGGGCGACCTCCTGAATAGCGTGGCGCACGTTTACCCCTTCGAGAACAATGTTTCCCGACCGCCAGCTTGCAACATTTCGCCGAGAGAAGCCTTGCTGCTGCGACAAAGGATGATCACCGGCAAACGTTGCTCGCTGCCCCGCTGACAGCACGACGCTCGCAAGAGAAGGCGAGACTACCCGAACGCGGCCTTTAGAAACGGTGGTTTCAACACGATCACCGTCTCTCGAGACCTCGAAGGCGGTGCCAATATCCTGGATGACACCTCTCGCCGCAGCTACCTCGAAGGTTGGGCCGGACTGGTGCGACACATTGAACCACGCTCGGCCACGCAGAATTTCAACCCGCCTGTTCCCATCCTTGAAATTGACCGCTATGGCAGTACCAGCATCGAGAATAGCTCGCGACCCGTCTGGCAACTCGACCTTTTCGATTTGAGTGCCAGCCAGATGATCCGCTTGAGCACGGACGATAAGCCCCGGGCCGGCCAGCAATACCGATCCGGTTGCCGCTACCGCAATCATGCCTCGTCCGGTCCAGCGCCGCATCTTCCTCCGAAGAAGCTCTGCCGCTGACGGCAATACGATGGTGCTCTCCAACCCCTCGCGCAGCTGGCCGAGCCTGCGCCAGTTGGCCATCTCCACGCTGAATGCGCGTTCGCAATCCGGATCGCTCCGCCAAATTTTGAAGCGCGCCATCTCGCGTTCGGTCATTTCGCCGGAAGTGAGCCGTACGACCCAACGTCGCGCTGCATCCGTCACTGAGGGGTCAAGATCGTCGATGCGGCCCATTCAGAAATCCGGTCAGGCCAGAACAACCGCCAGCCTATAATTCCTAGGGCGAAATCGCAGACCGTTTGCCTAACCGTTGATTATGGAAAAAACTTATTAGCCGCCGTTGAGAGCGTCGCCAAGCGCCGCGAGCGCGCGACGAAGATGTTTTTCAACGGTCGTGCGCGACACCCCAAGACGAACGGCTATTTCCCGGATGGGCACGTTTTCCATGCGATTGAGGTAGAAGATCGTCTTTGTCGGTTCCGAAAGTGCTTCAGCCCGCGCCAGCACGCGGTTGAGCTCGTCCTTGGCGATTGCCGCCTCGTCGAGAGGCATGACATAGTCGACGCCCCAGACAATGCTTTCAATCTCGGCCTGCAGGCGCTTACGCCGAGCCTCAACCCTTCCCTCATCGAATGCGACATTCTTCGCGAGATAGAAAAGGAATGCGTTTTTATCGTGGATTGGCGGTTCATCCTGGACGCGCTGTACGCGTATCCAGAGAGCATGGAGCGTGTCCTCAAGGCTGTCCCGGTCGACGAGCCGCGAAAAGAATCGCTTTAGCGATCGCTCTTCCGCGAACATCAGTCGACTTAAGGCTGCAGCATTTGTCGGCACCGGATAAGCCCCTAACCATTTTGGCCACATAATCCAGATGCGAACGATTTGCAATAAGGAACAATCCGCCTCTTATGCGGATTTCTCAAGGATTCCCACGAACTTGGCCAGATCTTGCTTTCTGATGCGCCGGACGTGACCCGTTTTCGATCACGCCTCGGTGCCCGATATGCCCTCCTCGCGACTCGCATGCGCCGGAAGCATGGCATCGCGGATGTCGGCGACATTCCAATTGATGATGAAGTCGATGAGCGCGAGCTCTAGCCGCTTCAGGTCGCCCAGCAGCAGGTGTGGCGGATAGTGGCGACCGTGAATCACGAACAGGATCGGGATCATCAGCACCAAGGGAGAGATTTTAAGAACATCGAAGCAGTCGAGGTGTGCTTCCAAGCGTACCTTGGGCGACCCGCCTTCCATCTGGCGTATCCAAGCGGAACCAAGCCCTGCCCGTTGGCCAAGCTGAACCTGGCTCATACCTCTATTTCGACGCTCCTGTTCGACCCTACGGCCGGACACGAGTTTCACTTCTGATAGATAGGACGGACTTGAGGCCGTTTCTTCCCGTGCTAGCGCCATCTCCTACTCCTGAGGCAGCATTCGCCCGCCACGGCCAGCTCGAACAATGAAAATCATGTAAGATACATGACAGGTCAACGAGAGAAGTGGCCAATTTAGCCCTATTGTCTCGAGAGCTTAGCCCGCATCTGTTCAGCTTGTCCTAAGCGAGCGCTGCGTCTTCGACAGCTTTAGGCATGCACCTGCTTCATCAAGCATGGTCTGGTAAGCCGTCACGACCTCGTTGGTCTGGGCCGTCCGAAAGCGTTTGAGCGCGACAAGGCAAAGCTGGTGAGCAATGATGGAATGGCGGTTTTCCGGCACTTCCTGTTTGATACGGCCGACGGTCTGGCGGATCAGTTCCGCCAACATGACGGGCGCGCCGACAAAGCAGGCACGCGGCCCAAGCAGACCAGCCTGCTTCAACGTGGCGAGGTCGTCGACGATCAGGACGGCATCAATATCCCGTAGATGGAAGAGCGCGGAATAAAGCGTTTGACCGTAGGGCAGAAGTTCATTCGTGAGCTGGCAAAGACGCGAATGACACTCCAGAAAGAGTGTGATGCCGGCAGGCGACATCTTGAGCTCGTAAGTTCTCGATGGCCCAGACACGGTGTGATTCGCCCCCTTCTTGCTTTTCCGACCCGTTGGACACGCGACTCCGGCTTCGATGGGGACCAATCATAGCGCGTAAAGTGAGCAAATGCGCATTTCAGTAGCGATCCGGTTCCGAGGGGATCCCGATCCGCACGACAGTATCTACCCGATTGCCGACCATCGGTGAAATACATCATCAGAACCCCACAGCCGCTTCGCTGCCGCTCAAACATCATGAGCACCGGGCGAGGGGCATCAGAACCAAACACAAGGGGGGCATCCCGATGCGACATCATGGCGCACTAGCGCTTTGCTGCCTGGTGGCCAGCGCGATCAGTTCAAGCGCTCCGGCCATCGCCAAAAACTCGACCCGTGCTTCGAACCCGCTGCCGCCGGCGACCCATCTGATCGTCGCAGAGCAGACCGACGGCTTCGTTATCAAGGCAAACTCCAACGGCTTCCCCTGCACGGCGACCACGGCTGAGCCGGCCGTCCGGCTGGGAAGCAGCGTCCGCTTCGATCCCCGGATCGCACCCGCCCTTCCCACCATGCTCATCACAGAGGAGGTTCGGAATGTCCCGCTTCACTGATTTCTTCCGGTATAATGGGTCGCTCTTGCCGGTCGCATTGGCGCTGTTCGCCACACCGGTGATCGCCCGGGCTCAGGTCGCAGACTCCCCCGCGCAAGGCGAGGCGATCTCAGACACCATTCTCCTGTCGAAGGCAGCCGCGGATGCACAGCGCCAGCTGAAGCAGACCTTCACCAACCTGCAGTTCGAGGAATTTGGTCCTGCCCCGGTAAAGGGTCCGCTGTATCAGGCGATCGCCGGCGGCCGCGTCGTCTATTACGCCCCTCAGAGCGAGCACATCCTCTTTGCCGCGGTCTACGATCGCAACGGCAAAAATGTCACCGCGCTGGCCCAGGATGAAAGTGCACGCAAACATCTCGCTGCCGTCGATCCGAAGGACGCGCTCGTGATCGGGCAGCCCGGTGCTCCAACGATCATCGAGTTCACGGATCCGGACTGTCCCTATTGCCGAGCGCTTGATCATTTCTGGGCCGCGAAGGCCGCCGAGGGCAAACCGGTGCGCCGCCTCGTCTATTTCGTGTCGGGTATCCACGAGCAGGCGGCAGCCAAGGCTGAGCACATCCTGTGCGCGCCCGATCCTGAGG
>Ga0105251_10001507_pt1 | contig 20007 bp, 22 predicted proteins | sample KBSS64metaG_FD_80424 | JGI IMG/M metagenome (GOLD analysis project Ga0105251, IMG submission 80424) | Switchgrass rhizosphere microbial communities from Kellogg Biological Station, Michigan, USA - KBS S6-4 metaG | ecosystem: Host-associated > Plants > Roots > Rhizosphere > Soil | place...
GAGCACCGGGCAGTACCGTTATGACAGTTTGGGGCGGCGAGTCGCCAAGCAAGCCGAAATCAACGGTGAGGTGGAGCAGAAGCGCTTCCTCTGGCAAGGCTTGAGGATGCTGCGCGAGGAGACGCCTGGGCAGAGCATCTTGTATTTCTATGAGCCGGGTAGCTATGCGCCGTTGGCGCGAGTTGATCACTCAGAAGATAAAGAACAGAAGCTTTACTACTTTCACACGGATCAGATTGGTACGCCGCTGGAACTGACGGACAGTGACGGCAAGATTGTTTGGCAAGCGACGTATCGCTCATGGGGTGAGATAGAGCAGCTACCTGTAAATGACGTCGAGCAAAATCTGCGCTTTCAAGGGCAGTACTTTGATGATGAAACAGGACTGCATTACAACACGTTTCGGTACTATGATTCTCAGATCGGTCGATTCACTACTCAAGATCCAGTAGGATTGGTTGGTGGAGAAAATTTATATGGATATGTTAAGAATCCTCTGGCTTGGATAGACCCGTGGGGACTATCTGAGCTTTTGGCATTGGTCACCGAGGCTCATGGACTTTTAGATCAGACGGCTCAAAAATTCAAAACGACCGCAATTGGTATTGATAAAGATGGTGGGCTGTTTATTGCCTCAAGCGACAAGACTGTGCCAAAGATCCAAAGGGAATGGGCCCTGCCGAAGGGTATATCTGTAGTGAATGGAGTGGGTCACGCTGAAGAAACGATAATCAAGGCAGGGAAGGGGGCCACGGAAATCGATGCTTCGCGTGGTGTGTGCTTGGATTGTGAAAGTTTGATGAAAGAAAATAGTGTGAAAACCAGTACCCATACCACTGGGAAGAAAAGCAGAAAGCGACTAGGAGGATCAACATGCAATGGGGTCTGATATTCGGTGATGCCAGTGTTAATGCCGCTTTTATGGGTCTTGCGAGGGAGGATCAAATAACGGTTGGTGCTGCTTATCTCTATCGACAGAGAAGACTGCTTGAGCAGTTTGATGCCGTATATGGTGAAAAGCTTAGTGGTATTTATTTTGAAGGGTTGCTTGCGTGCGTGGAGAGAAATAATCTTTCCATTGATTTAGAGGGGCGTATTGAATCGAGTATTCCAGATACGGATGAATTTGCTGAGCAAGAAGGTGCTTATGCTCAAAATATATTAATAGCATTAAATTATTTATTGGCATTTGCTCGTGATGGAGGGCATGATTTTTTTGAAAGGTCTATTTCCATGGCGATGGAGAATATTGATTTGATTAGCTATGAAGCCGATAATTCCTATGATGAGGCAATGGTTATTCAACGGGAGAGGTCAGTGGTGTTGTCAATGATGGATAGGCTAGCTAAAAAGCGGCAGGGGAGTTCTGGTTTGAAACTGCTCGCATGGATGTCTGGTGGCGATGATCTGTGAGGTTGGTGCCTAAATGTTGAGTTTGGTAAAGTTGGTGAGTTGCTGTTTAATATATTGATGCTGCGATTGTGTAAGTCCTGCATGTGAGTGCGAGTTGTTTGGGCTGAGTGTTGGCTTCAATTCGATTGCGCTGGGGCTTTCATGTTTGAGTGGTTGGGGGTGATTTCTTGTTTGAAAGCTAGGTATGTCAATAAAAAGGAGGGCTGCATGTTGGGTTTTGAGGGTTCTGAGAGCAGTATTGGTGAAAAGTTGGTTGATGGTTTTTGTGTGGGGCAGTGTATCTAGGTAGGGGTAGCTATGCTCTTCGAGTTTGCAGGTGATGAAGAAAAGTGCGTGTGTGAAATTGTACTGTCCTGGGATGGTGTTGTTCGATCCCGTGCAGCTTGTGGCGCTAATGGCGAAGAGAGGAACGACTGATACAAATATCTTTGACGTATTTGTCAATGACGAGGTTTTTGGGCGGCAAGCGATTGAGCAAGGAGTGGTTTGCCCCATTTATCCAATTTCCGAACACCACTACATTGTGTTCGTAGAAGATAGCGCTGAAAGCTTGGGCTGTTTGCCTGAGCCGGTTTTCGTGCATTCGGGACTGCCTAAGATGGTGTCTTCTGGCGTTTTGGTTGTGTCTGATCTTAATGCGCTACTTGATTGGGATGCACGCTTTTTTCTGAACTACAAGGCTGAGCATTGCTCGCGCCTCCCGAATAATGATTATGTGGATGTCAAGCCTGGGCTTTATAGTTTGTCCGTCAAGGGGTATGCGGGCCTTCGTGGACATGAAACAGCGTTTGGTTATGGTTTGGAATTTACGTCTGTTCAATCCCTGCCAAAAATTAGTGATGATGCCTCTATGAGTAACTTTGATTTTGAGTTGGTTGCTCGTTGAGTGTGGGTTAACAACCACTAAATACTCAAAGACATGGTTGGAAGGGTGTGGAAATGCCTTTGGTTTACAAAGCTGGTTTGGCGCATGATGAACTCGATGCGCTTGAAGAGGCGATCAGTGTGGCGGTGCCTCAGGCGTATAGAGAATTTCTGGGGCGAATGAATGGGTTCTTTTTATCTGCGCCAGATTTTGGACAATTGCCATTGAAGCCAGTTGAGAGCGGCGTCATTGCATTTGATCGGTTTTTTGGCGTGGCGCCTGAAGAAGAATGCAATGACTTGATTTGTTTTAATGATGAATTCATTTCAGAATTAGGTTTTAGTGGGGAGGCTTTAGCAATTGGCGAAGATGGGGGAGGTAATCCTTACGTGCTTGTAACAGGCGCAGGCCATGAGGGAGTTTATTACTGGGATAGAACCCATTTGCACGAATCCTGTGACTTGGACGGTTTTGATGTGGCGGAGCAGGAGGGTTGTGGTGCTCTTTATAAAGTGGCGATTGGGTTTGATGAATTTTATTCCTTGATTATGGCGTCGCTGCCTGATGATATAGAGTTCATGCAGGAAAGTTGATCGTGCGCTTTTTGTGGTGAGGCGCCAGGCGGGCGACAAAAAGTAATCGAGCATTGAAGGTGGAGTGATGTAGTGAGATCTTTTAGTGCGTCGATTATAAGATGCTATGAAGAAGATGGAGTGCTTTTTGTAGCGGTGGGTGATAATGCCGTAGATCCTGATAATTTTTTGATAATATCTCGGCTGGATGACGAAGATAACGCATCCCCTGATGATGGGATAGGGCTACAAACCTCGGGGGCGGAATGTGAAGTAGTAGGTGCGATTAAGAAGGTTGTATTGAATGAGTATGGCCTTCGGGTAGAAGTTAAATCTGAATTTGTTAAGCATTTTGGTGGTGCTTCCATTTTGGCTGAAATGTCAGGCTTGCCACCGTTGGCTTTAGTTGAGGTTGAGTTGCTTCGAAAGGCGATTAAGGAAATTTTTGAAGGGAGTAGTGTCATTTTGGTTATTTAGTTTTGTTTGATTTCATTCAGGTGCTTTCGAAAGTGGTAGATATAGGGTGTGGGGGTTCGACGTGTTTTATGTTTCTGCTGATGACAGCATCGATGAAACCATCCTCGTTAGGCTGAATGGGTACGTTGGGCTCATTGTTGGAGAGGATTGTATTCAGCATTTCGTTGACTATTTTTACGGCTGACTTTTATCGCAGGCTCATGGTGTGGAGATGATTTTATGCTGTTGCGAGACTGTTTTTATACGCTGGAGGAGATAATCAGTTGCGTTGTAAATTTGGAGGTCGATGGTGATGAGTTTTGCCTGTGCGGAGATGGCAAAGAGTACCTTGATTTGTCTTCGAGATACTTTGTTGCGGATTTTCCTCGTGTGCGGGATGATAGAAAGGTCTATCCTGAGTCTGTTAAGAAGTACGGTTTGTGCTATTTGTACTCGGGCCAACAGTTTGTCGATGTTGTGACTTTGTTGGCAGAGCGCAAACCTGGTGCGCTTAATGAGGATTATGTTAGTGCGTTAAATTACTATCAAGATAATGACGATTTTATTGATCTTTGATGCTGCTGCCATGGGTGGCAAATTTATTGCTAACGGGGTGATAATGTGCTCAAGCTTTTGAAATCAGACGCGCTCATTACTGAATCAGAATTCAAGGCGCTTGAGGCTGCAGTCAGTTATCAGTTTCCGGCCGACTTCAAGGCGCTCTATCTCAAATTCAATGGCGGCTCGCCCGACCGCGCTGCCTGGGCTGAGGATGAAAACTACGAACCCATCATCATCCGTCGATTCAAAAGCATCGCGCGTTTTGGGGCAACCGACAGCAGCGAAACCCGGTACATAGGCGGTTGCTACCAGCGGATGGTTCAGAGGGATGTAATCCCCCCGCATCTGGTGCCCTTTGCGAACTGCCTGGCCAACAATTTCATCTGCCTCGATAAACTATCGGGCAGAGTCATCTACTTTGCGGTTGATGTGTTTCAACCCGATATCGCGATGTGTCTCAATCACGTCAATGCGCAAAAGTACCTGTCGGCTTCGTTCGAAGCGTTCATTTCATCGCTCGTGGATGAAGACGAGGTCGATTTTTTCTAGCTGTTCAGTTCAGCCCCTATGGCCAGTCAGGCGGCAATAGGGGCTGGAGGGCAACGCAGCTTGTTCTTGGTCAGCTCAAGTTCGAGCTTGGAGGGCAGGGCTTGGGATGGCATCAGGGCTACGATGTGCCCGCCATGACAATTGCAGCGCCTATGAGATCGAGCGCCGCCCGCGCGGCGCATCGCGGATAAATCCGCTCCTACATCTGTTTCGGGCCAGTTACGCCTGTGAGATCCCCGCTGTCCGCCTTGTCTGCCCCCTTCGATATCGAGGTGGGCGAGTTATTTGCAGTTCCCGGCTTTGCGATACCCGGCCGCCTGCGCCTCGGCTTCACTGGCAAACGCCACCTGGTTCTTCTGCGAAACCTGGCTATACCCCGGGCAACCACTGGCCAGGTGATACACGTGGCTATTGCGGTTGCCCACAACCGCGCCACCCGCCACGGCACTGGCCAGCGTCGGCTTGGCCGTCTCTTTCACCGCTGTTTTCGGCGCTACGCCAGCATCACCCTGCGGCGTATACCCCAGCGCCCACTTGCGCTCACCCGTCACGAACGGGTTGTTGTGCCCCATGATCGCGGCAATGCGCTGATCACGCTGCTTCTCCCAGGCCGTCACCGGATGCTGCTTGTCCCAGGCCATCAGCACCTGCTGCTGCTGACGCGACATGCTCAACTTGTAGCGATCGAACATGTAGAACGTGGTGCGTGCCACCAGCCCCTTGACCTCGTCGCGCGGCTCGGCGGTTTTTTGCTGGAAGTCGATCTTGGTGGTGCACTGGCCGTACTGCGGCGCAACGCCGGACACCATGCCGTAATTGAAGTTGCTGCGGTCACCGTTCACTTCGCCCACGGACGGGTAGAGGTTGAACAGGTCGGCTTCCATGGCGCGGAAGGTCGGGTCGCTGTCGACGCACTGTTCGCGCCCGCCGTTCTGCCAGCACTGGCGCTGGTGGCCGAAGGTCCATGCCGGGACGATGTGCTCCCACTCGGTACGCTCGGCACGGGTCTGCAACTTGCGGGTTTCATAACCACAGGACTTCAGGTCGACCCGGCCGCCGGACTTGCCGACCCAGGTCCACTTGCAGCCACAGTACAACTCGCCCATGGCGCTGTTGCCCTGGTCGAGGTAGATCTTCTGTTTGGCGACCACCTTGGCTTCGGTGAAGGTGGCGGGTGGAGTGGCAAAGGCGGCGGGGATGGCGGCGAAGGCGAGTGCGACGGCGCAAAGCAGTTTCTTCATGAAAATATGTCTTAGGCTTACAAAAAGACGCGATTATACGGCTTGAGCGATTTGATAGAAGAGAGGAAAGGCTTGCGCTTGAGCGCTGCGGCGCTATCGTTTGCGGGTCAGCATTTTGCCGAGCGAGCCGTCATGCAAATTGCCCCGTCGCCTCTCAACGAGGCCGCCCGCCTGTGTTTCCTCGAGAGCCTGAACATCCTCGATACCCCGGCCGAGGAAACCTTCGACCGCATCACCCGCTTGGCCAGTGTGCTGCTCGAGGTGCCCATGGCCCTGGTGTCGCTGGTCGACATGAACCGCCAGTGGTTCAAGTCGCGCCAAGGCGTGGATGTGGCCGAAACCACGCGCGATGTGGCGTTCTGTGCCCATGCCCTGCATGCCGAAGATATCCTGGTGATCCCGGATGCCAGCGCCGATCCGCGTTTCGAGGACAACCCGCTGGTGACCGGCGGGCCGCGCATCCGCTTCTACGCCGGTGTGCCGCTGCGCTTTGCCGGCGAACTGACCGTGGGCACCTTGTGCGTGCTGGACACCCGCCCGCGCCAGGTGTCGGACACCGAGCTGGCCCACCTGCGCGACCTGGCGCGGATCGTCGAGCGTGAGATGCTGCACCGAAGCCTGGCCATCGACTCGGGCAACGCGGTGCAGCAGGCGGAGCAGGGCGCTTTGGTGTCCTCCGAGGCGCGCTTTCACCGCGTATTCGACAACAGCCCGACCAGCAAGGCACTGGTCGGCCTGGACGGGCGGATCCTCGAACCCAACCGCGAATTCTGCCAACTGCTTGGCCAGGCCAAGGAATTGCTGGTGCTGACCCAGCTGCGCACGCTGATCGACCCGCAGGACATGACCAAACTGGACGAGCCATGGCAGCGGATTGTGGCCGGCGAGCAGGATTCGCTGCTGGTCGAGGTGCGGCTGAGCACGCGTGGCAACGCCGCACTGTGGACCGAGCTGAGTGTGTCGGCGCTGCGCAACGCGCGCGGTGTCACCGAGCAGATGGTGGTGTTCGTGCGTGACATCAGTGAACGCAAGCGCCGCCAGCAGCAGCTGCAGCGCTACCAGGCGACCCTCGAGCAGCAGGTGGCGCAGCGCACCGAAGAACTGGCGCGCAGCCAGGAAACCCTGCAGGCCATCGCCGACAACATCCCGGTGTTGATCGCGCAGATCGGCACCGACCTCGAATACCGCTTCAACAATGCCGTGTACCGCCAGGTCTTCGGCGTCGAGCCCACTGAGCTCAAGGGCCGCAAGGTGCAGGATCTGCTCCCGGCGCAGGTGTATCAGCAGCTGCTTCCATACTTCCATCAGGCCTTGGCCGGGGAGCGGGTAGAGGCCGACAACGTGAGCTACGGCCGCGACGATTCGCGGATCTGGCATGCGTCCTATGTGCCCGATATCCGCAATGGCAAGGTCGAGGGCTTTTTCGTCATGTCGCTGGATGTGACCGAGCGCAAGCGCAAGGAAAAGACTCTGCTCGACCAGGCCACGCTCGACCCGCTGACCGGGTTGCCCAACCGGGTGGCATTGCACAAGGAGCTGGATTTCGCCCTGCAGCAGCGGGCTGCCTTTGCCTTGTTCTTCATCGATCTGGACGGCTTCAAGCAGGTCAATGACCAGCACGGTCACGAAGCGGGTGATGCCGTGTTGCAGGCGGCTGCAGGGCGAATGCTGGCGATCATGCGCACTGATGACACGGTGGCCAGGCTGGCCGGTGACGAGTTCGTGGTCATCGCCCAGGCCGTAGCCAACCAGGCGTCAGCCCGGGATATCGCGCGCAAGCTGTGCGATGTGCTGTCGGCGCCGATTTCGGTGGAGGATGCTCAGGTGGCGGTGGGAGCCAGTATTGGCGTCTACCTCAACCATACAGGGCATGACCCGCAGACCGCCGAGGATGCCCTGGCGCTGGCCGACAAGGCCATGTACGCGGCCAAGCGCGGCGGGCGCAACCGCTTCAGTGTGGTGCCGGATCGCTAGAGGCCCCAATGCTGCAGCGCCCACAACACCCCCATGCCAACCGCCAGGGTCAGCAACGTGCTGCGTGTACGCCAGGCAACCAGCCCGGCCACGATCGCTGCCGGTATCTGTGGGTTGCCCCAGTCGATGCCAGGCTGGCCGGCCTTGAACACCACGGCCGGCAGCACCAGGGCGGCCAATACACTGGCCGGCACATACACCAGCGCGCGGCGCAACATCGGCGGAATGCGCAAGGCACCGTAGAACTCGATGAACGACAGCCGTATCGCGAAGGTGCCCAGACCAATCAGGGCGAAGGTGAGCCATGGGTTCATGTCGGTCATGGCGCCTCCGCTGCCACGGGTGCGCCCTTGCGCAGCTGTTCGAAGGTCAACCCGCTGATCACCCCGCCCAGCGAGGCGACCAGCAAGCCGAGGTTGTAGGGCAGGTCGTGTGCCAGCACGGCCAGCGCGCCGCCCGTCACCGCTGCACCCAGCATGGCCGGGTTACGGATGCCTGGTACCAGCAGCGCCAGGAACGACAGCGGAATGGCAAAGCCCAGCGACCAGGACTCCGGGATGCCGGTCCCCAGGTACACGCCGGCCAGCACCGCCAGGTTCCAGCCGAGCCACATCGGCAAGGCGGTCCCCAGGTAGTAGGGGAAGGCAGAGCGGCCGAGGCTGCCGGCACCGAACTTCAGGCTGCACAGGGCGAACGACTGGTCGGAGAGCAGGTACGACAACGGCCAGGTCTTGCGCCGTGGCAAGTCGCTCAGGTGCGGGGCCAGGGCGGCGCTGTACATCAGGAAGCGCAGGTTGATCACCAGGGCGGTGACCACCATGGTCAGCGGCAGCGCGCCACTCTGCATCAGTTGCAGCACCACCATCTGCGCGGAACCGGAATAGAACAGCAGGGTCATGCCCATCGCGTCGAGCGGCGACATGCCCATGCCGATGGCCGTCACCCCGGTGATCAGGCCGAAGGGCAGCATGCCGGTCATCAGTGGCAGCACCGCGCGGACACCCTCGGTGAATGCGTGCATCGCGCTTTTAGAGTGCATGTGGGTTCCTTGAACATTCAGCAGGCTTGCTCAAGGTAAAACCCGCATCACTTGGTAACAACGCAGATTTCTGGAATATTAGGCCTAAAAAAACTAGGCCTGAGACCATGTCGCTCGATTCACCTACCCGGCACACCCTGCAGCTCAATGCCCTGCGCGCATTCGAGGCGTCTGCGCGGCTCGGTGGTTTTGCCCGGGCCGCGCATGAATTGAAGGTCACACCGGGGGCGATTGCGGCGTTGATCAAGACCCTGGAAACCCAGTACGGCGCCGCCTTGTTCGAGCGCCATGCCAAGGGTGTGCGCCTGACCCCGCTGGGCGAAAGCGTGAAGGCGCAGTTCACCGCTGCGTTTGATGCGGTGGAGGAGGCTGCCCGCACCCTGCGCCGGCTGGCCGCGCCGCAGCGGGTGCATATCGTCACCTCGCCGGCACTGGCGCAATTGTGGATCGGGCCACGTCTGCCGCGCCTGACCGAAATGCTCGCGCCCATCGAGATCTCGGTAACCGCGGTCGACGAAGCGCCCAACCTCAAGCGCAGCCCGTTCGACCTTTGCCTGTTCTATGTCGAGCGGGTCGAGCGCGGCCAGCGCAAGCTGGCCGATGAGGACATCCTGCCGGTGTGCAGCCCTGCGCTGGCCACGCAGATCAGTGCGCCGGTGGATCTGGCCAGCGCGCGCTGCATCAAGGATGTCGGCTGGCAGGACTGGGACGTGTGGTCGGCTGCGATCATGCCTGAGCAGCACTTCGTGGCCCGTGGCCCTGGATTTTCCCTGTATTCGATCGCGGTGCAGCAAGCTTTGCTGGGCGCCGGTGTGCTGATCGGGCGCAGAAGCCTGATACAGCCCTATCTCGACAGTGGCGAACTGGTCGCGCCCCTGGCCCGCTCGGTGCCCCTCGGGTTGACCATCGCGGCCTGGCGCTTGCCCGGTGCCACGGGCAATCAACGTGTGGCGGCGGTTGAAGAGGCATTGAAACTGCTGGCCTGAGGTGTGGCCAACGTTGCGCTGGCCAAACCCTTGATTCAGACCTGCTCGGTTTGCGCGGCCTGTTCAGCCACCTTGGCCTGCGTCTTCATCACGATCTCTTCCTTGATTCGCTGGGCGATCTGCTCACCGATCTTGGCCTGTTGCTCAGGTGGCAGGGCGTTGAATTCCTCCACAGTCATGCCCAGTTCCTGGAGCATCTTCTCCTTGATCTTCTCCTCCGGTGACTTGGCCATGTAGTCGCGGAACTCCTGCAACGCATCACCGGTTTCCTGGGTGCTGGCGCTGGCCTGCTGGCGGGCGGCCAAGTCGGGGTTCTGCAGCATGACCTTGAGCTTGGCGAAGGCTTCTTCGCGGGCATCGTCGGCATTCTGCTGCGCAGTGCTGCCGTGGCTGTTCTGCTGCGCAGACGCATTGCTGGTGGCCAGTGGCGCACGCAACGGTACCAGCTCGGCTTGCGCCTGGTCGTGGTTGATGCGCTGCTGCTGTTGCACGGTGGCCTGCCAACCCAGGCCATTGAGGGTGATTGCCATGTTTTCCTCCTTGGAAATTGCAAAGCCAGGGAAAGGGGGCAAAACCCATGCCAGCCGTGCAAGCCACGAAAATAGGACGTTCGGGCTATTCCGGTGGCCGGCCGCCAGGCATATGCTTGCCTGTCTGAGGAAGCACGTTGCCGCCTGCGGCAAACACAAGCACTGTCGGCAGCACCTTGATCGGGGCGCAGTTGCTGGACACCAGGGAGAGCGTCCATGAGTCAGGAAACACTGCCGGCACCTGCCGGCTTCAGCGAGCAGCAGCTGGCCACGCTGTTCGAGTTGATCAGCGATGGGATCTGGGACTGGAATGCCAATACCGGCTACGTCTATCGCAACCCCGGCTGGTACGCCATGCTCGGTTACCAAAGCCATTCCAAGGCCAACACCGTACTGACCTGGGAAAGCGTGATCCACCCCGAGGACTATCCACGGGTGATGGCGCATTTCGAGGCCTACATCAACCAGCGCAACCAGCACTATCTCATCGAATACCGCTGCCGCTGCCAGGATGGCAGCTACCTGTGGATCGAGGACAGTGGCCATGTCATCGCCCGCAACGAGGATGGCTCGGTGGCGCGCATGCTGGGTGCGCACCGCAATATCGACGCGGGCAAGCGCCTGGTGGCGCAGCTGGAGCAGAAGAACCATTCGCTGGAAGCCCAGGTGGCCGAGCGCACCCGCGAGCTGTCGTGGGTCAACCAGCAGCTGCAGCGCCAGCTCGACGAAAACCGCATCCTGGCCGAGCGCGATGCGCTGACGCGGATTGCCAATCGCTACCGGCTGGAGAAGACTTTGCAGCAAGAGTGCGAGCGGGCCAAGCGCTTCCGCCAGCCGCTGGCGCTGATTGCCATGGACCTGGATGATTTCAAGCCGATCAATGACCACTATGGCCATGCCCGCGGCGACGCGGCGTTGATCCAGGTAGCGGACAACCTGCGTGGCAGCCTGCGCGAACTCGACCTGCTGGCGCGCTGGGGCGGCGACGAATTCGTCATGGTGCTGCCGCAGACCACGCTGGGCGAGGCACTCGACCTGGCCGGGCAGTTGCGCCGGATAATGGAGGGGTTGGAGCCGGTGGGCGATTGCCGGCTGACCATGAGCTATGGCGTGGTGCAGTGGCAGGATGGGGACGGCCAGGAGGATCTGCTGGCCCGGGCCGACAAGGCCTTGTATCGGGCCAAGGGGGCGGGGAAAAACGCCATCGCCGAATGAATCGATGCCTCGAGGCCGTCTGTAGGGGCGGCCTTGTACCGCGAAAGGGATTTGGCGATCATGCCTGCGGCATGCTGACGTCTTTCGAAATTCACAGTCATGCTCGGAAGATTGCGGCCGATACAGCGGTTGCAGCAGTACGTCCCTGATGATCCCTTCGAAGCGAGCACCATGCCCCCCATCTACTTGAATCTAGGTTGCGCCGATCACCCACGCCCGGGCTTCATCAATGTCGATCTGGATGCCGTGGGCGCTGACTTGCAGTGGGCGCCGGGTCAAGCGTTGCCGTGGGAAACGGGGGCGCTGGCGGGGATCTACAGTGCCCATTTTCTGCAGCGACTGGGGCGCAACCAGGCTATCCGCCTGCTGCACGAATGCCGCCGGGCGTTGCAACCGGGTGGGGTCATCCGCCTGGTCTGCAGCGACCTCAACGCGCTGATCGACGATTACCTGGCCAATCGCACCCACCCCGAGGCGCCGGGTATCGGTCGTGGGGAATGGCTGAATACGGCCCTGCGCCAGCATGCCTGGACCTTCGACGCCGAGGAGCTGACGCGGATCTGCACGATGGTCGGCCTGGAGCCGGTGGCCATCACTGAAGCAGGCACCAGCTGCGATCCGCAGCTGAGCGGGTTGGACGCTCCGGTGCCCGGGCAACTGGTGCTGGAGTTCCGCAAGACCGAGCGGCAGCTGGCGGCAAATGCCCAGCCTCTGGTCAGCATCGTCATGCCGACCTACAAGACTGAGCACCTGTACGACGCCCTGGGCAGCGCACTGAACCAGACCTACCGCAACCTGGAAATCCTGGTGTGCGACGACTGCCCGACCGATGAAATCGAACGCATATGCGCCGACTTGAGCCAGCACGACCCGCGTGTGCGCTATGTGCGCAACCCGGATGCCGGCAAGGACATCGGCCGCCTCAACCACGTGCTCTGCCTGAAAGAAGCGCGTGGCGAGTTCATCAAGTTCCTCAATGACGACGACCTGCTGGACCTCGAGTGCGTGGAGCGCATGCTCGACAGCTTCCGCCGCTACCCGGATGTCACCCTGGTGACCTCCAAGCGCCAGCGCATCGACCAGCACGGTGAACCACTGGCCGATATCGCGGCGACCCAGGCCCCGGTGGCTGACGATTCGCTGATCGAAGGCCTGTCGCTGGGCACTGCACTGATGCAGTCGCAGCTCAATTTCGTCGGCGAACCGAGCACGGTGATGTTCCGCCGCGCTGACATGCTGGGCATTACCCCGGACTTCATGTCGGTCGACCAGCAGCCCATTGCCTGGGCCTCGGACGTGGCGATCTTCCTCAACCTCGCCCTGCGCGGCAACACGGTCTACCTGGTCCAGCCGCTGAGCAGCTTCCGCATCCACGGCGAGCAGTGCCAGGTGCTCTACGGCGCCGCTGCCCAAGGTGAATCCCGGCGCTGCTGGGCGATCATGCGCGACTTCTGGGCGCGGCACGAGTTCGACAAGGCGATCTAGACATGGCCAAGCATGCCCACGCCCGTACCCCATGGGAGCAGCCATCGGCAGCGTCCGCGCCAACATTGCCAGCGACTGCGCGGCAGGCGGTCTACGTGACCCAGCCGGCGCTGCCTGAGCTGGACGCTTTCCTGCCCTACCTGCAGGAAATCTGGGACAGCCGCATCCTGACCAACGGCGGCAGCATGCACCAGCGGCTGGAAGCGGCGCTGTGCGCGTACCTGGGCGTCGAACACGTATCGCTGTTCTGCAATGGCACCCAGGCATTGATCACCGCGCTGCAGGCGGCCGGGCTCAGCGGCGAGGTGATCACCACGCCGTACTCCTTTGTCGCCACCGCGCACTCATTGCTGTGGAACAACCTGACGCCGGTATTCGTCGACATCGACCCGCGCACCCTGAACCTTGACCCTGCGCGCATCGAGGCGGCCATCACCGAGAACACCACGGCGATTCTGCCGGTGCACTGCTACGGCCACCCTTGCGATGTCGAGGCGATACGCGCGATCGCCGACCGCCACGGCCTGAAGGTGATCTATGACGCCGCCCATGCCTTTGGCGTGCAGGACGCCGGCGGCAGCCTGCTGCGTCACGGCGACATGGCGACCTTGAGTTTCCACGCGACCAAGGTGTTCAGCACCTTCGAGGGCGGCGCCATCATCTGTCGCGACGAGGCGACCAAGCGGCGTATCGATCAATTGAAGAACTTCGGCCTGTCTGCCGACGGCACCACCGTGGAGTTGACCGGCACCAACGGCAAGCTCAGCGAGATTCACGCGGCGTTCGGCCTGCTGCAACTGCAAGGCCTGGACGACGCACTGGCGAAGCGCCGACGCATCGACCAGCGTTACCGTGCCGGCCTCGCGGGCATTGCGGGTATCCGCTGCATCGACGGGGTGGGCGAGGCTGTCGCCAACCATGCCTACTTCCCAATACTGGTGGGGCCCGAGTTCGGGCTTGGCCGCGATGCGTTGTTCGCCCACCTGGCGGCCCACAACATCCATGGACGGCGCTATTTCCAGCCGCTGATCAGCGGCCTGCCGATGTACCGCGCGTATCCGTCGGCCAGTGCTGGCAACCTGCCAGTGGCGCATGAGATGGTGGAGCAGGTGATCTGCCTGCCGATCTATCCCGACCTCGACCACGCCACCGTCGACTTCATCATCGGCCTGATCGCCGGGGCCGCTGCATGAGCGCCGTGGCGATCATGCAGCCTTACCTGTTCCCCTACATCGGCTATTGGCAACTGTTGCAGGCCGCAGACCGCTTCGTGGTCTACGACGATGTGAACTACATCGTCCGTGGCTGGGTGAACCGCAACCGTATCCTGATCAACAATGCCCCCGGGCTGATTACCCTGCCGTTGTTGCAGGCCTCGCAGAACCGCAAGATCAACGAAATCGACATTGCCCCCGCTGCCCAGTGGCAACGGCGCATGTTGCGCTGCGTGGAAATGGCCTACCGCAAAGCGCCCTGTTTCGATCAGGTGTTCCCGGTGATCGAGCGTATTCTGGCGCACCCGGACAGCAACCTGGCGGGTTTTCTGACTCATCAGATTCAGGTGCTGGCCGGCTTCATGGGCCAGACGGTACAGATCGTCAGCAGCAGCCAGGGCTACGGCAACACCCGGCTCGCGGCACAGGAACGGATTGTCGATATCTGCCGCCAGGAAGGCGCGACCCGCTATATCAATGCCCAGGGCGGGCGTGCGCTGTATGAGCAGGCCAGGTTCGCCGAGGCCGGCATCGACCTGCGCTTCATCGGCATGCGCTCGCTGCCCTATCAGCAACGCGGCGAGGGTTTCACCCCCTACCTGTCGATCGTCGATGCCTTGATGGAAGTCGGCGCCGAGGGCATCGGGCCGCACCTGGCGGCCTACGATTACCTCTGAGGCTCAGACCTCGCAGACCACGTAAACGCTCGCGGTGAGGTCCGGGTACTTCATGCCCACCTTGTAGCAGCCGTCGAAAAACGCCTGGTCGATGATGCCGGCACGCAAGGCAGCATCGAACTGGAAGTTGGCCATCGGCTTGAACAGGATGCCGCCACGCTGGGTGACCTGCAGGCCGGCCTGCGACGCTTCGTGCTCCAGCGTGTCGAGGCTGTAGGTGCAGCGGTGGCCATGCTGGCGCTCGCCCTCGGTCACCGCCGCGTTGAAGTCGATCAGCCCCATGCCCACCGCGATCTGCCGCGACGCCGCATTAGCGTTGGGCACGACGATGAACAGCCGGCCACCGGGCGCCAGCCACTCGCGCACTTTCTTCAGCACTGGCTGCGGTTCGCTGAGGTGTTCGAGGGTGTGGATCAGGAAGATATTGTCGAAGCGCCGTTCCAGGCTGGCGTCCTCGAACTGCCCAAGGATAAAGGTTGCCCGGGTATCGGCTACGTTGCGGCGAGCGATCTCGATCAGGTCGCTGGCGCCTTCGAGCACGGTCACGTCATCGAAGACCTGCAGCAGCTTGCGGGTGAACTCGCCGTGGTAACAACCCATTTCCAGGGCATTGCCCGGGCGAAACTGCCCGCTCAGTGCCTTGATCATGTAGTCGCGGTGGATGTAGTCGAAATCGTAGGCGTACAGGCGGTTTTCCGTGTCTTGGTATTCGGTGTTCAGGTCGCGTGACATGGTTAACCCTGGTTGGAATGGTACATGCGCCTGGCCGGTGGCTGATACCACTCGTCCAGCGTCGCGGGTACCCGCGCGTTGTAGCCGATGACCTGGCGCATCATCGGATCGAGGTCTGGCCCCTGGTCGTAGCCCAGGGCACGCGGGTAATCGAATTGCTGTTTCATGAACGGCTTGGAGAACATCGGTGTGACCGAGCGGCGCACCTGATCGGTCACGTTGCTGCCGCCAGCATGCCAGACATTGGAATTGAACATCAGGATGCTGCCGGCCGGGGCGATCGCCTGTTCGGCGTGGGCCTTGAAATACTCGTCGGTCGGCTTGGCTTCGGCCTTGTGCGAGCCGGAAAGCATCCAGGTCGCGCCATTGTCGGCAGTGAAATCGTCGAGCATCACCAGCGTGTTCAGCAGCAGCGGCATGTCCCCGGAATAGGAACGGATATCCCGGTGCACACGCTGCGCGTAAGACTGGCTGGCGCGGGTGTTGATGGCGCCGCCATAGGAGTTGAGGATGAACTGGCCGGCAAAATAGCGCTCGATGAAGGCATAGATCGGGTAAGCCTTCAGGCAGTCGAAAAAGCTGTCGAACTGGCCGATCAGGTGATGCACCGTGTTGCTGGTGTCCTGGGCGATGCCGTTTTTTACCTGGTAGTCGCGGCAGACGGCGTAGGCCTTGTGGATGTCTTCGCGCATCTGCTCGACGATATCGGCAGGGATGGCATTCTCGAAGATCAGCCAGCCCTGCTGCGCCATGCGCCGGTCGAACGCCTCGGTGGAAATCATCGGCGCCTTACCTGATCGTGACGATGCATTTGGAAGGGTACAGCTCGCACTTTTCCAGGCTGTATTCGGCAGGGCTGAAGACTTCCTTGAACGCCAGTGCTTCGCCGGGTGATTCCGCCCAGGTCAGCTCGTCCATCAGCAGCACGCTGCCACTGACCAGATGCGGCTTGATCGCCTTGAGCGCTGCCAGGGTCGGCTCGTACAGGCCCATGTCGAAGTAGGCGAAGGCGACGATGGCAGCGCCATTGGCCTTGAAGAACTCAGGTGCGGTCTGGCAGACGTCACCCGCCACCAGTTCATGCACGCCGCGCTTGTGCCCGAGCACGTTGTTGCCTTCGTGCACCTGCAGCAGTTCGTTCAGGTAGTCCTTGTAGCTGGCTTTGGTGGAGTACGAGTTCTCGACCCACACGCCACTTTCCTTGCGGTCTTTCTCGCCCGGTGCCGAATAGCCTTCGAACGTGTCGAAACCGACGATCTTGCGCTGCTTGTTGAACGGCTCGTACATGGCCCGCAGGTTTTCCAGCAGCACCAGATTGTGGCCGTACCAGGTACCGAATTCGCAGATCATGCCGGGGATGTGCTTGAAACGCTTGTACAGGTCGCTCAGCACAATGAACTTCACCAACACTGAGCTGCGGGTGTACAGGCCGAGGTTGAACAGCACGTCATCGTCCGACAGCGGGCTGTTCAGGTACAGGTCGCGCAACTTGTCGCGGAAGGCGTACTGCAGGTCCGATGCGGTGGATTCGAGTTTGTAGACGTCGTCTTGCAGCTGTTCGTTACTCATCATCACTCCACTGGGCCAGGCCGAAGCCGCTGGTCCCGAAACGGTTGCCGTTGTACAGCATGTAGGTGTGCCCGTTGCTCTGGAAGATGAACGGGTAGCAAGTCATCAGCGAGTCCCAGCCATCGGCCGACGGGGCGATGCCCGCTTCGTCATGGCGGGTCCAGGCCCGGCCGTCGAGGGACTCCGCGTAGCGGATACGGTAGGAGCCCGCGCCGTTGCGGTAGTCCTGCGAGGCGCGCGAGCAGTACCACATCTTGTACACCCCGTTGTCCTTGATCACGCAGGGGCGGGAAAAGGCTTCGGTGTCGAAGCGCGACTCCAGGCATTGCTGCGGGAAGCGGGTGTACTCGAAGCCATCCCGGGACTCGGCGTACTTGATCACGTACAACGGTTCGTACTTGCCATCCACCTCCAGCCAGCGGGTGCCGGAGACGTACCACATCTTCCACAGGCCTTCGTCGAACAGCACGGTGGGCGTCACGGCCAGGTAGGGCTCGGTGGCCGTGCGATCCATGATCGGGCCTTCGAACAGTTTCTCGAAGTGCAGGCCATCGTCGTCCGAGACCGCGACGCCCATGGCGTTGTGGTAAGGCACGGTCAGCCGCTGGTTCCAGCCGCTGTAGTAGAGGTAGGTGCGGCCATCTTTTTTCACCGCATAGCTGGGCATCACCCCTTCGTCATCGAAGGTGCCGGGGGCGCCGAAGCCCAGGCACGGCTCACGGTGGCGGGCGACAACGATGCGCGGGTCGTGCTTGTCCAGGTCTACCGCATAGCACAGGCTCTTGCCGGCACTGTTGCGGGTGGAGATGAACACCCGAATCACATCGTCCAGCACCAGCGCGGTGGGCACTTGGGCGTGGGAGCCGACCCAGTCGTGGTTGGGGTCGAAGGTTCTGCCGAGTTTTTTCCAGGCCATGCTCTTAAAAATCCAGTTCCTGGCTGCTTTTCACGGCGCGCGCGGGGGCGCCGACATAGAGCTGCCAGGGTTGAGTGTCTTTCGAAATCAGCGCACCCATGGCGACGCAGGTGCCTTCGCCGAGGGTGCAGTTGTTGGTGATGGTGGCGTTGACGCCGACCCAGGTGTAGGGCTCGACCAGGCAGTGCCCGGACAGCACCACGTGGGAAGCGAAAAACACATGGTCGCGGATTTCGCCATGGTGGCCGATATGGTTGCCGCTCCACAGCACCACGTTGTTGCCGATGGTGGTGAACGGCTGCAGCGTGTTGTCTTCGAGAATGAAGCAGTTTTCGCCGATGACGTTGTCGTTCACCGTGGCATGCGGGCTGACATAGGAAATGAAGTCATAACCCTTTTCCTTGCCCTGCAGGTACACCGACTCGCGCAGGCGGTTCATCCTGCGCCCGGTCATGGGCGCGAACAGCTTGTAGGCGGTGCTCGGGAAATAGTCCTGCAGGGTTTCGAACGGCACCACCGGCAGCCCTTCGAACAGCCTCGATTCGGGCAGGTAGCGCTCGTTCACGGTAAAGCCGACCACCTGTACCGAAGGGTCTTTCTTCAGGTAGTAGTGCGCCAGCTGGGCGGTGTCCAGAACTCCGAAAATGACAACTTTTTGCATCATGGCATCCAGGAAGTTCGAGGCTGAGCCAGGTCAAGCCGATCCAAAGGTACGCTGTGTATACTGCCGCCCACGATAGCACCTCCGCTGGCGTAACTAAAAAGGGCACCGGGCCGATGGGAAAAATTCTTGATCGAAATCAAATCCGCTTTTATCAGGAGCAGGGTTACCTGATTGCCGAGGATATGTTCGACCCGCTGCATCTCGATGAAACGCTTGCCCACTTCAACCTGGCCTTCGCCCAGCAGCTTGACCGCCTGGCACTGCCGGTCGCCGAGGGCCCGGCCGTCGAAGCCCTGCACCGCAACATGGCCGCGTTGCTGGGCGCGAATGTTGCGCTCTACCTGGCGACGCTGCGCATGTGCTCCAAGCTGTACGGTGTCTACCGGTTGATGACCGCCGAGCGCCTGCGCGACGCGGCTGCCGACCTGGGTATCGCCACCCCTTTGTTCCAGACCACTCCCGTCCTGCACCTGATGTCGAAGCAACTGGAGATCCCGGGGGGCTATCAGGGCTTCGACGTGCACCAGGACTGGACCTCGGTACAGGGCAGCCTGGACACCATCACCACCTGGATTCCGTTCATGGACATCGACCCGCAGTTGTTCACCATGGAAGTGCTGCCCGGCAGCCACCTGCTTGGCCTGCTCAGCGGCGACCAGCAACAGCATGTGTTGCGGGTCGACGAGAAGCACTACAAGGAAGATGACTTCGTTCCTGTCTGTGTCGGCAAGGGTGGCGTTTGCTTGATGTCGAACTTCACCATTCATCGGTCTTCTCGCAAAGGCGATGATCGACTGCGGATTTCCATCAGCGGGCGCTATGAAAATGCCAGCGAGCCGACGTTCATCGAACGCGAGTATCCGTTCACCCAGCAGAAGAGCATGCAGCGCGGCCTGATCACCGAGAACTTCCCGAGTGTCGGGCAGGTGCGCGACGTGTATGCCGTTGCCGGTGAGGGTTTCTGATCGCTGGTACGCGCAGGCTTTAAAGTTTCCTGCCGGCATGCCGATCACAAGGTCGCATGGGGCTGAACGAGTGCTGAAGGGGCAAGTATGAATCTTTATGTCAACCAGGTGAAAAACAAGCCGGACTATCGGGGCGCGCTGTTCAAGGGCGACATCTTCCTCGAGACCGGGCTTGGCAATGCACATCAACTGTGTGCCCTGGCCCGGCAGAGCATCACCGCCGCGTTCGATGGCGAAACCGAGCACCAGTCGCTGCACAAGATGATGCCGGTGGAAACCTTCGTCGAGCGCGTCACCGCACTCAAGCGCCAGTTCACCAATGGCCCTGAAGCCAAGGCACTGATCCGCGATTTCATCCGCGAAATCGGCGCCGACCCGAAGGAC
>Ga0105251_10001509_pt1 | contig 19993 bp, 24 predicted proteins | sample KBSS64metaG_FD_80424 | JGI IMG/M metagenome (GOLD analysis project Ga0105251, IMG submission 80424) | Switchgrass rhizosphere microbial communities from Kellogg Biological Station, Michigan, USA - KBS S6-4 metaG | ecosystem: Host-associated > Plants > Roots > Rhizosphere > Soil | place...
CCAGCATGATGACGGCTGGAGCCGCTATCTCGACAAACACGGCGACACCCTCAGCGACTGGACCAAACTCGCCGTCGAACGCATGCTTGCCTGCGGCACCTGTTCCATGGGCGTGCGCCGCTACTGCTGTGCCTCGCCGGACTGCACCCACGCCCGCTTCTTCTGCCAGAGCTGCAAGTCCAAAGCCTGCAGCAGTTGCGGCCTCAAGGCCACCGAGCAGTGGATTGCCGAACAGCAGCATATCCTGCCCGATTGCGACTGGCAGCACATCACGTTCACCATGCCGCACCTGCTGTGGCCGTTCTTCAACAACAACTGGCCGCTGCTTAATGAGCTGTTTCGCTGCGCCACCCGCGCCATGCTCCGCTGGGCACGCCAACAGGGTATCGAAGTCGGTATATTCTGCGCGCTCCACACCTACGGCCGGCAACTCAATCAGCACCCGCATGTCCACGTCTCCGTCACCCGCGGCGGTCTCGACATCAAACACAGCACCTGACGGCAGCTGTTCTTTAAAAAGAAAGAGGTAGAGCAAATCTGGCGCAACGCCGGTGGCGGCCTCACAGCTACGCCACTACCGCGGCGGTGCCGTGGTCCATCAGTATTACGATCACCGCACGCAGCAACACAAACGCCAGAAAATCAGCCAGGAGGAGATGCTGCAACGGTACGTCAGCCATATCCCGGCGCGGCATTTTAAAATGGTGCGTTACTACGGTTTTTTGGCCAACCGTAAACGCGGCACGCTGCTGCCGAAGGTTTACGATGCGCTGGAAATGACGGTACGGGAGAAACCGAAGCGCCCCGGGTTCGCGGTGCTGATGAAGGGCTTCCTCGGTACCGACCCGTACCAATACATTCTGTGCAAAGGTCGGTTGCGTTTTGCCGGCGCGGTGGCAGGCGAACACGCCACCAAACTGCTCTCTGACAGACTGCATCGGATGGCGAAAAAACGATGGCTTCAGGCACCGGCCCTGGATAAGTGCGCCTGAAAAATGGGTTTTAGCGTAAAACTCAGCAAAAATGGTCTTTTTACGCATTATCACGCAACTAGCCTTATCTCATGCAGCTCTTTCTCGTCACTTTACATGGTTAGGATATTCAAAAAGGGTCGATTGAATCTCCTACCATCAAGACAGCCGTTCACGAAATCTTCCGTGTCGCCGGTCATCGTTTCATAACTGAGGTGAAAGTATATTTTCTCATCCATTCTGCACGCTCCGTCTGGTCATGTACTGTGGGGGGTTAAATCATACTATGAATGATTTACGATAATTAACAAATAATCATATCAGATATGATATTTATTGATTTTTTGGTGTAATCATATCTTTTATCGCATTCCCACCGCGCCGCTCCGGTTTCTGGCACTCCAAGATGTGCTGTTATCAGTTGCGGCGGGAGGACGTACTGCGGCATACGTACCACTGAAGGATTAATAGATCCACCCACCCACAACTTAGGGGATCTACCCAGGACAAAAAACCGGTGCTGCACATTGATCATACTAAAGGATGGGCACAAAAGAATACATTAGTAATCCAATATAAATACTTGCGTATTACATTTGTATTGCTATAATCTGCACAGGTGACGAAGTTACATCCGCGTCAAAACGTAATACAATAGTATTTCATTGAGAGGGAAATTCCGATGACAGAAGCTCCTGTGCAGTCCATCCTCACACCACTGAGCAACACGGTGACCAGCATCATCGCCATCATGAACAACAAAGGCGGTGCAGGTAAAACCTCCACGATCACCAACCTCGCCATGACGCTCGCTCAGGCGGGTCGTCGCGTACTGCTTATCGATGGTGACCAGCAGGCGAACTCCACCGAAGTTATGGCCAACGGCAAAAAATACTACGCGCAATACGGTCACACCATTTGCGATTTGTACAATAACCCGCGCTTCAACATTTTTGATGCCATCATTCCGGCCGTCAGCGGTGAAGATGTGATCGACAACCTTTTCATCATCCCATCTGATCCTTCGTTTGAGCGCGTGATGGAAAATTGCCTGACCCGTCACCACCGGGAAAAAATTCTGTCCCGTCACCTGCAGCCGGTGATGGATAAATTCGACTATATCCTTATTGACTGCTCTCCGGGTTTGAACTTGTCCACCACGAACGCGGCCTTCATGGCTGACCATGTGATCATCCCCGTCGATGGTGGCAGCTTCGCCCTGACCGGTCTGGATGTTGTCCTGGACTACCTGGACGAAATCAGGGAAACCCGCTTTACCCGGTTCAGCGTATTCCGAAATGAGTACAATGGCGCCAAGAAGAAAATGAACACCTATCTTCACGACCAGCTGGCCAGTAATGAGCGAACCAAAGATAACTACCTGAAAACCCGCATCCGTGCCGATGAGAACATCTCACAGGCACAGGTGGCCTGCGTTCCGCTCTACTTTTATAACAAGGGCTCGCTGGCCCTGAACGATTACCGCGCGCTGATGCGTGAACTCGAAACCGTCTTATCGAAAGAGGCTGCATAAATGGCTAAAGGCCCCCTCACCCGTCCCGCGATGGTCAAACCGGAACCTGTCCAGGGCGAGACTAAAACGCGCCTTTCCAACGTAAAGGTTAACCGGAACAGAACGACCAGCGAAAACCCGAAGACCATCCGCATGACGCCGGCAGAAAAAGTCATGTGCACCGAGCTAGTCGATGAAATCCAGGATCTGACCACCAAGACCATCACGGACTCAACGGTGTTACGCGCCGCACTGTACCTGGCCAAAGAAGTTGGCCCGGAGAAAATGCTGGAGATGATCAAAGAACACCTGTAATACAGATGAATTACACAAGTAATCTTTGTGAATTACATTGAGGAGAGAGTACGATGAGCGCTATCGTTACCGTCACCACTGAGTTAACCCAAAGCCAGGCGCTGGCACTGGCGCAGTTCGTCAGCGCCTGACCTGGTCTGAAATTCAAGCCTGTGCTGTCGATGAAGCTGGAACCTACCAAATGCGGGATTCCGTTAACCTCCTGCAGAAGTCTCTGGCCGAAGCGGGTTTTAGCCCACACTGACGATAAAATGTATTCCTTATGTATTACACAAGGAATACATCCTTCAGGCTTTAAGCCTTCAGAGAAGACGTCGCGCATCCAGACAGAGCGCCCTATTCAGTCGGTAAACGTATTACCTTAGTAATACATATATAATCATTTTAAATTACACAGAGGAGCTGGGAGCGTGAACACTGAAGATAAACTCTTAGTCAGCATAGGACTGAAAGCCCAAGAGCTGAGTTCGCTTGACCAAACGGATAGCCTGATAGTTTGTCGTATTTTTGAAGCGGTGCAGGAGTACGCAATGTACCGCGATAAAAACCCAGAGTTAAAGATAGAGTGCGAACAGATCCTGGCAGTGCTCAGAAGCCACCTGAAGCAGAGTGTGATTAGATAAAAAAGGAAGCGCCTGCAGCTTTTCTGTCCAAATCTACTTGAGTAACAGAATGAAAATATTCCTCGCTGTCATCATCGCCGCCATTCCGGTGGCGTACATCATTTGGGATCGCTACTTCCGCATTTTCCCGCTGTCCTATTTCGGCATCGAGAATGTGCAACGCATTGCTAAATGGGAAAGCCCGGAATGGCGCGAGCGCATCTTTTCGCGAGGGGGTATGACCAGTCATGAGTGGCTGCGAGTTAATAAGCGCCAGCTCAAGACCATCGATGACGAACTGCGGCGCTGTAAACGTTAGGACTTCCGCCCGACGGCACCGCGACAACGTTAGCCCGCCCCCCGAATGTCATTTTCATCTCACTTTTTCCCCGCATGTAACCGAACAGGTATTCTGTGCAAAATTTATGATTACCGTCGCCAGAACTTCCAGGTGTTTTTTTTATTCCTCCCCTCGATTACTGCCTTTTCACATCGTAGTTCATCATTGGCATTAGCCTGAAACTGGCTCACTGCTTTGTCTGCCGCCGCCCGAACAGGGGCTTTTTCGTCGCGATCGGCTGTTCCCATTAAGCAAACCTGAGATACTGCTAAGTAAGCATCAAAGGCCAGTTGTCTCATAACATGATTAGTGGTCATGAGGGATACCGTTTCATGCAGCCTTGTATACTCAGTATAATCTTCACCATCAGGTCTGAATGGGGATATCATATATTTCTGCATCATCATTCGTGAACTTGATAAAAAATCGATGTAGCGCCCTGCTTTCACATCAAAATCCTTACGCCGCTGAATTAAGGCTTCTTTCCTTAACTCATGCCGTTGAGATAATTTTAGCGTCAAATACCCGCCTAGTATTGTAAGTACCGATCCAAGTCCAATTTTAACGGCATTATCAGCCACATCCACCCACTCAGTCACCATCTGCTATCCCGTTCTGTGATGATTATGCTGTCAGTATAAATCCCCGTTGGATTGGACAGAAAGCACTTTTTGCCGATCAATGTTAAAGACCGGGGTGTTATTGCCTCCCGGCGTCCAGAGAACAACAATAAAACTTACTCACTCTTTAGATTTCTTTCTAATAATTGCTTGGATTTTTCAAGGCGAGAAACAATAGAACTAAAACGAGGCCCAGCCATAACACCGCTACCTACAGGTAAGCTATTTAACCTATAAAACCCTTCCAACTCTGTAATATAGCGTTCAATAATATCAACTTCGAGTTTATAATTTTTATTTTTCCTGGCTATAATAGCGGCTCTTTCAAAATAGAATGGTGCAGCAACTTGCCCGATTTTATTCATTTTCTCTAATTCAGACTCACAACATAATAGCATGATTTCAATGTTATTTTTATATTCACGAGCAAGCTCATATACAGGTTTTCCATGAACAAGAAATCGCCCACCGGTTAATTCAGTTATAATTTCTCCAGTAGTTTTGTTCATCAGTGATGACGATTCGATATCTTTTCTACGTTGCATCAATCGGCTAAACCAGTTCATAATCATCCTTATGCTCTATACATTACAGGTCTCGCTTTATATTACCTCACTCATTTACCTAAAAAGATAATATTTTGGTAATGCCACACAATATATGTACTACAGATCTCTGTCAGAGAATTCAACCACCTTCACCCAAAGAATTTCCGCATCACACTGGGCATACAGCATAGAGTGTATCCCCTGAAACCAGGCGTACAAATTGATAGATGACAGCAAAATCAGAACCACTATGTATTACACAAGTATTACTTGTGTAATTTCAACCAGGCCTTAAGTTTTGAATCTGCAGGGGTTATTTTATTCTGTCTGATCAATGACTCAACGCTACGGTGATCCCCTAGGGGAATACCGTATGTAGGTTCGAGCTCGTTTACCAACATTTCGTACATGTGAAGGTAACGTTGGAAAGCCTCTTCCGGTGAACGAATAACGGGAAGCATTGCCGCGGTATAAAACATGGCATTGATGGTGCCGCGGAGGTAATGTTCTAGGTTTACCGTCAAAAATTGGATGTAAGGGTTAGACTCCGCGTTATGAACAATGGCATTTCGCAAAATATAAAGCCGGTAAATGTGAAGCTCCACTTTTTCAGCATGACGAATAATCTTCCTTCCCAGTTCACGCGGTTGGGAGCAAAGTCCCGTAAATTTCCTCAGCATATATGACGCATAGGGGTAATCACTCAGCGCTTCCTCAAACTGCCGGATAAATTCTGCGTCCTTCAGGTAAGTGTAAATATCATCCAAATCAGCTCCTCCAGGGACAACCCGACTTCCATCGTCAAGAGTCAACACCAGTTTCAATTGTTTGGAAATACCTCGCAAGGAGATCAACTGCTTGACGACATAATCCAATCCCATACAGGGGGGAGTTGTGAACACGACATGTTCATCGTGATCAAGTTGGCGAGATGAGACATCCAGCGTCAAGGCCTCCAGTGCTGACCAGAATGAAGTAAACTGATTTTCTTGTGTTGTCTTGTTGATCAAACCATTACGTAAAAAATGGAAGGCTGAACTGACTTTTCTCGCCGATTCTGGGGATGCTTTGGTGAATAGACCTGTTATTGCCGACATAAAATGGCCGAACTCACTCAGCGTCAAACGGTCACTATTGGTCAGGATCTCATTGCTGAATCCCGGAATTTCAGTCTCTTTCCATTCTTCATCTATGACCCTAAAAGCAGTTCGTGTGGTGATTTGGCCTCGTCCAAGCATATAAGCCACCACATCGAGGGAGTCCTTGAGAACAAAATCAGCCTGAGTTCTGGCCGCGAGAACGGAAACCGCCTCCACCTCTATCTCAGCCCTTGCTGAACGTACCCCCTTATCACTGATAAAGGGGACATACCGGCAGCTATTGAACACCGTGTATTCTCCAGCCTGCAACAACATGTCGTAGAGTTTGTCGTTTTCCATTATAAGGTTGACGGTATATCGCTGTGATCTGACATTGACCTTTTCTGCCCAGGAAGCAAACCTGTTGTCAAAATTCCTCTTATCATTCATCAAAATGCGACTGTACAACAGTGAGCATTCTGCCAAGGGCATCCCCAACGTCAGTAAAAAACTCATGATGTTGTTACAAAGAGATACGATACAGGCATAATCTTGGTCGGAAGGGGCACCTTCTTTGTCCAGTTCGGCACGCAGCCGCTGCAGGCTGGCCGGGAGGTAATGTTCTTCCAACGTCAGTTTTAATTGGGTGAATAAACTTTCCGTCAACCCCTGATATTTTTCTATCGGGCTGCGTTCTTTATCTGACCAGGCGTTTTTAGCATCCAGCATACTTCTTAGCTGTGCCGGGATATTTTCAAAGCGCGCATCTGCCAAAACGACATCGTCTTTAAGCAGCTCGAGTAACTCTTGCGCAGCACGCCGGCGTTTATCCTGGCCTTTAAATTTATTTCCCTGCGGAAAAAGTGAAAGGAGTTCATTAATGGCATTGAGGATATTGTTAAAGCTGACCCGGTCTGTATCGGTACTTTCCTTATGTGCCAGACTTCCCCAACATTCGATGAAAAAAATCTGACGTAGATTCAAACCAGTACGCTTCAGACGGATATCGATCCTCATGACAGTTGCGTCCTTTCTTTGGGGTGTTATAATTACTGCATATTAACCTATTTGCATCCGTTGCTGTACCAGCAGCGAATGATCCCGAAAAAAACGGCTCTTCCCTGCTCGACTGTGGTCTCGTCCCGGACTGGTTAGGGCCATCCCTTCGAAAAACCGCCTCAACAGGCGGTTTTTTTTCGCCGAAACGCTTTTACTCAAACTTATGTAACCAAACAGGCAGAGTGTTTCACCGCCTGGTCACCCACGGCCGATCGCCGCCAACCCTGTTCCCGCCTGACGCGCCGACAGAGCAGGGGACTTTTTGCGATCCGGGAGCCTCACCTTGCCCAAAATACGTGGGTAACCACTTCCGCTCATTTCGATTTTTGTTACCTCAACAACAGCGTATCGGCGATTTATTCCCGTGGCGTCCGGTCTCCGGGGCTGTCAAAATAGACCCTATCGGCACGATTGCGCTACGCGAAAAATGTATAACGGGTAGGGGGATTACCCTGCAGATTTTTCACAGCGCACCGATGTAATACATCTGTATTTCAATTTATAACACCGCCTGGGGAATGCGCTCATCGGCAACCGGCCAGACACAGAGAACATGCCGGCGCCCAACACACCGATGGCCGTCGCCCAGTCCGCCGGTGATGATCTGCGGACAATGTAATTCAACAGAATTACACATGTAATACAAAAGGCGTACACTTAAGATTTTTATGATGGGGGGAACCATGTTGATGACCAGCAGCGACCGACCGGTTGCCGTGACACAGTACGAGACCGCCCTCGCGCTGCGGCGCATGGCGCTGCTGCAACCTTATCTCCCCAAATACCTGCTGGCGCCCGAGGTGGCGGTGTTGCTGCATTATCTGCCTGACGAACGGCAGCGCATGTTGTATGCCACGTTGTGGAACACTGGCGCACGCATTACCGAAGCCCTGACGTTGACGCCGGAAGATCTGCTGCTCGAGGGGCCGCGTCCCTGTGTTCGCCTGCGCACGCTGAAACAGCGCCAGCGGGGCAGGGGACGGCCATCGGCCGATGAAAAAATCGCCCGGATAGTGCCGCTGCTCGATGCCGGCTACGTCGATCAGCTGCGCCGGTTTCTGGCCACGTTCAGGCCCGGCCGTCGACGCCCCTTGTTTGACGTCAGCCGGAAAACCGCCTGGGTGTGGCTGCAACAAGCCGTCGAACGCGCCAGGGAGGAGGGGATTGAATTTGCGCTGCCGGCCATCAATCCCAAGACGCTCCGACACAGCTTTGCGATGCACCTGTTCTTCAACCATGTACCGCCGAAAGTGGTACAGACCTACATGGGCCATGAGCGTTATGAAAGCACGGAGGTGTATCTGAAGGTGTTTGCGCTGGACGTGGCGCCACAGCTGGGAGTGGCGTTCTCGCTGGATCACCGCGAGTACACGCACCTGCTGATGCGAAAATAGAATACTATTGTAATACACTAGTAACGCATGATGACTTACGTTTGTATTACTCTCGTCATGCAATCGCGCTGATAAGGCGTGCGACAATGTTGCCCGGGCAGGAACGTCTGCACCGCCTGTGTTAGCATGACGGCCATTCGCTACAGCTTCGTGGCATCGGGAATATCAGGGAGAGTCATGTTGGGAGAGATTCAGACGTGAAAATTGATGAGGTGGAAAAGTGGCGTCCTTTCACCGATACGGAAGGGAACACCTGGGACCTTTCCTTTCTTGACGCCCACGAGGTGATCTACACGCACCGCTGCGAGGGTAAGGCAGACAAGGTCTATAAATTCATCGTCTCCTACTCGTTTCACTGCTTTTGCAAAGATTACCCGGAACAGAGCGAAGATGAGAAGCGGGCGCTGATGTACCACTCGCCTAAAGAGTCACGCCCGTTCTGCAAAAACCGTTACGGTCTGGCGCAACGCTATCTTAAAGACATGATACTGTCGCTGGATCGTCAGCGAATTATCCATGCCGGCTATGGCAGCTATGCGGTGATCGAGGCATTGAATGACGAGGGCGAGCGCTGCTATTACCACGTCCCCTTCAAGGCATTCCGGGAACGGAAAAAACTCCGGATACATGTGACCAGCGCCTATGCGGTAGATGCCAAACCCGGGGGCGGAAAGGTGGGATTCTTTGTTATCGCCAGCAAGTTACTGGCCGGCAAGCCGTTACCACACCCCTGAAATAACAAAACCCACCTTAAGGTGGGTTTCGCCAGAAAACTACTCTGGTATTCAGAAGCGCCTTTACCGGACTTGGCCTGACCAACTTGCGTTGGTAGCGGGATGTCTGGATAAACCAGTCTGCTGCATCCTTAACCATATTATAGAGACCTCATACGTTATTGCAACCGAATAAACCTGATATGGCGTGATACTGCATGATATGAGGTATAAACTGAAATACTCATGTATTACATAAGTATTCACCATGATGACCGATGAGCAACTGGTCACCCTGCTTCTTGCCAGTTACACTTATATAACGATGGGTCGCAGATCTCTTATTAATCATTCGTCAAAACGGGCAGGGTAGGCATTGTTAGATAAGACCGAATCCGTTACCACGGAAAACACCACTTCAGCGCTCAGCCATCTCGCGTTCTGCGCCCTGGCAGCGCTGGGGATGGCGCGTCAGGATGGCATGGCCGGCACGCCGTATGCAGAAAATTTATTCCTTATTCGCTGGCTGGCCACTGCCCAAAAGCAGAAACGATTCCCCAAAAGCGTCGCCGTCGACATCACCTGGCGTGTGCCCGGAGTTCAGGGCGAGCATGGATGCTCACAATGAACCACGAGTCTATCTAGAATGTTATATTGGCCCCCATGATGGGGAACCGAGCGACCCCATCGGCTGTGGCGATGGTGAGCCTGAGCGGCAGTGACCTGTGGCATGCCCGCAGGGTGATGTAACCCGCTGACAACGGGGATTGAGGCGAGATCACTAAGCCAAGATGATCCCCAAGGCTGAATGTTGAAAGGTTGAAGAACATGAACCCATTAATCCGCCTCTGAGGGTTGAAATGTCACCACGGCTTACGTGATCTGATAAGCCGTACAGAAGGCACAGGCAGTTTTGCGAAAACTGCCCAACAAAGGTGTTCCAACAGCCATATAGAACACCGGGACAGCAGGCCTTATCACAGTTGGATTGCTGACTTCTGACAACTTGCAGCAAGCAAGGGTAAAGAGTGCGATGGGCAACCTCATCAACATGTTTGAGTCCAGGTAGGTAAACCGGGGAAGGTCAATGACGGATGCCAAGGGGGCATGGCCCCGATGACGCATTGACTGGCGGAGCTTCCGTAGTAGTCCGAGGTGGGGAAAGCCCATTACATGGCGAAGGGAAGCAGTTTAAATGTGTTTGCCAAGCAAACTAACTGACCTAACGAGGTGAAGACCTTTGATAATCAGCGAAATGCAATGCAAGCTAGCCACATGGGCAGCAACAGAACCGTGTTCACGGATCGACCGGTTGCTACGTCTGATAACACATCCGGACTGGCTGGCTGAAGCAGCGCGGATCACCCTGTCCACAAAGGGCGCTCACACGCCCGGTGTCGATGGGGTGAATAAGCTAATGATGCAAGCCAGACAGTCTGATGAATTGCGCATGCTCAGGGAAGAACTTCTCTCTGGTAATTACCAACCTTTGCCGGCCAGACGGGTCTATATCCCCAAAGCCAATGGCAAACAACGACCACTCGGTATTCCTACTCTGAGGGATCGTATTGTTCAGCGAGCCATGCTGATGGCCATGGAGCCCATCTGGGAGAGTCATTTTCATTCGCTCTCATATGGATTTCGGCCAGAGCGCAGTGTTCACCACGCTATCCGCACGGTACGAATACAGCTCACAGACAATACGGTGACACAGGGACGATGGGTTATTGAGGGTGACCTTTCCAGTTATTTTGATACCGTGCATCATCGCCTGCTGATGAAAGCTGTACGCAGCAGGATCAAGGACTCCAGGTTCATGACTCTGCTGTGGAAAATAATCAAGGCAGGTCACGTTGACGCTGGACTTTTCCGGGCCGCCAGTGAAGGTGTGCCGCAGGGAGGAGTTATCTCTCCTTTACTATCGAATATCATGCTCAATGAGTTCGATCAGTACCTGCATCGGCAATATCTGAGCTCAAAAGCCCGGAGGAAACGTGAGCACTGGAACCACAGTATACGGATGGGTCAACCCAAAGCGGTCAGAGAGAACAGACAATGGAAGCCTGCAGTCGCTTACTGCCGATATGCCGATGATTTTGTGATCATTGTCAAAGGTACCAAAGCACATGCGCAGGCCATTAGAGAAGAATGCCGACGCGAGCTCGAAGATAACTTGAAACTCCAGTTAAACATGGAAAAGACCAAAATCACCCATGTTAATGATGGTTTTGTCTTTCTGGGGCATCGTATTATCCGTAAGCGTGGCCGTTACGGCAATATGCGGGTAGTCACGACAATCCCAAGAGACAAGGCTAGAAACTTCGCAGCGAAGCTGACAGATTTGTTATCAGGCAACTACAGTGAGAGTAAAATCGGTATGGTTGAAATACTCAACCGCAAACTGAAAGGCTGGGCAACTTTCTATAATTTCGTTGACTTCAAGGCCAAAATTTTCAGTTATATCGATCGAGTTGTGTTTTGGAAGCTGGCTCATTGGCTGGCCCACAAATACCGTTCCCGTATTAAACCTCTGATACGCCGATGGTGCAAGCCTCCGCAGCCAGGAGAAAGTAAAAGCTGGGTGCTGTTTGGCAAAGCCAATAATGGCAAATTGTGCGGTGAAGTACTGTATAGGTTCGTGGGACAAGGCAAGAAGCTATTCCGTTGGCGTCTGCCCGAGGGTAATCCTTACCTTAGAACAGAACGCAGGAACACATTGACCTCGCGCTACACTGATGTGGCGATGGCATTAGCCAACGTTTAGACGGAGAGCCGGATGCATTGAGAGGTGCAAGTCCGGTTCGGAGAGGAGAGGCAGGGAAATAGTTCGACTACGCCCTGTCTCTTACTCTACTACTCGAACGCGGGCGTAAACATGGGCCGGCCGGAAAACTGCGTCAGCACCTGGACTACCTGTGGCGCTCCTGCAGTGGCAATCTGGCCGCACAATCCGATCTGTTCCGGCTCACCTACGCCTCAGAAACGCTGAAAGACCAGGGCTGGGACAATTACGTGATGGATGCACGGGAGTGGAAATCCGGAGTTACCCTGACGCCGTCACTTAACAACGGCTTCTACGTCGAAAAAACGGCGCTGAATGCGGCCTTTACCCAGGACGGACGGCACCTGCACCCCGTGCCCTTTCGCATTATTGGTGACACCGTCACCTTTATTCGTATCATGACGGAATATGGCCTGAACGCGAGGCTCGTCGACAGCCCCCCAGATCATCATACGGTCGCGCTGGAGCCCGCGTAGCATTGCTCCCTGCCAACCGGTAAAAAGGAAACACCGATGACAATGGCCGATTTTCGCCGAATGGCGGCAAAAATGGATCAGCATATGCAGCAGTTGGACGCGCAAGGCGTCACGGAGCCGCATCAGGTTATCAACCGCATGATGGGCTATACCCCTGAACTGCATCAGATTTGGACCGGCACCACGGATAAGGAACTGATGGCATTAACCCAGGAATATCCGGGATTTTACCGTTACGCCCTCATCATGGAAACTGCGTTCGAGCAGGAGAGCCAGAAGTCATCCCGATCTTATGACGGCATGCCTGAATTCTCTGCAACCCATAAACACACCATGGAACAGATACTCACCACGGCCGCAACCCTGGAACGGGGATACCTCGCTTATCAGGGCAATGCCCTGTCGGTGTTTGATGAACAAATAATCCGGCTGGGCCAATCGTTCAAATTATGGCAGGAATGCGTAGCAGACTTCAGAAAAGGGCTGAATGCTGATGAGAACGTCACCCCTATGCAGCGTGACTACGTTCATGCGGGGCTGACACGGATTGCCGATCGGCTCATAGAATTACAGACGAAAATCCTGAGCAACAAAAAATGACGTCTAGAATGCTCTATCGAGCTCATCAATTAATCGTGGTGATCTCAATCAAAATAATTTTTTGCAGTTTGAGTCTACGTCAGCAGGGTTCCCGTCTTAAGTGCTTACGCTGGCCAGACTTCAACAATACAGGGAAGAAATGATGCACCTGAAACGAATAAGGGCAGCCAATTTTCGCGCATTTGGTGACGGCACTAATGCCCCAGCTCTTGATTGGGAACTCTCGGCAGGGTTAAACATCCTTGTAGGGGAGAATGACTCAGGAAAAACATCGGTAGTCGATGCGATCCGCTACGTACTGTGGACAACCAGCTACGAATTCATTCGTCTGTTCGAGAAAGATTTCTATATCAATGGTACAAACCGAGCCAGATCGCTTTTTATTGAAGCCACACTGGCAGATCTCGATCCTGACCAAGAAGCTGCTGTTCTGGAGTGGTTAACTCACGAGGAAGACGGCAGTCGTAGCCTGATCATTCATCTGCAAGCCAGATGGATACCACCCAATGGAAATAAACGAGGCCGTGTCGAGGCAGTTACGTGTTCAGGAAGAAATGGTGCAGGTCAAGAAATAGGTACCGTGGTACGTGAACTCATTCGAGCTACTTATCTTCGACCTTTGCGTGATGCAGAAGCAGAATTGCGGCCTGGACGACAGTCTCGATTATCACAAATTCTGGCGGCTCACCGGCGCATCGGTGGACAAGAGTTAAACGACTTCAATATTGACGCCCCAGATACAGTACCCAATAACCTGGTTGGATTGATGGCGTTCGCTCAGCATCACCTGGGCGAACACCAAGTCATCAAGGACGTTCAAAACGATATCAACGATAATTACTTGAACAAGTTCGCCTTCGCTGGCGATGCACTGTCATCCCGCATCCAGATAGCCCCTATTCTAGGGCTTCAACCTATCCTTGAACGTTTCGAGCTCGGCCTACTTCCAACATCCGGCATCGACCCTTCTGAGCACTGCGTTCGTGGGCTAGGTTACAACAATGCCCTGTTCATGGCGACTGAGCTCGTATTACTACGTGATGGCGAGGAACTCGGCCTGTTGTTGATAGAAGAGCCAGAAGCCCACTTGCATCCGCAACTGCAGGAACGAGTTCAGCAATTGCTCGAACGAACGTCCAAGACGGCCGATGACGGCACTCGCCCAGTACAAATTGTCATGACAACGCATAGCCCGTCATTAGCTGCGGGGGCTGACATTGCCAGCATGACTCTAGTTAATCGCGCACAACTATTCAGCCTCGCGCACGGAAAGACCAAGCTAAAGAAAAACGACTATGAATTTCTGCGACGTTTCATCGATGCTACAAAAGCCAATCTCTTCTTTGCCCGCGGCGTAGCCATAGTCGAGGGACCTGCCGAGGCATTGTTGTTGCCAGCGTTGGCAGAAGCTTCCGGTTGTTCCTTCAACGAACACGGTATTTCCTGTATAAACGTCGGTGGTGTTGGCCTATATCACTATGCTCGTATCCTGCAACCATTCGATGGATCGGTAGTCCCTATTCCTGTCGTCTGCATTACAGACCGCGACGTTGTGCCTGATGAGGCAGATTATATCCCCCGCCCAAATAATGGGCGCAAGCGCTTTGATTCTGACTACTCCCCCCAGGAACTCGATACATTAATCCAAACAAAGGTTGGGCGAGCTCAGGGGGGAAGCACTCTCGTATGCGTGTCCGACAGGTGGACGCTCGAGTTCGATTTGGCCCTCTATGGTTGTGCAGAACTCATGCATAACGCCATCCACCTAGCCAAGAGGGCTGGTTCCAGAGGAGAACGGCTGACGGAGGAAGACGAACAGACGGCTATCACAGAGGCTAAGGAATATTGGGCACAACTGGAGACAGCAGGCCACTCTGTAGTAAAGCTTGCCTCAATCATCTACCAACCACTGGCTGACAGTGATGTGTCGAAAGCTGTAACAGCACAATATGCAGCCCACCTGATATCAACCGGAGAATATGGAGGGGGCAATGAACTCTATCATCGCCTGCCACCTTACCTACAACGTGCTTTCCATCATTTAACTGGCAAGGTGGTAGAGTGACGGTACCTACTATTACGGAGTTGGATCTTGAGGCATTGGCTACTCTGACCCCTGACTTAAATTTCGAGGATGACGAGCGGCGTGCAGTACTGCTCGAAAATCAGTCCAGGGACATCAACGCTGCACCAGGCAGCGGCAAAACCACAGTGCTTGCCGCAAAACTCTTAATACTCGCACGAAAATGGGAAGCCGCTCGCAGTGGCATCTGCGTCCTAAGTCACACCAATGTCGCCCGGGACGAGATACAACGACGACTTGGGAAAAGTATTGAAGGAAGTCGATTACTGACATATCCCCACTTCATTGGAACGATCCATGCACTGGTTAATTATTTCCTGGCCCTGCCTTACTTGCGCAGCCAAAATGTGGAAGTGAATATCATCGATAATGATGTGTTCAGTGGCCAAGCACTCACTCTAGCCCGCATGAATTGGAGTTTACGTACTTGGATGGACAAAAACGTCAGTGTCGCTCCCATGGTTCAGGGACTGATTTTCAGCGGGGCTGATCTGAAAATAATCAGCGAGAGCGGAAATCTACCGAAAGAGGGTTCGAAAACTCATCCGGTGATCCAAAGTATAAAAGCACGACTGGCGAACGAGGGGATCTTCCGTTATGCCGATATGTTCGCATTTGCTGAGAAGCTGTTGACGAACACCCCGGAGATCCGAGCTCATATGTCGCGGCGGTTCCCAATCGTATTTATCGACGAAATGCAGGACACATCTTGGGAACAGGAGCGCCTTTTACAACTAATGTTCGACGAAACGGTGATCATTCAGCGTTTTGGCGACATCAATCAGCGTATACTCGGGAATACACAAGGTGCCGAAAATCTCACATTTCCAAAAGCAGATGCACTACCCATATCCACGAGCAAACGGTTCGGACCATCAATAGCTCAGGTCGTTGCCACTACGCAAGTGTCAGGAGTCCCGGTGTCAGGTGATGGAGTTGATCGCCATGCTCCCATGTTGTTGGTCTATCCGACGGAACAGGTTAGCCAGGTCATCGCGGTTTTTGGTGCCAAAGTGCTTGAGCGATTCGATGAAACTATTCTCCGTACTGGTACGGTGAAGGCTCTATGTGCCCGAAAGCAAGGCGATGCTGCAACGTACACTGCCGGTAGAACTCTTCTGGATTATTGGCCAGCCATTGCTACCAATAATGCCCCAGACTTAAATATGGATCACTTCTGGTCACTGCTGGTTGGGAAGAGAAAGATAAATGAACCATCACTTTCTAGACGTGTCGGTGAGGTGCGACGAGCATTATTCATCGTGCTACGCGACGCTAAAGCAGAGATCGTTCGTGACTTGAAGGCTGATTACCAGTTGCTTCGAAAGCTGGGCGATACCGGTGGAGACATACCAAATTTCCGGTTATTACTACGCGACTTGGCCATGAATAGAGCATCGGTGGTCACCGAAGAAGGGCGGCACGAAATACTAACAATGATTTATGGGCGTTTACGTCCCCTGTTGCCAGAGAATATGACGGGTGAAATGTTCAGATCATTGCCGGTTTTCTTGGTACCGGATGCTTCGGTTGTTTCGGTAGAACAGCGAACTATCTGCTCACTTGAGCGAGATGGTCGACGGCTCGATATCCAGGTTGGCAGCTTAGCTTCAATGAAAGGCGAAACACACTTGGCGACCCTCGTACTTGAGTCTCTGGGTCATCCGAGCCGACGTTTTGATATTGAGGCTGCATTGCCCGTGATTGCGGGGTTAGAAGTGCGAAAAGAAAATATGCCTGAAGGGCATTTGGCACAGTTCAGAAATTTATATGTCGCCATGTCTCGTCCGACCAGCTTCCTCTGTCTAGCGGTAAACGCTGAGCGGGTAACTGAAGAGTGTAAGATGGCTCTGATTAGACAAGGTTGGAATATCAACTATCTGGCCTAAGCTTGGTAGCCTCATTAACCTATACCCGACGAAGAGATTATGGGTCACCGCAGTATGGCCGCGCTGACCCTGCTGCAGAAACATATTCGCCAGCGCGACCTGGCCGAACTGACCGACAGACTGTCCGCCATTCTGCTGGCCGGCTATATCTCTTCGCCGCAGGTGATTTCGCTGATACACTATATTATCCAGGCCGGTGAATCGGCGGATGCGCAGGCATTTGTCCGCGCACTGGCCCTGCGGGTACCGCAACATGAGGATGAACTGATGACCATCGCACAACAGCTTGAACAAAAAGGTATCGAGAAGGGTATCCAATTGGGTGAACAGCGCGGTATGGAAAAAGGGCGCCATGAAGGAAAACTCGAAGGCAAACTCGAAGTTGCCCGTACCATGCTGGCCAACGGCCTCGATCGCGACTCGGTGATGAAAATGACCGGGCTGACCGCTGACGACCTGGCGCAGATCCGCCACTAATCCCAACGTCGACAGGCAGGGCAGCCATTGACAGATAAAACCGCATCCGTTCCGCCGGAAAACACCACCTCAGCGCTCAGCCATCTGGCGTTTTGCGCCCTGGCGGCGCTGGGGCTGGCGCGTCAGGACGGTATCGCCGGCACGCCCTATGCCGAAAACCTGTTCCTGATCCGCTGGCTGGCCACTGCCCAAAAGCAAAAACGCTTCCCCAGGAGCGTCGCGATTGACATCCAGTGGTTACTCGAACGTGGTCGCAAACACGGCCCGGCCGGCAAACTGCGCCAGCACCTTGACTACCTCTTTCGCTCCTGCAGCGGCAACCTGGCCGCACAATCCGACCTGTTCCGGCTCACCTACGCCTCTGAAACCCTGAAAGACCAGGGCTGGGACAATTATGTGCTGGACGCACGCGAGTGGAAATCCGGCATAACGCCGGTACCGTCACAGCACAACGGATTCTACGTAGAAAAAGCGGCGCTGAATGCCGCCTTTGCCCAGGACGGTCGCCATCTGCACCCCGTCACGTTTCGGGTGGTCGGTGACGCCGACCGGTTTATGCATGTGATGGCCGAGTACGGACTGTGTACGCGCCGGCAGGGCAGCACGTCAGCCTGCCACACCATCGCGCTTGAACCGGCGTAACACCACGACCGACACGGTTCAAATATTCAGCCAACGGCGCCGCGCCACTCACAACCAGGACGTTACCCCCAAATTTGGGGGATAACCTGTGCGCATCGCCGGTAAAAATATTCACTTCAAAATGAGTAAGTTGCGTCAGAGTATCTGTTCTCCTCGCCACCACCCTTGCCATTCCTCGTCAGATTTATATTATACTGGTTATTCATACAGTATAATTATAATAATACGTTTCGTTTCCGACCAGAGGAGAACATAAAATGAGCAACGCATCACGCACTCGCACGCCGCACAGGACACGGCCACTGTGCAGGAAAGTCGCGCCAAAGCCCTGCAAAGCGCCATCACCGCCATCGAGAAAGCGTTCGGCAAGGGCGCCATCATGCGCCTGGGCGACAACCATGGCATGGCAGTCGAACGTATCCCGACCGGCTCGCTCGGCCTCGACATCGCACTCGGCGGCGGCCTGCCGGTCGGCCGCATCACCGAAATCTACGGCCCCGAGTCGTCCGGCAAGACCACCGTCGCCCTGTCGGTCATTGCCTGCGCCCAGCGCGCCGGGCTGCAGTGCGCCTTTATCGATGCCGAGCACGCGCTCGATCCGCGTTACGCGCAGCAGCTGGGCGTCGATATCGGCGAACTCCTCATCTCCCAGCCCGACACCGGTGAGCAGGCGCTGGAAATCTGTGACGCCCTGGTGCCGAAAAACGAGCTGGAAGGCGAGATATGCCTCGGTGCGTCTCGACGTGCGCGGCGCCGGCAACGTCAAGGAAGGGGAGACCATCATCGGGCGGGATACCAAAGTGAAAGTGGTCAAGAACAAGGTCTCGCCGCCGTTCCGCCAGGCGCAGTTCCGGTTGCTGTTCGGCGCCGGCATCTTCCGTGAGGGCGAAGTGCTGGATCTGGCCGTCGACGCCAAATATATCCTCAAGACCGGCGCCTGGTACGAGTATCAGGGGGAGAAAATCGGGCAGGGGCGCGAGAAGGCCGCCGGCTGGCTGCGCGACAGTCCCGACGTGGTGGCCACATTGACCGCGCAGTTGCGCACGCATTACCTGCAGGCGGTGCTGCCGGCCGCGGCGGCAACCGACGCGGACACGCCCCCGGATGACGATGCCTGGCAGAGCGCGCCGGAGGCCGTGTGATGCCGGTACGCCTCTATGACGCCGGCGTGTCCTGCGGGTTTCCGTCGCAGGACTACCTCGAGCAGCGCCTGTCGCTGGACGAGATCTGCATCCGTCACCCGGAGAGCACCTACCTGGCCCAGTGGGTGCGAAGCTGCGATTTGACGACATTTGACTTCGACCCACGAAGCCAAACCGTACGCTATGTACATTCCTCACCCAAAATGGGTGTCAGAATCCCGAAAATTTCTGACATATTATGTTGTTAGTGATCCTTCGGTACCTCAATAACTCCATCAGCAATACCCTGAGCCAGTCGTTCCATCCACTTTGCAAAGCGAAAATATCCAGGATATTGTAGGCAGATGTAGTCCATCTGAACTTTTGATACGCTGTCCATCACCCGCTTAAAGGCTTCCATATAGTCATAGCAGCCCTGCAATAGCTGAGCATCACCATTTTCTGTAGGAGGAAATTGACTGGCGTAGTCATGAACTATCTTCGCCAACTGTTGCTGCTCTGCGGTTAAGTCGATCATTCATTTCCTCGTGAAAGTGCCAGATATTTCCTGCATGCAATCTAAGAATGCTTTGATGCCGGCAACCAGCGATACAGCGTTGGTATGGAAACGCCGAGATCTTTAGCCACGTCTCTGGGAGGGATACCGCTGGCTAATAGTTTTTTAGCCGATTCAATTTTGCTACTGGTCATTTTGGGTTTTCGCCCGCCTTTACGACCGAGTCGCTTTGCCGCATCAAGCCCAGCGCGG
>Ga0105251_10001512_pt1 | contig 19978 bp, 15 predicted proteins | sample KBSS64metaG_FD_80424 | JGI IMG/M metagenome (GOLD analysis project Ga0105251, IMG submission 80424) | Switchgrass rhizosphere microbial communities from Kellogg Biological Station, Michigan, USA - KBS S6-4 metaG | ecosystem: Host-associated > Plants > Roots > Rhizosphere > Soil | place...
CGTCATGAAGCTGCTGTCGGAAGACGCCAAGAACGCAGCGGCCGCCGCGACTTCCGACGGGTCTCCGACATGCCCGATCGGCGTGGTCGCGCCCATCTCGATCATGGCGTCGCGGCCAACAACTTCGGCGGCGAGTTCGGTCAGGGTTGGCCCAGGCGAGAGCACGTTGACGCGGATGCCCGTGCCGCGCAGGTCCTGCGCCCAACTGCGCGCGAGATTGCGAACAGCGGCTTTCGACGCACTGTAGATGCTGAACGCGGGCGTGCCCATCACGCCGGTGGTCGAGCCGGTGAGAATGATCGAGCCGCCCTCGCGCATGAGATCAAGGCCCTTCTGCACCGTGAAGATCGTGCCCTTCACATTGACGTCGAAGGTCTCGTCATAATGGGCAGGCGTGATCTCGCCCAGCGGGACAAGGACACCGGTCCCGGCATTGGCGAACAGGATATCGAGCGTGCCGCGCTCCTGCTTCACGGCATTGAATAGCCGTTCGAGGTCGGCGACATCGCTCACCGATCCGGCAATGGCGCGGGCGCTCGCGCCAAGGTCGGCGATAGCGGCGTCGAGTTTCTCCTGCCGCCTACCGAAGATATAGACGAACGCGCCCTCCGCAATGAAGCGCTTCGCCGATGCAAGGCCAATGCCCGTACCGCCTCCGGTGATGATGGCGGTCTTTCCTTCCAATCTGTTCATACGTGCCTCCAGTTTTTGGTTGCACGCAGCTGGCTCTCCTCCTACCTATCGACAAGTATGCACCTTTTGGTAAGTACCCAAAAAAATGTCCGATATGCTCGAAACCACCGTCGTCGATCCCGCCTCCATCGCTCCCCGTTTCACCTGCGGGCTAGATGCGACGCTGCGAATCATTTCAGGCAAGTGGAAGCCGCTGATCTTGTACTTTCTGCTGCGCGGGCCGACCCGTTATGGGGAACTGAAGCGCGCCGTGCGCGACGTCAGCGACAAGGTGTTGATCCAGCAGCTCAAGGAGCTGGAGGCGGACGGCGTGTTGCTCAGGACCGACTATAAGGAAGTGCCGCCTCGCGTCGATTACACGCTGACCGCGCTCGGGCAGAGCCTCGCGCTGGCGCTTGAGCCGCTATGCACCTGGGGCACCGAAAACATGGCGGAGATGCAAAAGATTTTCGCTGAGCGCGACAGCTGGGTAGGCGAAAAGAGCGCCAGTCGGGCCTAGCGCTATCACTTTGTGAGTTGGGCCCAGCCCACTTTTATTGATGATCATCGGCGAGACCAAAAAAGATCAACCGAGGGTGAGGTCGTGTACGTTATCAACACGGGCTAGGCTTGATCAGCTTGGGCGGGCGCTGGAGCGCAGGCTGTGTTACGCATCACCGTCCAGGATGCAACTTATGAGTTTATCAGCGCGCCTCCGCGAGCGCTACAACATCAAGCCTCGCAGCGAAGCGAGCCGATCGCTTGCGTCATGCACGACGTCCCACACGCCTGTCAATCGGCGCGCAACCGGGGACCGGGATCGGCGTGCAATAAGGGGGTCTGACTCAAATTCCGTGCAGATTTGACATTCCCGCACTGCGTCCGACCAACTCCATTGGGGGGCAGCAAGGAGCGCAGGTCGATGGCCTCGAATGCATGGGACAGTAGCCTGCGGCGACCGGGATTGATCGTGGAAAGCCGGACTGTGATCGACGGAATTGTCGAGATGTCGGGCCGCTTGGCGGCGGTGGGAGCGAACTGCCCTGATTGCGCGATGCCATCGACGTCCCTCCACAGCCGATACGCCCGCACGCTTTCGGATCTGCCGGTCAGCAGCACCGTCACTGCGACTGTCGGTTCGACGGTTCCGGTGCACGCACACGGCTTGCCCACGGCGGACGTTCAGCGAGCCGTTGGCGCCGCCGGTTGGCCGGCGATACGGCCGCAGAGTGGGCCGTTGCGACGCGTTGGTGCGTGCGGTGGCGGTCGCTCTGGGCGGTAGGCCGGGTTCGCGCATGATGGCGCGTCTTTCGGCACCTTGGTCGCGCGACACGATGCTTCGGGTTCTGAGACGCAGCGACCCTGCCACCGTCCCGCCGCCACCTGCGCGGGTGGTTGGCATCGACGACTTCGCCTGGCGCCGCGGCCACAGTTACGGGAGCATCGTCGTCGATCTTGAGCGCCGCGAGGTCATCGATTTGCTACCCGATCGCCAGCGAGACACGGTGATCGCCTGGCTGCGCCAGAACCCGCAAGTCGAGATTATCTGCCGCGACCGTGGTCCGGGTTATGGTGCGGCCGCCAGCGAGGCGGCCCCGCAGGCGCAGCAGGTTGCCGACCGCTGGCACCTGTTCGAGAATGCCTCGGCAGCATTTCTGGCGGCGGTGCGTTCGGAAATGCCGTGTTTGCGGCGCGCGCTGGCGCCAACGGGGCCGGTCGATCGGGCGACCCTGACCCGTGCCGAGCGCATCCAGTGGGATGGATACCAATTGCGCGAGGCCCTCAACCGCCAAATTATCGATCTAGCCGGGCAAGGCGTGCCGATCAGGGCCATGGCACGCACGACCGGGGTGTCGCGCAAGACCATCCGCAAGGTCCTGCGCGGCCAGCGTCACGACACGTTCCGCACGCGCCAGAGTTCGCTTGATGCCTGGTCGCTGACCCTCGAGGCGGAATGGAATGCAGGCTGCCGGATCGGCGCTGAACTGTGGCGGCGGCTGAAGGCATCCGGTTTTGCGGTTCATTGCGCATGGTCAGCGAATTGGCGACCCGCCGGCGACGCGACGAGAACCTCGGCCACACCGGCGGTGCGGGGCTGAGTGCACGGACCATCGCGCCCAGCATGACCACCGAGCGCGACACCGGATCAGCACACACCGCCCTGATCAACGCGGTGATCAAAAAGGCCGTGCCAGCGCTGATCAGTGCACGCGAGGCTCTCGATCGCTTCCATGCCATGATGCGCTTAAAGGACAAGGCACGGCTCGATCCGTGGATCGCCATGGCGGCCGAAACCAAGCTTGCGGCGTTCGCCGCTGGCGTCGGGCCGACAAGGATGCCATTGCCGCCGCGATCTCGACGCCGTGGTCCAGCGGTCAGGTCGAGGGCAAGGTCAACCGCCTGAAGGCCATCAAGCGCCAGATGTACGGGCGCGCCAAAATCGACCTACTCAAGGCCAGACTTATGGCGCCCGCATGACCCGGATTGCACGGAATTTGAGTCAGACCCCCGATTAGGCGCCGATCACCGAGTCAGGTGGGTACCACTTGCACGCCGAAACACAGGCCAAGAACACTGATAAAACCTGTAAGGCCCGCAAAGTGCGAACGATCCCACCAGGAGATTTAGGCTACATTCAAGACGACTCGAGAATAGTATTCCAATAAAGACCCAATCTCACCTGAAATTCAGTCGATCATTCACAGCGATCATGCTCGGGATCCAATGACTCTCTTGCAAAAATATCGCAACGCTCGAAGAATTTGCAAAATTTGTCTTGGAAATTATCTTTTTACCATCTACATTTTCTCCATCAAAATTCAACTACTTCTATGACGATCAAGCGGCGTTACGCTACCGTGTTGCCCGCTCTACGACTTTAAATGTGCGCTGCACTGCATCATTCGCATTCGCCAAGATGAATCGGGAAAGGCTCAGCCTTAACTAACCACGGTTGGAGATCGTCAAACTGCCCGACATGAAGCGTAGTTCATCCTTTTGCCACGCCGATGGGTCGTCGAACGCTCCTTCGCATGGGCAACCGGTTCCGACGCCTCGTCAAAGACGACGATCGCCACATCCATCACAACATACTGGCATCACTCAACAACTTTCGGATCGTGCTCTTGGCGATCGGGCTACCGAACGTTGCCGCATTCGCTGGTTCAAGCAAAAAGCGCCTCGATGTGCTCGGCCGCAGCTTGCCACCTGATATTGCGTTCGGCCAGCCAGGCATCTGCATAGTACGTGCATCCGTAGCGTTCTCCGCTATCGCATAGCAGCGTGACGATCGAGCCTTGGCGACCGCTGGCGGCCAATTCGGCAATCAGCTGCGCACAGGCCACAAGATTCGTGCCGGTTGAGCCGCCCACCCGTCGGCCGAGGCGTTTCGATATCGCGCGCATCGCGCCAATGCTGTGCGCGTCCTCGACCGCGATCATACGATCAATCACCGAGGGGACGAAGCTCGGCTCCACTCGCGGGCGGCCGATGCCTTCGATGCAACTCGCTGCCCCTTCGGGAAGAGCTACGACGGCAGGGTCGGCATAGTGTTGATGGAAGACCGAGCCGACGGGATCTGCCACGCACAGTTGGGTGGCATGCCGCTGATAGCCGATGAAGCGACCGATCGTCGCCGAAGTGCCCCCCGTCCCCGCACCGCACACGATCCAGGATGGCACCGGATGCTCCTCTGCCGCCATCTGGCTAAAGATGCTTTCTGCGATATTGTTGTTGCCCCGCCAGTCGGTCGCGCGTTCGGCATAGGTGAACTGGTCGAGATAATGCCCCCCTGTCTCCGTAGCCAAGCGACTGGCCACGTCGTAGACCGTACGTGGGTCATCGACCGCACGGATTTCCCCTCCGTGGAAGCGGATCGCGTCGAGTTTGGGGGCAGCAGTCGCCGCCGGCACGACTGCAATGAACCGCAAGTCAAGCATCCGCGCGAAGTAGGCCTCGCTCACGGCAGTCGACCCCGATGAAGCCTCGATGACACAGGTTTGCGGCCCAATCCAGGCGTTGCACAATGCATAGAGAAACAGAGAGCGCGCGAGCCGATGCTTAAGGCTGCCAGTCGGGTGGCTACTCTCGTCCTTGAGGTAAAGCGTGATGCCCGCGTAGCGTGGGAGGTCGAGCCGTATGAGGTGGGTGTCGGCCGAGCGGTTGAAGTCCGCCTCGATCTTGCGGATCGCTTCTGCTCGCCACGCACGGGCATCACAGGCGGCGGAGCTGTCAACCATGACCAATGACCGACTTGTACGCTCGCGACGAGGCATCTGCATTGGCAAGCCCGTATCGTTCGAGTATCGCCTTGGGGTTCGGGTCCCGCCCGCGGAAAGCCCTGAAGCTGTCGGCGGCCGGGCGACTAGCGCCACGGGCCAGTACTTCTTCGCGGAACAACGATGCCGTGGCAGGGTCGATCAGTCCGGCATCGACGAAACGCTGAAAGCCATCGGCAGCGAGCACTTCGGCCCACAAGTAGCTGTAGTAGCCCGAGGCATAGGCGCCCGCGAAAATGTGAGTGAAGGTGTGCGGAAAACGATGCCACGCGGGCGGACGAACCACGGCCACTTCGTCACGCACCGCCTCGATTACCTCCATCGGATCTGACCCAATGCCGCCAAGATGCAGCAACAGATCGAACAATGCGAACTCGATCTGTCGGACAACGAACATCCCGGACAGGAAGTGTCGCGCCGCAACCAGTCGATCGAACAGATGGTTCGGCAAAGGGGAACCGGTTTCATAGTGGCCCGACATGTCAGTAAGCACGTCTCGGTCCCATGCAAAATCCTCCATCAATTGACTCGGCAGTTCGACCGCATCCCATTCAATACCGCTGGTGCCGGCAATGTTTGGTCTGTCCACGCGCGTGAACAGGTGATGCAGGCAGTGTCCGGTCTCGTGAAGGAAAGTCACGATCTCGTTGTGCGACAGAAGTGACGGCGCTTCGTCGCCTTTCGGCGCGAAGTTGCAGACCAGGTAAGCAACCGGCACGCGAGAGACGTGGCCATCATTGAGACGCGGGCGGGCCTGCGCCATCCACGCCCCTCCCCGCTTGCAAGGACGCGCGTGGAGATCGAGATAGACGCCCGCGAGCACCTGGTCGTTCTCATCCACCACGTCGTAATATCGGGCATCGCGATGATAGACAACGACATCGATCCGTTCGACCAGCGTGATAACGAACAGTCGCTTCAGCAGATTCTGCCAGCCGGCAATCACCCGCTCGACCGGGAAGTGGGCCTTCACCTCTTGCTGGTCGATCGAATAGCGAGCCTGCCGCAACTGGTTGGAAACGAAGTCGATATCCCATGGCTGGAGTTCGCTGATTGCCAGCGCGTCGGCAGCATAAGCGCGCAGTTCGTCGATTTCCCGCTCCGCAGCAGGCTTTGCGCGCGTCGCAAGGTCGCGCAGGAACTCCAGCACCTGGTCGGCACTCGCGGCCATCTTGGTGGCAAGCGACCAAGCTACGGGGCTGTCGAACCCCAGCAATGCCGCCGCCTCGCGCCGAAGCTCAAGGATGCGGGACATACGCCTGGCGTTGTCGAACTGCCCGGCATGGGGCCCTTGGTCAGAAGCGCGGGTGCCGAACGATGTGTAAATCCGCTCACGAAGCCCGCGATCTTCGCCAAACGTCAGGGCCGCGTTGACGCCTGGCTGCTGTAGCGTGATCGCCCAACCATCGAGACCACGTTCGCGCGCGGCGTCTGCGAACATCGCCTTGTCGGTCTCGCCGATGCCAGCCAGCAGCGCTTCATCGGTCACATGCTCGAACCACGCTTGAGTGGCATCGAGCACCGCATTGCCAAACGCGGTGGAAAGCGCGGACATCGCGGTCGAGATCGCAGCGAACCTGGCTCGCTCGCCTTCGTCGAGCCCCACGCCCGACAGCTTGAAGTCGCGAATCTGGTGGGTGACCGCGGCACGGTCTGCTTCGCTCAGCATCAGGAAATCGGGCCGGCCGGTCAGCGCGACAAGAGCGTCGTACACATCGCGGTTCTGAAGGTATTGCAGCGCGTTATCGACCAGTCGCTGCTGGCCGTTCCGATACTCCGTTCGCATTTCCGGCGTATCGGCTACATTGTGAAGATGCGAAACTACGGACCAAACCCCGTCAATTGCGCTGGCCGCTCGCTCCAGCGGCAACCAGGTGTCGGCGAAGCTGACGTTGCTGTCGGCAACGACCGACCTCACCGCAGCACGATGATCGGCAATGACACTGTCAATTGCCTCTGCGACATGCTGCGGGCTGATTTCGCCGAACCGCGGCAGGGACAAGGTGTCGAGAAGAGGATTCATCGCAGTCATATGTTCATCGACCTCATTGACGTTCAGGCTCGGTCGGCAGGCAGGGCATCGCCGCGTTCCGCCGCAACGGGTGCGTTTTCCAAAAGCTCGATGACCTGTCGGCCGATTGCCCTGATCGCGTCACCGAGCTTCTCGAACTGCTGAATTCGCTGCCGGAACCCTTTTGCCAGCTCTGGGTGATCGGCATCGAGCAGAGCATAGACCCGGTCTAAACCGCTGAGCTCGGCGTACCGCTCGGTCTTTTCGGCGGCCTCCCTGATGCGAAAAACTTGGCTTTCCTTGTCCTCGCTCCATTCAATCTCATCGAGAAGCTGCTTGGTCTCCAGCCCGCCTCGGGCGCCGAGCACGTCGTGCAGGACAGTGCGCATGCTGCCGGGCCACGCAGCGGCTTCGACAATTGCGCCTGCGGCGCGCACCAGTGGGGAACCCGTTACCGTGTCGCTTGCGGCGACTGCCGCCATGCGGACCGATTTCCATTCCGCCCGGTCGGGCTCATTGCCCTCAATCACCCTGCGGTGCAGGGCGACGACAGCACTGCGACTGGCTTCAACGGTGGCATGCTGTGTCGTAAGCGCGGCGACGCCCGGCTCCTCGAGGACCGAGACCAGGACTTGGGACACGACCTTGGACAGGTCTGCACCAAGCGGTGTCCGTTCCAGCCAGACCTCGGCATACTGCGCGGCATTGTCGAGCGGGCCGATCGCATTGATGATCGAAGGCAATGCAGTGGCCAGTGCCAGTGGGTATCCCAGCATGTCGGAATACTTGTGCGTATCGTCGGCCTCGACAATGGCCCCGATCGCGTTGACACCTTCCTCCGACCAGGCCGGTCCATAGAGAAATGTCCCTGCAACGATGTGGCTGCGAAGTCTGGCCAAAGCCTCCTGCTTGACCGCAGGATTGCCGCCAAATGCGATGCTGCCCATCACTGGCTACCTAGATTGGCTTCGACGAACGCATCGAGCCGGCTGCGCGAGATCGTGCCGACGGTGCGGGCGCGTTCTGCTCCGTCCTGGACCATCATCAGCAAGGGAATGCCTCGAACTCCGAAGCGCTCGGCGAGCGTTGGATTTTCGTCAATGTCGATTTTCACCACCTCGATCTCGTCGGCGTACTCCTTCGCCAATTCGTCGAGAGTGGGAGCAAGCGATTTGCAAGGTGCGCACCACGGTGCCCAGAAATCCACCAGGACGGGCTTCGGGTTATTAAGGACGACCTCGTCAAAGTCGTGCTCTGTCACATTGCGCATGATGTCTGTTCCTTCTGCGAATTTTCTTTTGGGGGAGAGAGGCTCAGTTGGCTTGGCCGCCCACAGTCATGCGATCGATCCGCACGCTCGGTTGCCCCACGCTGACGTTGAGCGACTGCCCCTGCTTGCTGCAGGTTGCCATGCCAGTGTCGAAGCTCAGATCGTTGCCGATCATTGAGATATGCTGGAGTGCTTCGTGGCCTACGCCAATCAGGGTGGCGCCCTGCACCGGTGCCACGAGCTTGCCCTTCTCGACCAGCCAGGCCTCTATCGTGGTAAAGTTGAAGCGTCCGGTGACGATGTCGACCTGCCCACCGTCGAACTCGGTGGCGTAGATGCCGCGGTCGATGGAGGCAATGATATCGGCCGGATCGTGGGTGCCGTTTGCGAGGAACGTGTTGGTCATCCGCGGCAGCGGCAGATCGGCATACGGTTGCCGCCGCCCATTGCCGGTCGATCGCTGGTTCATCAAACCAGCGTTGAGGCGGTCCTGCATCAGGCCAGTAAGGATGCCATCTTCCACCAGCACGGTGCGGCTGGGCGCGGTGCCCTCGTCATCCATGCCCAGCGAGCCAAGGCGGCCGGGAAGGCCCCCATCGTCGATCACGGTCACGCCCGGTGCGGCGATGCGCTGGCCGACCTTGCCGTCGAAAGCAGAAAGCCGCTTGCGATGATGATCTCCCTCAAGGCCATGGCCGACGGCTTCGTGAAAGAGGACGCCAGGGTAACCTGGGCCGAGAACCACCGGCATTTCACCAGTAGGCGCTGGAACAGCTTCGAGATTGTGCAGCGCCATTCGCACCGCAGTTGCCACCATCGCATCGACCGAGGCGATATCGAACGCAGGAAATCCCGCGCGCTTGCCTATGCCGGCCTGCCCGCGTGCCCGTTTTTGGTTCTGCTCGGCAACCACCATCATTGAGAGAATGGTCAACGGGCGGATGTCTGCCGCGATCTCGCCGTCGGCACTCGCGAACAGAATGCCGCTATCGAACGCGCGCACGTTGGCATCGATGCGCACGATCCTTGGATCGGCCGCGCGGGCAGTTTGGTCGATGCGCTCCAGCAAAGCTATCCAGGCGGCAGCGTCCTCAACCGCAGCGGTGTCTGCTGGCAGGTAGAGCGGATGTGCACTGGCCCTGCGGTTCAGTTCGACCCCGCGCGGATGCCGATCCGCGTCGCCATGCCGGGCCAACGTGCGCACCGCACGCACAATATCCAGCAGCGGTTGTTCGCGCACGTCAGCCGAATGGGCAAAATTGACTGCCGCGCCATGCGCGGCCCTAGCGCCGACGCCCTGGCGCATGCTGAAGCTGCCGTTAGTGACCCTGCCACCCTCGAGCCGCCAACTCCTCACGCTCGTAACCTCGAAGTAGAGGTCAGCAATGTCCGCGCCGCCGCCGGCCAGTTCGCCAAGTGCGCGGCCGATTACGGCCTCATCGACGTGTGCCGGCGCCAGAAGCCGATCGCGCACGTGCGCGACGGCGATTTCCCCGCCGTTCATGCGCTGCCTCCTATTTGCATCTCGTCGATCAGGATTGGCCCTGTTCGGATGGCACCCTGCCGCTCGACCCCGCTGCCGACGGCGACGATGCCGTTCAGCATCGCCGGCATCGACCCGCCCAGCGTCACATCCGTCACGGCGTGGACGATTGCGCCGCCTTCGACCCAAAGTCCTCTGACGGCGTGCGTCCAGTTGCCGCTTGCAGGATCAGTCGAACCACCTTCCAAGGCGGTTACGACCAGCCCGGTGCCGAGCCGCTGCAGCATGGCTTGCCAGTCTCCTCCATCCACGGCGCTCGTAAAGCGCAGGTTGAAAAATCCGTCGGCATTCCCGGTCGGCGCCATACCCAGCTTGCGCGCGCTGAAGGCGGACAGGAACAGACCGTCACAAATGCCGCCGCTGATTATCGACCGGGTTGTGCCGGCAATGCCCTCGCTATCGAAGCCACCACTGGCGAGCCCCAGCGGCTCGAACGGATCCTCGGTCAGATCGATGTGCGAGGCGCAGATCGCGCGACCCATGGGCTCAACAAGGAAGCTCATTCTCCGGTACTGCGTCGTGCCGGTGAGTGTACCTGCCAGCTCGCCGACCAGGGTAGCGGATGTTCTCGCGTCAAACAGTACGGGATGGCGGCTGCTTCTGACGCTTCTTGCGCCGCGTGCCGACAGTACGCGTTCGGCGGCACGCCGGGCGATCTCCTCTGGTTGCAGCAGGGTTTCGGGGCTGCGTTCCTGTGATTGCCAATAGTCCGATGTGCTGCCACTCTCGTCCTGTGCAAGCATGACGCACCAGCGGCCATCGTTCGATGTGCGGCTGCTGCGGCAAAAGCCGTCGCTTGTGGCGAGCGCCCAAATCCCTTCGCTGCCGATCGCTACGGACTGGCCAACGCGCAACGCACCCTTGCTGGCAGTGGCGACGGCGATCGCCGCCTGGTCGAGTTGACCCGCGCTGGCCATTAGCGTCTCGGTGTCCCGCCGACCGTGGGCGAACATATGGGGTTGCGGCCCCTCGAACGCGAGCCATTCAGGCGGCGCCATTCCGGCATCGGCGTCCGGCTGGACATGGTCGGCGATGAGGACTGCTTCGGTCACCACGCGTTCGATCGCGTCGCGGTCGAACGTCGCGGCGGACGCCGAGCCGCGCTGACCGCTGCGATACACCGTGAGTGACAAGGACTGGCTTCCGCTTCGCTCGGCAGTCTGTACCTCGCCCGCCTGCATTTCGATTTTGGCGAAGCCGTCGTTGCTCGCAGAAGCGCGTGCGGATACGCCGTGGCGCGCGGCAAGCTCCACAGCCATTGCAGCAGCGTCACGCAACTCTTGTTCGCCGTGAGTGAGAAGTTCGCTCATGAAGTCATCCTGATTGGCTGCAGTCGCGCATTGCCGTCGCAAATGGTCAGGCGGTTCGTGTGATAACGGGCAAGTTGTTCGTCATGCACCACGCTGATGAGGGTGGCGCCAGCAACCTCGGCGAGCACGGTTTCATAAAAATAGGTGGCGTTTTCCGCGTCGAGCGCGCTCGTCGCCTCGTCAACGACCAGGAATTTCGGGCGTTGCAAAAGGATGCGTGCGAGCGCGACACGCTGCTGCTCACCGGGTGACAACTCATCCTGCCACACGCGCACCGCGTGCATCGCATCGGAGTGCATGCCCAGGCGCACGCGCTCCAGCAGCGCCGCAATGGTCGCATCGTCGTGGTCTTCCGGTCGATCCGGAAAGCAGATCGCGTTCTTGAGCGTGCCGAGCGGCAGGTAGAGGCGCTGTGGGACCAGCATGGCGGTTCCTCGGTTCGTCATCCTGACGGCACCCGCGCCATCGGGCCACAGGCCGGCGATCGCCCGCAACAGCGTCGTCTTGCCCGCCCCCGACGGGCCTTCGATGACCCACCGTTCACCCTCGTGCACGGTCCAGTCCGGCAGCGCGAGGAGAGTCGCTCCCGATGGACGCCGAAGCTCGAGATTTTCCACCGTGAGAGCCACATCAGCAGCCGTTCCCCCGGCCGTGAATGCAATCCCCCGGGGGCGTTCGTTGTCGAGCGAATCGTCCAATGCCTTCAACCGATTGATATTCGCAATCTGCTCGGCAAGGCCTGGATAGACCTGCACGAAATAGGAAAGGGACGAGGTGAACTGCGTGAACGCGTCGCGCGATGCCATCACCTGGCCAAAGCTGATCTGTTTGGCGAAAAACTTAGGCACGGTCAGGAACAGTGGCACCACGCCCATCACGCGCTGGTAAATGCCGGTGCCGACATTCAAACCCAGGTTGGCCCACATCAACCGATACCAGTTGCGCCGGATATTATCGAACGCCTGCAGCAGGTTCTGTCTCTCGACCACCTCGGTGCGCGAAAACGCGATCTGCTCGCTGTTGCGGCGCACATGGATTAGGCCGGCGCGAAAGTCCGCTTCGTAGTGCTGCTCACGCATTCGGCGGCGGATGTAGGGTCGGCCGATCCAGGTGACGAACACCGAGCCGAACAGGACATAGACGATCGCAAACCAGATGAGATCGCCACCGGGAAACGAAATGTTGTGTCCGCCGAACGAGATCGCGAGCGGCGAGGATGTCTGAAGCAGTATCGCCCCAAAGCTGACCGCGCTGGTCAGGCTCGTGACGATACCGATCGCCACGCCGATGATCGAATTGCCCTGGACGAACGACGTGAACGCCTTGATGTCTTCGGCAATCCGCTGATCGGGGTTGTCGATCATTCCCAACCGTTCGATTTCATAGAACCGATCGCGAGCGAACCAGCGATTCATGTACCAGTTCGTCAACCAGCGCCGCCAGCGCATGGAAAGGGTCCAACTCACCAGATTGCTGATCAGTGACACTCCGACTTCCAGCGCCGCGATCATCACGAACGTCAGAATGACCGACAGGAACAGCCCCGCCTTGCGCTGCTCGATCGTGTCGAAGAATTCGCGCTGCCAGTTGTTGGACAGCAGAAAGATATAGACGGTGCCGAGCTCAAGCCCGACATAGCAGGCGATCAAAAGCCACGCCGCTTTCCAGTCCTCCGAACGGAAGTACCGGCTCGTCAGGCCCCACGCGTGCACCCATCCCTCGCGGCGCGGCTGAGGCCGTTGCAGCCCCGCCTCGCGGCGGGACTCCTGGATATTGGAGGGGAAAGGCATACCGCGTTGGCCAGACATCAGAACACCTGCTTGGTGACGGTCAGACGCACGTTGCGGGGTTCGTCGACCGGCACGAAGTCAGACACCGTGGTCGTGCCGTAATTACGCCGGTTGAAGACATTCCTTACGCCCACGTTGATTTCGAAACCAGCGATCGTCAGGAAGCCATTGACATCGACCTGCCGTGCTTCGGGTACGACAAATTTCCCGAGATTTTCGGCGTACGAGCTGGATCGGCCGAACAATCCGGCACCAAAGCCGCCACTGATCCCGGACGTGATCTGTGTTCGATAGTTGCTGTATACGCTGTACTTATCGCGCGGCTGGTTGGAAATGACCGCCTGGAAATCTGACGGGCTGAGGAAGGCATATCTCGTCCGGGTGAAAGATGCCTGAACGGTCCAATTCTGCACGATCTGACCGACGATGTTGAGATCGACACCGCGTCCACGCTGTCCGGGGCCTGGGATGGAGTATCCGGGGTGTGCCGGATCGTTGACCAGCGTGTTATCCTGTAGAAGATCGAAGTACGACGCGTTGATTGTCGCCCGACGGTTCCACAAGTCCACCTTGACGCCGGCCTCCTCGTTCCTCGAATTGATATTCGGCAACCGGTTGCCCGCAAAGTCGGTCGAAGTGCTTGCCGACAAGCCCTTCACGTAATTCGCGAAGATCGAGACGTTGTCGGTCAGGTCCACGACAGCACCGAAGTTGGGCACCGTCGCGGCATCCCTGTCAGGCGGAAAGACACCGAAGCCAAAGAATTCGAAAGTCGATTTGTACCAGTTGCGGCGAAGCCCACCGAGGAGCTTGAGCTTGCCGAAATCGAGCAGGGCCTGCCCGAAAACACCCTGTTGCTGCGAGCTGAGCCGGAATGAACGGTCGGTCGCGGCGGGCCGTGGCGGCACGGGAACGGTGGTATTGGCGCCAAGGGGCACCGGCCGGATTGTAGCATAGCTCGCGCTACTGCGCGGCTCGAAATAGCCTCGGGAAAAATTGTAGCCGACATTGAGGCGTACAGTAACGAAGTTTGCCGGTTTGAAGCGAACGCGGAAGAATGCGTCGGCAGCGTCCGATTTGCCCACCTGACCCGAGCCGCGTACGGCGACGGTGGGGTTACCTGCCCGGTCGAGATAGAATGGATAGACATCGAGCCCCAGCTTATTGTCGTCGTGCAGACCACGGGCAATGAAGGTTACGTTGCGTGTCAACTCGCGCGTTACGTCGGCATACACCCGCGTCGTCTTGATCTTGATCGACTGATCGCTCGAGAAAATTGGCGTGCCCAGGTCGCGTTTTACGATTTGACCGGTATGCGGGTCGAACAGGGTGAATGGTGTAAGCCCGCTCGTCGAGTCAGACGCGCTCAAGCCGAGAATGATGTCGGTCCTGCCGTCCTTGAACCGGATCGAAGGCGCCAGCAGGTAGTCCTTGTTGCCTGTGTAACCACCATAGTTTCGGTCCATGGTCTGCGCACTGGCGATCAGCCTGGCGGTCACGCTCTTGTTGGCGGTGATTGCCTGATTGGCATCGAGCACGCCGCGCACCAGCCCGTACGAGCCGACATCCATGCTCATGATCAAACGCTCTTCGGCATCGGGCTTCTTGGTTACAACGTTCACATTGCCGCCAAAATTGTCGAAGCCCACCAGCAAAGCATCGGGACCTTTGAGGATTTCGACGCGTTCGATGCTGGCGATGGGCTGATTGGCGCCCGAAGAAACGCCGAAGTTGCCAGAGCTGGACAGGCCGTTGACCAAGCCGCCGCTGGAAAAGCCTCTTACCGAGTAGGTCGAGCCACCCGCCGGGCTGTTGCTGATGGTCGAGACGGCGCCCGCATTGCGCAAGACTTCGCTGATGCTGAGGGCCTGTTGATCCTGGATCGTCTTGGCTGAGATCACTTGGTTATTGCGCGGCTGTTCGCGCAACGACAGGCCGCTGCGGTCCGAGGTGGAGGCTTGGCGCACGAGCGTGTTGGTTTCCGCCTCGTCGCGACGCGCAGTGACCATGATCCCTTCATAGACATCGATGACACCGTCCGGGCTCACATCGACGGTCAAGTTCAAGCCGGAGGTGGCGGCTGCGACCGCATCGCGGGCGGAATGAGCATGGCGTACCCGCCTCGAGATGGCTGTGCGAGCCGCATCCGGATCGAAGTCAATCTTGGCGCCGCTGATGCGCGCGATCTCCTTGAGCGCCTGCCCAAGCGGCATCGCAGGAACGTCTATATCGAGCGCTTGCTCGCTTTGAGCCATCGCCGGCGGCGATGCCGCTATGGCGACGCTGGCGATCGTACCAGCGCTGACCGTTCCCAGAAGCCAGCGCAAACCGGCCGCAACATCAATCATGGTTACACCTCCCATAGGCACACCTCTCCCGGCGCGAGAATCCTCGCGTTGGCTAGGGTGGCACGTCCAACAGACCCTGTTGCCAAGTCGTGCGGCGCTGCGCCGACACTACACCATGGCCGTTCTCCTGCTGCCGGGCGGCCTCATCTGACGAGCAATGCTCCGGAGGATTTATCCCAACGCATGGAGCCTATGCTGCAGCCATGTGACGGACAAATGCGAACTCTTCATACCCGGCATGAATGCTCTCGATGCCCGAATGATTAGCCCCAGACCGCGATCGGGGGAGTCGCCAAGCCCGTGGGGCTGTCGCCGGGCTGATCCATTGCTCGCGACAGATGCGCCCGGGAGGCAGAGAAGCCTTCGCGTAAACCGCTGCAATTCATCGCCGGCGGCTCGATTGCTGGACCGTCAGGCCAAGCACTTGCCCCACGTCGGTGGCGCCAGGCCGGGCCCTGTACCGCTACAGAGCCGATCGCGAGGGAGAGCGCCCACGCGAGCACCGCAAGACATTCGAGGCATCCTGCAGGCCGGTCCTATGTCGGTGTCGAACGCCTCTATGCACCTGATCGCGAGCCGGGGCGGATTTCGCCGGTCGCTTGCCTGGCTCATGCACGGCGCACGCCGCTTGATGTCTTCAATGTGGGTACGCATTGGCGTCCACCCCACCTACACTTCCGCCAAGGCTGGGCTAGCGTTTCAGGAGTCTTTGGAGGAACCAATCGAGCATTGGATCGCGCCGCCGATGGCTTGCCCACTGAGCAACGATGGGCGTGTCAATCGTCGAGAATGGTGTGGCGAGCACCTTGAGAGGCAGAGTGGACGCATAGTACTGAAACAGCCACGAGCTGCCTGTCGCAATAAGGTCGCTCTCAATGACGATGGCGGGCAGCGTCGCTTGGGACGTGGCCTGTATCCAGATCCTGCGCGAATTGAGAATATCGGCTGCCAATGCATCTCTTGGAATGATCGGGGTTGCCTCGCCACTGGCTACGATGTGCCGGCCGGCGCGATACTGCTCTTCGGTAACATGGTCCTGGCTGCCGAGTTCCGGATGCTCGCTCCACACCATGCATGACGCATGATCGCTGAGTATCGCCAGGGATTCCAACCGCTCGTCCGCACTGGATTGCAGCACCAGAACAAGATCGGCCCCTTCCTCAAGCGCATGCCGCGGCGATTTGCGCCCCAGCGCGATGAGGTTTACCGTCATCCGCGGAGCCTCGCGCGAGAGACTGCGCAGCACCGGCGCGAGCAGCATCTGTTCAATTGCTTCGGAGACGGCGATCGTGACGGTCTGCGTAGACGACCGCGGATCGAAGTCCAACGCGAATTCCAGCACACCATGAACCTCTTGCAGCGCGCGGCGCACCTCTCCCCGCAGCGCGCGCCCAAGCGGCGTGAGGTGCTGTTCGCCACTTTGATGCGCTACGAGCTCGTCACCGAAATGATCGCGAAGACGGCGCAGCGCATGGCTCATTGCAGATTGGCTAAGGTTCACGCGTCGTCCTGCCTCGGTAAGCGTGGGCGCGTGAAGGATAGCGTCGAGCGGATAGAGAAGGTTGAGGTTGAGCCGCCGAACGGTGCCCACTTCGGGCAAGTCAGGCATCGCACCAGATCATTTTGTTACTCCTACGTTCGAGAGAACCGGCCGGTCATACCAAAGCTCAAGGTCCCTGGAGGATCAGCAGGTGGGTGTTTCGGCAATTTGCAGGGTCTGAAGATCAAAGAGCATTGCCCGTCCTCAATTTTCAGCACTAAATCCGGGATCACGTCTACGTCACGTCTCTTGGTACAGATCGCGGTGAGAGCAAGCCTTCCAACTACGGGAACGGGCGGCTACGCCGCACCTTCTGGTTAGTCACCCAAGAAGCGATTCTTCAGCGCGACAGCAGGTTTCGCGACGGTGTTTGATCTCCTCCCGCTCAACCAGTTCGGCGGCAACCGATGAATATGAGTGGTTGTTTCAGGGCGCTCTTCCTGAGCGGGCTGGCCACGATAGCTATGCCCGTTTATGGTAAAAGCGGACATTTGGAAAGCCGGACGGGAATGCGCCTTGTCCCAGGCCACACCATAGGACGGGCCGTCATCCCGCCTCCGCGAGCGATACAGCATCAGGCCCGGCGGCGAACCGAAGGCGACCGGTGGCATCATGCACGGCGTTCCAGACTCCTTCGGCGACATCGCTCTCCCGAGTGATCAGCGCCGGCGCGGCAAATCCTTCCATGATGGGCTTGGCGAAATCGGCGTACTTGCCCGGGAGCAGTTGATCGAACGGAATGATGGCGTTCGCGCCGAAGTTGGTGGTCGGCGCGTAACCGGGCTCGACCAACTTCACCGCGATATCGAAATAGGCGAGCTCATGGGAAAGCGAGCCAGTGAAGCCCTCGATCGCCTGCTTGCTCGCGGTGTACGCAGCTGCCAAAGGGAAACTGCGGAGCGTGACGCTCGATGTCACGTTGACGATGATACCCGATCGCCGCGCGCGCATCTGCGGGATGACCGCCTGGCACATCGCCGTCACGCCGATAGTGTTGGTCTCCAGCAACTGGCGGACCAGCGCCATCGGCGTCACCTCGAACGCCCCGACCGCTCCGATGCCGGCATTGTTCACCAGCACGTCGACGGAACCGGCGGCCTCAAGCAGCGCCGCTATGCTCGCCTCGTCGGTGACGGCGAGCGGCAGAACCCGCAGGCGGCTGGTATCGCCAGCGAATGCGGCCGACTCAGGCCGCCGCATCGTCGCGATCACATTCCAACCTTGTGCGAGGAAATGCCCGGTGATCGCCTTGCCGTAGCCCGACGACGTTCCGGTGATGAGGATGGTCTTGGACATGTCAATCTCCTTCATTTTGACATCCAGGAGACAGACAGAGCGGCCCATACGATCTATAATCACGAGGCCATGATAACTTACGGATCGTCCAGATATATGGATCCGCTCAGCGATATGATCGCCTTGCTGCGCCCGAGGGCTGCGGTGTCGAAGCCGATGTCGGGAAAAGGCCGCTGGGCCGTTCATTATGGCGCGCATCCCGCACCTGGCTTTACGATCATCCTCTCAGGGGAGGCATGGCTGACCTTCAAGGGTAAGGAGCCGATGCATCTCGTCGAGGGCGATTTTCTACTGCTCCCGTCCACGCCTGCCTTCTCGCTGGCAACGCCGCGCGACGAAGCCGTCCGGCATGGCGACCCCGATGGGGTGCCCGACTTCGTGGCGTTGGGTGGGACCTTCGCGTTCGAGCGGGCAAACCGGTCCCCTCCTGCCGTCGCTTCTACCCGAGCAAATCCATATCCCGGCATCTGAAGGCCGCTCGACGCGATTCGGACGATTGATCGGTCTCCCGGCCGAGGAATGCATCATCGATTATCCGGGCAAGGAACTGATCATTCAGCGCATGCTGGAGGCCTTGCTGGTCGAGGCGCTTCGCTGGCGCAGCCTTGGCAACGAGGCTGTACCTGCAGGCCTGTTGAGCGGAATGCAGATCCCGGCAATCGCCCGCGCGCTTCAGGCGATCCATGCCGATGTCCGCGCCAACTGGACGGTGGCTGAACTTGCGAGCATTGCGGGTATGTCGCGCTCTACCTTCTCGGCCCAGTTCGGAGACGTATTGGGATGCGCGCCCATCGAGTATCTAATGCGCTGGCGCATGGTAATCGCAAAGGACGCCCTGCCTCGCGGCAGCAAGACGCTGCAGCGGATCGCAGAAGAGATAGGCTACGAGTCCACCAGCGCCTTCAGCACTGCGTTTCGCAAGCGCCTCGGCTGCCCACCCGGCCAGTTCGCGCTGCGGCTTGAGACCACCCATTCAAGCACGAATTTGGCAGAACCTATATTGGCGTTGGCCCAGGCAGGGATGGACGTGACATTCAGCTTTCCGTCAACTGGCTATGGAGCCCGGCCATTTTTAGAAACTGTCCCGGATTTGCCCTGGCCAAAACAAAAATCCGGCCCTTCGAACAATCGCCCCGTGCCTCAATCAAGCCAGGTTCAGGCGGGCAGAGCAACGGCGACATCCGGCGCACATCAGCAAGACGATCGACATGCCATTCCAGCACTGCCCGCCCCCTTGTCTGTGCATCGCACACCATTACCGTGCGCCCCACCGGCATATTCGGCGCGACTTCATCGAAGCGCAGCACGACCGCGGGAGGCGAACAAGGGGCAAGCTGTTCGACGCGCACCGTACCGGGTCGCCGAGCCTTTTCTCCGCAGCATTGCCAGCGCGCTGAACAATCCGGGCAATTCCGGATTGATAATTTATGCCCCCCACCGCCGCCGGGCTCATCACGTTGGTCGCCGGGTCGCGTCCAACCCTGGTCAACCATACCGGCGCAGCGTTTGCCCCGCCGGCGCACGGCTGCGACCATATCCTGTCGGTCGGCCAACCGCAAACACGGCTCGCCGGCGTGATCTTCAGCCGGCCAATGTCCGCGCGGTGGCGCCAGCTATGACTACCGCCGGCAGTGTCCATGGCAATTACGTCGGCGTGCTGCGCGACGAGCGCTTTGCCGTGCCGGCACGGCTGTCACCGCGGGTCACGGTGGATCTGGCGCTGCGCTATACCGTCTTGCCCGCCCGTCGGTCCGGCGAGGAGCCAGGCCTTGCCGCGACGCTTACCGTCGACAACCTGTTCGACGCTCGTCCCCGGTGATCGGGCAGACCGGACCGATCGACACGCCATTTGATTTGACCAATTACTCTGCCATCGGCCGTCTTGTTGCGATTGGTCTGGTAAGTGTCGCCCTACTGCTAG
>Ga0105251_10001514_pt1 | contig 19969 bp, 15 predicted proteins | sample KBSS64metaG_FD_80424 | JGI IMG/M metagenome (GOLD analysis project Ga0105251, IMG submission 80424) | Switchgrass rhizosphere microbial communities from Kellogg Biological Station, Michigan, USA - KBS S6-4 metaG | ecosystem: Host-associated > Plants > Roots > Rhizosphere > Soil | place...
ATTGCTGGTATCAGCATAACTCATCGTTGTAACTCCACTTAATAAAGCGCATAGCAGCATGACGGGTATCCCGGATTTCAGTCTTCTGGAGAAGAGCGTCATCAAAAACCCCCTGAAATAAACGCGACAGAAGCAGGACTTGAATGGACAATGCTGCTGTGCCTGGTTGACATTTTCCTATTCTAGCTAGCAGTAAAAGAGCTTATTAGTGGGTAAAAAGTGCTAAGATTAATAGCTTATTGTTCTGAATAGCGAACTGGCAGTGAGGAAGAATGGCGAAACGGGAAAACTATAATGACCTTTACCTGTTCATGCAGGTCGTGAGGGAAGGTAGTTTTACTGCTGCCGCGCAACGGCTTGGCCTGGCTCAGTCGGGGATCAGCCGCGCTGTCCGCGAACTTGAAGAGCGCCTTGGCGTTCAGCTTCTGGTTCGAACCACCCGTCGGTTATCACTCACTCAGGCCGGCGAACAACTTTATCACAATGTTGCATCCGGTTTTGACGCCCTGGACCTGGGGCTAACCAGACTGGCGCATTATCGCCAGACACCCTCCGGTACGGTACGCATCAATGCCAGCCAGCACGCCATTGATAAAGTCCTGCTACCGAAGCTGGCAGCATTTAAACAAAGCTATCCCGATATCAGACTCGAGCTCATCAGCGAAAGCCGGTTTGTCGATATTATTGCAGAGCGATTTGATGCAGGCGTTCGTCTGGGCGCGGAAGTGCGAAATGGTATGATTGCAGTACGTATTTCCCCTGATATGGAGATGGCCATTGTCGGTACGCCGGAACACTTTCGTCGCTACGGCTTTCCCCGAACTCCTGCCGATTTAGCCGTACATCCCTGCATCGCTTATCAGTTTGGCGACGGCAACCTGTACGCCTGGGAACTCGATCTGGATGGGAAAAAAATCACCCATCCACCTCAGGGACAGTGGGTTTTCGCCGACAGCTACATGGAAGCCAGAGCGGCCAGGCTGGGTCTTGGCCTGGCCTATGTCCCGGAAGAGCTGATAACCGAGGATTTAGCACAAGGCACACTTATCCGGGTACTCCAGCGTTTCAGCCGGCGTCTTGACGGTTCATTTCTCTATTACCCGCACCGCAATGTGTCACCTGCACTGAGAGCGGTAATTGATACATTACGAATTTAAAGAATGAAAATATGATTATGCGCAGATCAGGTCATGAAGCAGCAGTTCCTGACATAGCACGGATAATTTAACTAAACCAGGCAGAGGGTGCACAGTTTCAGTTGAGTATTGTTCAACGATTTATCCGTCACGAATCTCGGGGAACTCCTTTCTTTCTGTTTTCGAACACACACTATATCGTCTTGCCCGGAAGGCATATACATTCATTCATGAGTATTATTCATTGGTTCAATAGGTTCACGTTTATAGTTAATCAGTAATCAACAGGCTATAGTGAAATGATAAAATAAAAAACCGCCCGCTCCCGTAATTGGATTTGTCATTTCTGAAAATCAGTTACTTCTTGTTAAAACAGAAAGGCAGTAACTACATCTGAAATCGGGACATAATTGTTGGGTAAGTGAGCGAGTTTTAAAATGATACTTTTGTTAATGGCTGTAATTAATAAAGCTATCATTTTGGGGATGGAAGTCAGCTGCTTATTACTGAGGTGTGTCGGAGTCGACTGTTTTTTTCAAAGGACAACGAGCTGATTCACAATCTCAGAATATTTTCCCACATACATTCTTGAACGAGGATCGTTATGAAATCAATACCAGCTGTTTTTCTGGGAATCATCCTGTCAGCGCCAGGTTTCGCGCAAGTTACTCAAGGAGAGCACCGCATGTCTTCAGATACCCCCCCTTCTGTTGCCGTCGTTTCCCCGGCATTGCAAAGTTATATTCAGAACGCTGTTGAGGGTGATCTGTGGAAACGACCACAGCTTTCACCACATGATCGAAGTGTCATTACTGTAGCCGTACTGATAGCCCGGAACCAGATATCGGAGCTTTCGGGTGAGCTGAACAGGGCCCTTGATAACGGTGTTAAACCCCGTGAAATATCTGAAATCATTACGCATCTCGCATTCTACTCCGGACTTGCCAATGCCACAGGTGCTGCCACTGCAACGGCAGATGTCTTTGCTGCCCGGGGCATTGGTGTCGAGCAACTCCCCTCAACTGAGCCTGTACTGTTACCCCTGGATGTAGCCGCAGAGACAAAGCGGGCTGAAACTGCGGAGAAGATTGCAGGCTCCGTTTCGCCTGCACTGGTGCAATACACCACTGACATCCTGTTCAGAAGCCTCTGGCTACGCCCTGATCTCACACCCCGTGACAGAAGCCTGGTGACAGTATCTGGCCTTATCGCGAATGGTCAGGTGAACCAGATCGGATTCCATCTCAATAAAGCAATGGATAACGGCCTGACCCGTGCACAGGTTGCTGAATTGATTGCTCAGGTTGCGTTTTATGCAGGCTGGCCCAACGCGTTTTCCGCAGTTCCGGTTGTTCAGGACGTTCTCAATAACCGGAACAGCTGAGAAAAGATTCTTCACAACCCCTTTTCATACCTGGAGTGTCAGACATGAGAAATATATTAATGGTCGCTCTGTTTGCATCAGTAGTTATATCAGACAGCGTTAATGCCGATGATGGTCAGGATATTACAGTAACTCCGGCTGGCACTGTGTCTTCAGAGCAGGGTTCTCCTGATTATTTCACAGGGCATGTGATTATCGATCTACTGACGCCTTCGTCGTTAAAAACTCCTGCGTCATCGGGTCTGGTGACATTCGCGCCGGGAGCCAGAACAGCATGGCATATTCATCCGGCAGGTCAGATGCTTATTGTCAGGTCGGGTAAAGGCTGGATTCAGAAAGAAGGTCAGGCAAAAAGGATTATTAACCCCGGTGATGTCGTCTGGATCCCGGCAGGAGTAAAACACTGGCATGGCGCCACTGATACTACCGGAATGAGCCACATCGCGGTTACATATCTGCAGGACGGGAAAGGTGCAGACTGGCTTGAACCCGTATCTGATCAGGAGTACAGCGCAAAGTAAATTATTGCCGGCCAGTTGAGCCGGCTCTTCCTGAAAACCACCGCCCGGTAATCTTACTTTCCCTGGGGCGGTATGACCTGTGCGTGGAGTGACCCGCATTTACAGAAAGGTTCATTCACACAGTCCGGATATCAGCTGACGCCTGCTCAGCTTAGGATGCTCCGGTCAGAGCACTGTGTTTATTTATGCAAATTTCACATAACAGCATCCACTATTCAGATACTAATTTAATTATAAAAACTGCCTTATCATTAACTCTCTTGAGTTCTGTCTGCGGTAACCCATGCCGTACAAGGCTGACTCAGCCCACAACAGGGCCTGATCACGGGAATAATCAGCAACAGTATTGGTCCGGAGATTGTCCCTTAAGGCAGGGCTTATCCCTGGGCCGCTACGGAACAGACTGACCGTTAATACACCACATTGCACCTCCCTGGAAATTTAAACCAGTCCCGTCACATCTGATGACCGGACCTTCACCTGCGTAAGAAAAAATGACAAACAGAGACAATACGGACAAAAGCCTGTCAGTTGCCAGGCATCATTCAGATTCTGTCGCCCGGGCGAACTGGAGTGGCGTGTTCGCCATCACGCTCTGCGCCTTTGTACTTGTTGCATCAGAATTTATGCCAGTGAGCCTGCTTACGCCTATGGCCAGTGCCCTGTCCGTCACTGAAGGTATGATTGGACAGGGAATTGCAGTATCTGGTGTGCTGGCTGTACTCACCAGTTTAAGCATGCCTGCATTCGCAGGACGGCGGGATCGAAAATCTATCCTGCTGGGTCTAACTGTCCTGATGGGTATTTCGGGCCTCGTTATCGGTACGGCCTCCAGCTATGTTGTCTACATGCTGGGGAGAGCGCTAATTGGCATTGCCGTAGGGGGGTTCTGGTCTCTGTCAGTCGCAACAGCAATGCGACTGGTAAAAGCATCTCAGATCCCGCGGGCAATGGCTATTTTTAACAGCGGTAGTGCACTGGCTACTGTGGTTGCCGCGCCGGTGGGAGCATGGCTTGGATCCACTATTGGATGGCGGGGCGCATTTTTTTGTCTGGTTCCGATTGCCGTCGGTGCGTTCCTCTGGCAATGGTTTTCATTGCCAGTAATGAAAGCTTCGTCAGAAAGCCATCAGTCCGGGAATGTTTTTGATGTCCTGAAAAACAAACGGGTAGCCTGGGGAATGGCCGGCTGCGGCGCGTTCTTCATGGGGCAGTTTGCCCTTTTCACTTATATTCGCCCTTTTCTTGAAGCCATTACAGAGGTTCATGATAGCTCCCTTTCACTGATCCTGCTGATGATGGGGTTGACTGGCCTGCTGGGGACCAGTCTGATAGGCCGGTTCCTGACGACAGGACTGTACAGGATACTGACAACAATACCCTTGATGATGGCTGCCATTGCGGTGATGCTGATCCTTTTCGGTGACAGGACCGTTCTGGTCGTTGGTTTACTTGCGTTCTGGGGACTCATCGCGACAGCGGCTCCGGTGGGATGGTGGACATGGCTTGCCAGAATTCCTCATAACGCCGAGGCTGGCGGAGGACTGATGGTGGCCATTGTGCAGGCGTCAATTGGTCTCGGGTCGACTGTCGGAGGCATACTTTATGACACAGCAGGTTACGAGGGGGCTTTTCTGGCCAGCGCCATGGTGCTTTTACTGGGCGGGATTGTGGCGGGAGTGACATCAACATTTGAAGGCAAAAGATAGTACCAGTCCGGGTGGGATCCCGTCGAAAATAACCTCAGCGATTTACAGTCCTGAAAAGCCCTTTCAGATAAAGCCGCGACATCAACTCCCCTTTCTTTGCTGACTGAGGAAAATATAAGGCTGGTATCAGAACCTTTATGCTGTACCACCTGCTCTTACAGGCCGTTATACTCTGTAAAAAAGGAGGCTGACGTGAAACTGAAAATGCAGGATCTGAGACTGTTTAATCTCGTTTTTGAAAGCGATCCGGGCTGGATACTCGATTTTTCCAACCGCACGCTGTCGGCTTTTTTTGATGAAGAGCTGAACATTGATATTGATGATGAACGTTATCAGGAAGACGGAACCTCAAAAGCCAAACGGGTCAGATGCCTGCTGAAACAGGTGGATCGCGAGACAGCCCTGCGGGTTCTTGATGCACTCTGGCGGTACAAAATGAAGAGCATGCCTGAGCAGGCCGAAAAAAGCCGCAATGACTGGCTCGCACTGATTTCACGGCTGGAAAATGCAGACGCTGATACAGCAAGAGGCGACAGGCCTGCCCAGGTATGGCACGATGTTGACTGGCCATCACTGGTAGCCGAAATGAACGCGATGAAATCCCTGCCGCCACACCCGCGGGGTTTCCGCTTTGAAGCATGGCTTGCAGAACTTTTCAGTACCTTTAAGCTTGCTCCCCGCTCGTCATTCCGGAACACGGGCGAGCAGATAGACGGCAGCTTCCGGCTGAATGATGACTTTTACCTGATGGAAGCGAAGTGGCATCAGAACAGAACGCCGGCGGCAGATTTGCACGTATTTGAAGGAAAACTCAGTACCAAGGCAAAATGGGCCAGGGGCGTGTTCATCAGCTGGATGGGGTTTACTGATGAAGGTCTGACAGCCTTCGGGAAAGGAAAACGGGTGATCTGTATCAGTGGTTATGATCTGTACCATTCCCTCAGTCACGGTATCGCTCTGCCCGACCTGCTTGAAGCCAAGCTCAGGCATGCGGCTGAAACGGGGGAACCTTATGCTGAGTTTGACAGACTCTACACCCTCAGAGACAGAATACCCGGCACGCTGAAATAACCTGCCGGGTGGTTCAGGAAATTATCCTGAAGAGAGCGGCTTACTTCACCCAGTCTTCCAGCTCCAGGCCCGGCACCCGCTCAAACTCCCGCACATTATTCGTCACCAGCACGGCGCCGGCGGCGATGGCGTGCCCGGCAATCGCCGTGTCGTTCGGGCCGATCGACGTCCCGGCCATGCGCAGCGCGACCTTAATCTCCGTGGTCGCATCCACCGCGGCGCGGTCCCAGGGCAGGATGGCATCGAGGCGGGTGCAGAAGGCGTCAACCAGCTGCACGTGTCGGGGGGAGGCCTTCGGTCCGGTGGCGCCGAAGCGCATCTCGGAGTAGGTGATGGCCGAGACCACGATGCGGTGACCGCGCAGCACCGCCTGCTCCAGGCGCTTCAGCACGGCTTCCGGCTGCTCGCGCATGATGAACGAGCAAATGTTGGTGTCGAGCATATAGATCCTGTTCACAGGTTAACCCGTCCTTCGTCGCTGACAACATCCTCGCGCTCTGCCATAAAGTCCGGGTCGGCTTTTTCGAGCTGCGCGAACGAACCCCAGGTCGGCCGGACGGGACGCAGGATGATGCTGTCCCCTTCCCGGATGATTTCCAGCTCGCTCACCCCCTCAAAATCCATATCGCGGGGCAGGCGGATGGCGCGGTTGTTGCCGTTTTTAAAAATGGATACGGTTCTCATGATTCTCTCCCGGGTAAAAGTGGATCTGTGGTGCATATCCGGAATGGGGTGCATTGCACCGGGTGTGTGCATATGTTGAGTATAGGCAGATGTCATGCATATGTATAGGGGCTATATATGCAGATGGTCAGGATATGCGTATGCATTGCCTATGCAGATGCCGGGCATATGGATATGTTCAGCCTATACGGGCTTCTCACTTTTTCCGCGGAGATCCGAAAAATACCAGTCCCGGATCTTCCTCAGATGCACCGGCGCGCAGCGGCCCAGCAACACAAGATGTAGCGGTGTTCGCATATGATGACAGCACTATATATTGTGTTCACGCACTTCCCCGCGACCCGACGCGCGGCACCGAAAAAGGGCGGTGTGGTTATTCCTTGTACGTTGTTCACTTCCGGAAATTTGTTAATAAGCAAGAAGTCGGATCAACCCGATACTGCTGTCCATTAATATAATGACAAAGCTATATGGTTGCTTATTATCAGTCTAAAAATGATAACGATACGGAAAAGTCAAATGGAGTGGCAGTTAGGTGCGTGAGCAGATTAGGATTTCGTCACCGTACTATTAACAGGGATAACTGGAAGGGATGGCATTTTATTAAGTGACAGAACGGCACGATAGAGAACATAGTTATACTGAAATGTGGTTTGACACATAGCAACAGTATTCCAATGCTGAAGTTATTCCGCCCTTTATCTCCTCAGGAATTGTGTTTATCTTCATGGCCCAAAAAGCTTCAATCGCTCACGCGCTGACTGTAATCTTTCTTCACCGCGGCGGTCGTACTGCTGGGTGGTGGTAACACTGGCATGCCCCATCGCATCCTTTACGGTAATTAGATCCTCACCATTATCCAGCATCGCGGTCGCAAACGTTCGTCTCAAATCATGCGGAGCACATTTCGCAATCCCAGCCTGCATCTGGCGTACCTGCAGGATATGGTACACCGCCTGGTCGGTCAGCCTGTCATTCGTCAGCGTATCAAAACGGCGGATTCGCGTGAACAGTGGCCCCTCCTTTTCACCGCGTACCTCATCAATCCACGTCTGCAGTCGCTGCCAGCTTCCGGCTGGCATATACGCGAGTCGTTCTTTATTGCCTTTTCCCAGCACCCTGAGCGCACGGTCACGCGTGACAATGTCACTTAGGTTCAACCCGACAGCCTCTGAACGACGCAGACCACATCCGAGTATTGTTCCCAGTAAAGCTGCGTCACGTGGGCCGATACACCTTTTGTCATCCTCGCAAACAGAAAAAAGATGCCTGATTTCATTGGTTGTGAGAGCCCGACCGCGGGGTAACCGGCTCCCCCTCAGATTACGCACGGCCAGAATATGTTGATAGCTTTGGATGTCCATCATCTTCAGCATCCAGGCCTCTCTGGCTACCCCCTTCAGGGCCGACAGGTAGGTGTTAATGGTTGCCGTCGCCCTTCCGGTATCTCTTAAAAGCTCCGTGACCGCCATTATGTGATGGCGGCGGAGACTTCCCCAGATGCAGGTACTGGCGTTTTCAGCTCCCAGTAATCGGGCGACCACGCTCAAAAAAGAGCCCATCGTCTGCCGGCTACGAGGAGAATTGAGCGACAGCAGGTATGCCCGGGCAGGATCTACCGGGACTTCCGCTCCGGTCAGCGCGGGCAGGTATTGATGATTGAGGGAAAGTGATATCACCGGACGGTTTTGGTCGGGTTCATCGTTTGGCAGGCTCATTCAGACTCTCTTACGGCCAGTCAGCATTCGACGCGCACATTAAATATCGGGGTAAATCATCCTGCCAGAAGCGCATCGTGAAAGTCTACTTTTTCAAAGGTACATTTTAATAAGTAGAGTATTTTTAGAGCCTGCGAGCCGTGAAATGGAGGGAGACTGCACAGATGGGGATTCCGAACACTACCTCAACATCCTGCGCTGGCACCTCTGCCCGGCAACTGGCTGATGCTCATTTATGTCAAAGGCAATGTTGCAAACTCTAAGAGCAGGCTAGAAAACAAAAAAGAACTTACTGACAGGATTAGTGCGCGGGCAATCCCTGCGAAGGCAGAGGCTCTCATGACACTCTTCCCTTTAAAAGGTCTGGCCGATACCTGGTGACCATGGAAAAATCCAGTAAGCCAGAATACCTAGAATAAAAAGCAATATAATGGCACACATTATTATATTCTTAAAAAATCTTAGCCATGAGTGATGTCCCGGCATCTGCCATCCTCCCTATCATCTATTATGAAATCATTCCGACGATGATTGTTATTTTGTTACGTGGATCTTCAATTTGTTGCGAAACACGGATTAGAAAGCCTTAGTATTTTATAAAATAGAGCTCCTACACTTATAAAAAATTTATAAAACGCGTCTAATTGACGAGTTGTAATACTAGAAATCTATTTTGTTATCAACAAAGAGAGATTTTTTGTCGACAGCAATGCTGACAAATTGCGTGGATTCAATCATACCCGCCCACCCGGTACACTTTCCGTCCCTCAGCTTCTCACGCTACCTCACCCACCTTACCATATTGAATTTAAACACTTAATTTTCATAAGGCCCTTTACTTCCTGACGGCAGGATAAGAGAGTGGAGATAATAATAAATCAACAATAAGACGCTTCCGGAAAGGTATAACATTATTGATACTTATGCAAAGATTCTCAGTGGAAACCATAACACTCCCTCTGGAATTATCTCAGAAACGACTCCTGTTCTTGTGTCTCCATTAGTGTACTCAACAAGGCCACAAAAAGAATCAATATTGCATCAACAGTAAGAAGGCTATTACTTCCGAACAGGAAGCATTTTCTTTACATAATTATTTTTGACGTTACGAAAAGAGTATTAATTGTAAACGCTACCGAGGTTTAGTAAATCTCCCGTCAAATTGACGGTTGCCACCTGCTTATACACAGGTTGCGGAAACGATATCCCCCGAATCTGTGGATATCTTAACTCCTGTTCTGATGACCCGGATTACCGGTCCGGTTCATCTCTCTCCTCCGCCATGCCCCGGTAAGTCTGTAGCCCCTCCTCTTCCTTCGCCAGGGCCTGTCTTCCCACATGTCGCTCAGACAAATTATGCCCCCCCTTCTCAAATTCGGGCTCCGGATAACAAAGACGATGTAATGGGCTTACCTCTCTGGTCGAAAACGCGACGACAGACTGGCTGTAATCACGAGCCTCCTTCTGCTGGCGCAGTACTTCTGCTTTTACCGCCTCGTCCATATTCAGTCTGTCATTCTTTCTGAGACGGGACGTCTCAGCAAACGGTGGAACGCCCATCCCCGGACTTTCCCTGCCGGTAATATCCGTAACAGTTCCTCCTGTCACACGTCGGACAATTAAATCCTGCAGCGTAGCCTTTGGCGCTCTGACAATAACGCCATCTTCCGGGCATGTCTTCGCCAGGATCAGACCATGACTGACTGAATCAGCCTCCCGCGTTTTCCCGCTGGCGCTGCGCTGTATCAGCGTAAACCCGGCTTCGTCTCCCCCCAGACAGTGCCATTCACCAGACAGCCGACGTAGCAGGCCGTTCTCATCACGTTCTCCCGGACAGAGCATAATTGCCCCCAGTTTTCCGGCGGGACCAAACACCGGCAAGGCGATATGGGGAGAGGGATATTTTTTTCCTGCCGGGATTACCCTAGCCTCCCGACATACGCCTGGCAGATGCTGTATGAGAGGGTCGCAGGCCATTTTTTTCAGAGGTTTTGCCTCCTTCCACAGACGCCGGGCCAGCGCCGTCATGCGCTCTTTTTCACTCAGAAGAATATCATGTGCAGTTGGACGGTCTGACGATCCGGAAACTCGTTCCAGCCATCTGGCGAGGTTATCGGTGTAAATCTGAATGTGCTCTTTTGCCCGCGACAGCGCGACATAGGTCTCCCGAAGCGTGGCGAGAGACGCCCGCGCGCCGTCTGCACCTGCCAGAACAATGACATATCTGGCGCTCGCGCCCTGTGCCTTGTGTGTCGTGCCGGCGTAGCCATAATCAAGGTGCCGGTCGGCCATCTCCTGATCCGGTTTCAGTATCCGGGTGACATTACCGCGGGTCAGGTGAATTTCGCCGGTTTCGGCGACTGCAGACACCCGCCAGTTTTCGCCCGCGTTACGTCCTCGCTCACGATCGGAACGAGAAAAGGTCACATACTCGCCAACAGAGACGGCTATCTGGCGAGACGTAAAAATAGCCACGTCACGCAGGCTGCTTTCAAAGGCAGAGAACAGCTGCACCTGTCCGGAGTCATCCACCAGCTCCACTATCCCGCCTGTCTGGCCGTCTTTTCTGGCGCGAATGCCGTAGTAACGCTCGTTAATCAACGCCGTCTTGCCAGCATGTTCAGCCATTCCCTGTACGGATTTGAGCCGCTCGCTGTGCGTTTTCTCTCTGTCCAGAACCGTAATAACCGTTTCCGTCCCCAGCTTGCCACAGGTCTGTAATCGCTGATGGATGGCAACATTTATGGCATTTTTATCCGCATTTGTCTGAGAGACAATCAGGGTGGATGCTCGACCTTCTTCCGTCCGTCCCGTAAAATCCGCCACTACCGCAGCGAGGACACGATCGCCTTCCTCTTTTTTCTGTTCAGCCGTCTGCGGCAGCGCTATCACGGACCCGGCAGGTTTCCACTGGTCAGGCTCGCGCGGTACGGTATCTGGATCCTGTTGACGGATAATATCCAGTGCTGCGGGTACACAACGGTTCGTCAATGCATAAATCGCAGGCCGCAGCGAGGGCACCTGACGAATGATATCCTTCATGATCGCCGTGTCCAGGGGGCTCCGCTCCTGTAATAAAGTAAACGGTGTGCCATGCGCAACCGAGAGCAGCTGGTCGCGATCGCCACATAATACGGCTCGTCCCCCCCCGTTCGCGATATGCTGCATACAGTCGGCGAAATCACGGTTTCCGACCATAGAACACTCATCCATCAGAAAAAGAGTATGCCGGAAATCAGGAGCGCCCCCTGACTGAATCTCGCGTTCCGTTTCCATCAGAAAGCTGGCCAGCGTCTGGGCTTTTATCCCGCACAGCCCCATTTCGCCCACGGCCCGATGCGTCGGAGCCAGCCCGACTACCTGTAGCCGCCCGTGTGCCGGCAGGGTCTCAAGTGCTGTGAGGACCGCCCTCATCTGCGTTGTCTTTCCCACCCCGGCATAGCCCTGAATGGCCACAAAACGATCGACACTTTCAAGGGTCAGCCGGGACGCGTGGCGCTGGCCGTCTGTGAGTCCTGCCGGAAGCGTCACCGCGCCCGGCGCTATCAGAGGAGGCTGCGTGCCCAGCCCCTCTGCCACAAGCCGGATAATGCTCTTCTCGGCCTCGTACGTTTTCGCCGTCACATAGCGTTGCAGCGCTGCTCCCTGCGATCCGGGTACCCGGGCTTAACGCCCCTTATGCTGCGCGGGTGAAATGTGGTTAGTCCTGATGTGGATTCAGGGATGGCTGCCCAAAGGGGCGAGATGCGAAGCAGGTCGACGCGCGCAGAACGTAAGCAAAAAACGGAAACGCTGCTGAAGCCCGAAACGCTGATTGCTTAAATAAAATGATGTCGGGACCGAAGCTGGCAATAATGTCGCCGGACATACCCTGCAGATGGTCTGTCTGGTTCGGGAAAAGCGTCCTGGCCCTGACCAAAATGGTGAGCGGGCAGCACTGTTGTCCAGCCTGAACGGAACGAGCAAATGCAGCAAAGAAGGCTTTCGCCGCTATGTGCCTGACGGGATAGCTGACTGTTCCGTCAACCGATTCAGCGAGCGCCTGCTCTGGCGTAACACACCCCCAACTGAATAACGCACTTCATGTGCGCTGACATTTATCTTCACCATCGGATGAGGTTGAGGCGTACTCACGCTGATCAGAATCGTCCCTCGCAGTGGCGATCATGTCGCTGCATTGGGGCAACGCGCGCATGGCCCAATACATCTTTCACCGTAACGCATGGTTTTATCCCTTTATGGGGATAAAACCCAATTTATACCCTAGTGGGGATAAAAAACGTTTTATCCCGTAGTAGGGATAGCAGATCCTTTATCTCTTTACAGAGCCTCAAACCCTCACCAACTTATCGCATTGGGGGTTAAACCAGACGTGCATGTAGCTTAGTCATGGACCGGGTAATCGACTCAACAACCTCTACTGAAAAACCGTCGGGCAAAGATTCCGATACTCTCTGTAAAGCCGCAGGCACGTGCGTGGCAAAAAAATCCAGGATCTCATCCATTTCACTTTTCCGGAAGTTCACTTCATTTGCTAATGCGAAGAAGTGTCGGGGGTAGATCTGGTTGATTTCATACTTCCGTCCCTTGGTTGCTTTGAGACTCATTGCAAGTTTGAGATCGCCAATATGCAAACCTCGTCCACCCAGCACGGGGAACGCAGAGATAATGTCGTAAAAAGGTGTTAGCCGGTAACTTCCGCCTGCCTCAATAAAAACAGAAAAATTCTTGGCATGCCCGTCAGTCGCGCCAAGCAGCCACTGGAAGACCTGAAATTTCATAAAACTGAAACGGTCCTGCAGTGCGTTACTGGAGCCAAGCAAGAACTCCATTATCTCAGGGATCCCAGGACCACCATCAGATTCATATTTAACCGAGGAAGGCAGACCGAACACCTGACACAAATCTTCCTGGGGAAGACGCAGTAACATCGTATGTTCCCGGTTCCACCGACGATCAAAACGCTCAACGGCTAATGCTCTTACATCACCTGCATTGATGATTTCGGCATTCGGTACATCAATACCCAGCGCCGCGGCTAACGCGAGACAAAAATACTCATTATCAACGCTTTCACTCAGATCAAGGGTAGCGCTGGGCTGGTGTATTTCCCCAATGGGTAATTTGATGATATGGCTGGTTGGGGTGATGCCCCTCGGAATACACCAGTCTCTGTCGATTTTGAGAAGGGCGGTTTTTTCCTGTGCGCCAGCAACGGATATGCGAAAATCGTCCTCCCCGTTAATCATACCGAGTGGAATATCAGACTGATACGAACTCAGAATTTCTTCAAGCCGGGTCTCATTCAATATATCCCATGACATCACGGGTGCCGGGGTGTGTTCTCCCTGAGGAAGTAAGGTGACGGCTCCGACGCTGTCACGCCCAATCTCTGTTAACAAATCGAACGGCTGCCTGGAGGGTGTCTGATACCGTCTTACGATGCGGTCCCGTATAGCAGGATTATCGGGGAGTAGATTGTCGAAATAATTGATGACTGCGTCAGACGTTATCGTGCCAAACTGTAAGGGAAGAGACAGTGATATGGGCCTGGCATAGCGGTTGTATAGCCATTCGCGGTCGTATCGGAATGTATGAGCCCCATTCGCGTGTTTAGTGAGTTCTCCGACCCGTTCGTTATTCATCCAGGTTGTGAGCACAGGCATTACCAGTCCATCTCCTTTTGGCGGGAATCAGGATCCCCATTCCGCATTTCGTCCTTGTCATAGAGAACCAGAGAAAGCTCAAGCGCCTGAATCAGTTTAAAAAAAGTTTTTATAGTGGTTTTATCGGGATTATTTTCAAAGTTAGAAATAGTACCCTGCTTGATGCCGATTCTTGCGGCCAGTTCAGCTTGCGTAAATCCATGTTTCTGGCGGGTTAGTTTGAGATGATTCGCTAATTGTTTTGGGCTGTAAATTGCGAGTGTGCTCACGGTGCCGCTGCTCCAGTCATTTTATCCCCATTAACGGATAATGGTATGTTTATCCTTTGGTGGGGATAAAGTCAACGGTGAGTTACCCCGTAAAGAGGCTCAAAGCGTCAAAAACCAGACCCTTTTGAAGCGTGCGTTTTTGAACTACCTGATGAATTACGCCTCGTTTATCTCGTCTGTCACCGGTAAGGGTGATCACACCTTTTACTACACTCATGAGAAGCATCAGTGACCATTACTGTCTTTTTCAGGACGCTGGACCGGTCGCGGAGCGAAGGGATACCCCAAAATAGTGACTAAGCTGAACGTCACTGAGCATGTGGTCTGCCGGCCCGCAGGCATAGCATCCCGGCCGGAGCAGTAAACACAGATCAGCCACCTGACTGGCATGACTGATAAAGTGGGTGTTCATGATGATGGTCTTCTGTTCATGCTTGGCGAGTTCATGTAGCAGGCTGATGATGCGATGCTGATAGGTGAAATCGAGACTGGACTCCGGCTCGTCCAGAATAAGCACATCGGGGTCCGGGACAAGAGCTTTCGCAATAGCACAGAGCTGAAGCTCACCACCGCTGATCTGATTTACATGCTTGTCTCTCAGATGCCCGGCATCTAACCTGACCAGCACGGCTTCAGCCCGGGCGTAATCATCAGGTGTAGGCGTCCTCAGATAACCTTTATCCCCTCCCAGACCAAACGTAATAAAATCGGCGATGGAATAGTCGAAGGGGATATGTCGGGTCTGTGGTACCCAGGCCAGACAGACCTTTTTGTGGTCAGGGCGCTCAATGATGCAGCGTCCGGAAAGCGGACGGAGGATCCCGGCAATAACTTTGAGCAATGTGGTTTTCCCTGCACCGTTGGGGCCAAGAACACACAGCACTTCTCCCTGCCCCAGCCGGAAGCTGAGATCCTCAAAAACCGGCCGTTCACCTTTAAAGCCATAGGTCAGGTTCTCAGCGATGATCATGGGAGGCTCCTCTGACATACAAAAACGCAAATAACGGTGCCCCAGTCAGGGCGGTCAGAATCCCGACGGGAATTTCCGCATAGGTGAGTGCACGGGCGAGCGTGTCGATGACAAGCAAAAAGAGCGCACCACATAACGCCGTAATGGGGATGACTTTTCCGTGGTTGTTTCCGACCAGGGCTCTGACAAGATGGGGGATCACCAGTCCCACCCATCCCACCACGCCACAGATAACGACCGACGCCGATATCATCACAGAGGCGGAGACCAGCAGTATTATCTTCAGCAACAGCGGATGTAAGCCCTGAATTTTCGCCTCATCGTCGCCCAGAGAGAGAATATTCATCGTCCACCGTAGCCTGTAAATCACGTAATAGCAGAACATAAAGAGCGGGACCAGGCTGAATACTTCTGTTTTGACCAGCGATGAAAAGCTGCCCATCAGCCAGAATACGATGGCGGGCAGGGTATCTTCCGGATCGGCCAGATATTTCAGTACAGAGACAAAAGCGACAAATACCGAGGCGACGATGAGACCCGAGAGAATCGTCACGATCGCCTCCTGGCTTTGCCGGAGAAAGCAAAGGCCAAACACCAGGGCGAGGCTCAGCATCCCGAATATAAAGGCACATCCCGTGGAGACCTGATAAGACAACCCCATCACGATCCCCAGCGCCGCGCCGAAGGCTGACGCCGAGGAGGTGCCCAGCACATCCGGGCTGGCCAGGGCATTTTTCAGTACGGCCTGATACGTCGCACCGGCGACAGACAGTCCTGCCCCCACCATTACGGCGGCGATGATACGTGGCAGGCGCAGATCGAAAATCACAGCGGCTTTTTCCCTGCTGTGCTCCGCGTGGGGCGCTTCCAGCAGGATATGCACTACATCCTGTACCGACAGAGAATAACGCCCGATAAACAACGAGGCCAGGCTCATGAGAACCAGGCTGACACACAACAGGGCCAGCAGCTGACGGTAGGTTTTTTGTTCCGGCATAACGTTCTCGGGAATCACTGAAAAGGGGCGTCGTTTAACGCTGGCTGAGGACTTCATTCAACAACCGGTCCGGGATAGCGTAGTCAAACATGGTTTTGTAATACGCCCTCGTCAGGCCTTTTATATCAGCATCGCTCACAAAGTCTGGCTCCAGTTTGCTGACCATAAATAAGGGAAGCAGGGGCGTTTCAGCAGACAATCCACCCCAGTTGTGTAGTCCCACCGGCGTTGAGTAAATCCGCTTGTTTTTCCAGGCGCGTATCCCCTGCCACATCTGTCCGGGATTGCGGTTGTCGAGCAGTGCCCTGGCACTGCCAAACACAACGAAAATCACATCCGGGTTCCACGCCATGATCTGCTCCATAGAAACCGTAATGTACCGACCAGCATCACCGCTGACCTGAAGGTGTCCGGCAACATTCTCCATGCCAGCCATTTTGAGTTAGGTGTCTCCGAAAGTATGGGGTCCACTCACACGCAGGGTCTTGCCGTCACTTTGTTCGAGGTATAACGCTCTGATGTGCTGCTGACGTATCCGGTCGGCATAAGGCTGGATTGCCTTCCGGGTCGTCTCCCACGCCCGATGAAATTTGTCGGTCCGGGGCAGTCCAAGCGCATCCTCAAACGTGGTTTCCCAGTAGCTCTGCGTCTCTTCGGGATCGTATTTGGCACTGCCGCCAGTATCCAGATTGATGACCGGCACCCCTGCGCGTTCAAGGTGGTCATTCTGGCTTTGTCCGTAATAGAAAATCAGATCCGGATGAAGCGTCAGCAATGTCTCCAGGTTAACGGAATAATCTTCGTTGATAAAATGCGTGGTGATCCGCCCGATGTCAGGTTTCATATCCTTCAGAACGTTCATATCAGCATGCAGGAATGCCCAGGGCCCCACCCCAACAACCTGACGATAAGCCGCCGGATTGGCGAGGATCACACCGAAAGGGCAATTGCCGGTGATAATGACGCGATGATGGCTGATGGGCTCATCCGTCGTGGCATGAACAATCACAGGAAACAGGCACAGGGCCAGCATCAGCGTATACAGGACGTGAAGAACTTTCAGCATAACTACGTGCCTCCAGGTACGTTAAAAATCAGAAGGTTCGTCCCGACAGGCCATAAAGGCTGTCAGAAGCTTTTCCGGTCGTGAGCGGTATCATCGTCTGCAGCCGGGATGTCTGTCGTCGTTGGGGACGGGAGCACATTTTTTAACGTGCGCCTGCCTGAGCCGCAGACAGCTGACCCCCAGGGACAAAAAAGAGAAGAGTGCTCCTGCCGCCATGCTGGCACGAATGGCCCCTCCGCCGAAGACATTGAACATGACGGCAACCAGGGCTGAACCGATGATTTGTCCTGCCAGGCGTGACGTTCCCAGCAGGCCGCTTGCCATATTGTTTTGCTCAGCGCTGACGGAAGTCATAATCAGCAAATTATTAGGGGACTGGAACAGACCAAAACCAAACCCGCAAAGGACCACACGCCACAGGATCTGCTCGTCCGTTGGCAAAGGAGGGAGCCATGTCATCAGAAACATGCCGGTGGCCAGCATCCCCAGGCCTGCTATTGCCACTCGCTCGGCACCAAATCGTGTGCTTAGCTCGCCTGCAATCAGAGAGGTCATCATGGTTGCCAGCGGCCAGGCCGTCAGCATCAGACCGGCCTGCACAACATCACGGTGTAAAATGTTATGAAAATAAAAAGGCAGCGCGACATAGGCCAGCAGTTGCGTGCTGTAGGAAAGCAGAGACATAAACAGAGAAAGTGAGAAAACCGGACTGGAGAACATCGCCACCGGGATCAAGGCTTGCGCCTGCTTCGTCTTCTGATTGATAACGAGTTGTCTTCCCAGAAGCAGGAGGACGATAAAACTGGCCGCTGCAAACGATGCATGGTTTCGTGTCACACTCAATGTCAGGCATGCGAACGACAGGCAGGTCAGGAAGACCAGACAGGCACCGCCGCTGTCAAAGGGTTTCGCTGAACAGTGCACTGTTCTTAATGAGAAGTAACATAAAATGAGTGAAAGACAGGCCACCGGGATATTGATCGTGAAGAGCCAGTTCCAGTTAGCCAGCGACAGGATGCTGGAGGCCACAGACGGCCCCGCTGCGGCTGAAACCGAGACGACCATGACGTTGATGCCCAGCCCCCGACCAAGGAGTCGTGGCGGATAAATCGCTTTGATCAAGGCGGCGTTCACACTCAGTATGGCTGCCGCGCCGAGCCCCTGGATAATGCGAAAAAGCGTCAGCATATTCAGGGAGGTCGACAAGGAACATCCCAGTGAGGACAGCGCAAACAGGATGACACCCGCCATAAAGATCCGCGTATTCCCAAGCGTTCGCCCCAGGGCTGAAAAAGGAAGCAGTGTCGCAATCACGGCGAACTGATAGGCATTGATGATCAGAATCGAAGCGGATTCGGACACCGAAAAGTCTTTTGCAATCAGGGGTAGCGCCACGTTCGCAATCGTGCTGTCCAGCATGGCAATGACCGTACTGAGCGAAACAGCCAGCACGGCAATAATGCTGACCGGTTTAGTGTCTGTATCCGATAACCTGTCCACGTCCCCTCCTGTACCATGCCCGCCTTCATTATAATGTTATAACATAACACTATAATGATAATTATTATCCTTTGAAAGGATACTTAACAAAATATGTCCCCCCGGAGTACATATCGTCCTCACGCAATAATGAGGCTGAACAAGACTGCGGATAACGGCGACGTCGTCACATTTAAAATACCATCCTGCCTTTTTCTTTCAACATGCACAGCCAGACGATTTAAAAAGACTCTGAGATATAAATAAACGAATAAGCCCGCTTATAGGTTTATTTATAAAAAATCTTATTAATGGATTTATATAATAAACAACAAATAAACATATCACGTATTTCAATACATAAAACAGGAAAAACAAATCCTCCACATATCATTTATTTATACGTGATGGTAATAAAAATACTGAATGCCCGTCCGTCTTTACCTTATCGAACCTGAAACGGGCTCAGGCGCATCGCCGGAGTACCGTTTTGCTTTCATACGCAGTGGACCTGACACATGTTCAGGAACGGCAAAGAATGTTTAAATAAGGAAACAATAAAATGAAGAAAATTACTCCATCGGCGATAGCCGCCTCACTCTGTCTAATTCTCAGTGGTTCTGTTATGGCGCAGGATAATCATCCCCTGCAGGCCGCACCGGGTTATACCGCAACACAAACCAAGGGGGAAACCCTCTGGAGTGATAATGACAATGCAATCGGCGTACTGGGTTCGCTACGCCTGTTCGGAAAGACCGATTCTGCGCACACGCAGAAACACGATATTCAGAACAACGATTCCCGACTGGGGATCGCCATGCGGCATAATCTGAACGCTGGTGAGAGCGATGCCTTTACGCTGGGATACTACGAGACGGGCATTCACGGACTGGATTCCTCAACGGATGGACTCAGCAACAACGTCTATACCCGTCAGGCCTACGCCGGGGTGGGCAGCGAAACACTGGGTATCCTCACGTTTGGTAAACAGTATGCGCCGACGGACTGGGGACTGGGGGTGGATACCACCTATGCCTGGGGCGGTAAAGGAAAACACGATCAGGCCGGCATGTCGACGGATATCGTCAATTCAGCGGGCATCTGGTACTACACGGACGATCATCTTACCGTGGGTGTCATGGCGCAGGGAAATGACGACGTCGACAAGATTGGTTTTGCCGACTTCGGAAATGGTCCCGACCTGCACAATGCCTTTCGTGACGGTGCCGCTCTGGTGCACAACGGCGCAGCGATGGCAGCCCGCTATCAGTGGGAGAATGGCCTGACGTTGTCAACGGC
>Ga0105251_10001516_pt1 | contig 19955 bp, 22 predicted proteins | sample KBSS64metaG_FD_80424 | JGI IMG/M metagenome (GOLD analysis project Ga0105251, IMG submission 80424) | Switchgrass rhizosphere microbial communities from Kellogg Biological Station, Michigan, USA - KBS S6-4 metaG | ecosystem: Host-associated > Plants > Roots > Rhizosphere > Soil | place...
AAGCGCCGCAAGCGGAGCCCATTCTCGAAGTGAATCCCGAGCATCCGCTGGTGAAGGCGTTGAATGCGGACAACGCCAATTTCGTCGACTGGTGCCATCTGCTCTTCGATCAGGCGTTGCTTGCAGAAGGCGGCGCGCTCGAGGATCCGGCGAGCTTCGTCAAGCGCACGAATGCGCTGCTGCTCGCGCGATAAGCTTGCTCGAACGCTGTCGATGACCGCGCCGCCGGGAAACCGGCGGCGCGTTTCTTATTTGGGCTTGCGTTCCTTGCCGGATTGCGCAAGAACGGAGGCCGCCAGCGTCTTGGTTTCTGCCGAGTACTTGTTGCTGTGAAGCACTTCGCTCGCCTTGTGCTCCATCGCGGCGCCCGTTTGCCTTTTGGAGTGTGACTGCGACAAGGCTGACGCGGCGAGGCTTTTCTTGACGGTCGATGCCTTCGGGTCATGCAGCGTCTCCGCCGCGAGATGCGCAACTTTCTTCGATGTCTGTTTCTTGTTTTCCGACATTCGCTGTCCTCTCAATGATTTGTCAATGTTCGCTCGGGGCGCGCGGCCGGCCGTCACGCGCGCATGAGCGGACACTGAGTTTCGTTCTGTCGGCACGTCGGCTCCATACGAATCGTCCGAAGCGGTGGACGATCCTATAATTGCCGGCATGCTCACGCCCAACGATCCCATCGATGCGCACTGGCGCATCATCCCGCTTTCATCGCTTACCGATGCACAAAAGGACTGGCTCACACGCGGCGGTTCGCTCACCGCGCATCTGCGCACGCTTGGCGCGGTGACGGTCGAAGTCACGCGCGAAGCCGTCGACATGCCCTGGCAGGATGAAGTGCGCGCGCTCGGACTAACGCCGCGCACGCCGGTGTGGGTGCGCGAAGTCGCGCTGAAAGTCGATGGCGCGCCGTTCGTCGTCGCGCACAGCGTGGTGCCTCTATCGCACAGCACGGGCGTATGGCAATCGATGCGCCGCCTGCGCACGCGGCCACTCGCCGAACTGCTGTATAGCGATAGCAGCGTGTCGCGTTCCGCGCTGGCGAGCCGAAGAATCACCGCGCGGCATCCGCTTCATCGACTCGCATCGGCGCAATCGAATGAACGGGCGCATTCGCTCGTCGCGCGCCGTTCGGTGTTCAAACGTCACGACGCGCCGCTGATGGTCACCGAATGCATGCTCGATGCGCTCTGGAGCAAGCTCGCCACCATGCACGGCCCGCATAGGCGCGAACATGCCCGCTCTTATGATCACCTGAGCTCGCATGCGAAGCGCGTCGCGCACGGCGAGGCAAAATGAAGCTTGCAGGCTTTGCGCCCATCGGCGACGAAGGCACGCACACGCTCATCCTCGGCAGTTTTCCGGGCGTCGCATCGCTCGCGGCGACGCAGTACTACGCGCATCCGCGCAATCAGTTCTGGCGGCTGGTCGGCGCGGCGATCGGCGAGGACTTGCACGCACTCGCCTATGACGATCGTCTCGCGCGTCTCGTCGCGCACGGCATCGGTTTATGGGACGTGCTCGCCGCATGCGAGCGCGAAGGCAGCCTAGACGCGGCGATCCGCAACGCATCGCCCAATGATTTCGCGGTGTTTCACACGCGTTTTCCGGCGTTGCGCAAGGTGTGCTTCAACGGCAAGACCTCGGGCAAGTTCGCGCCCGTGCTGAGCGCCGCCGGCTACGCGACGCTCGTGCTGCCGTCGTCGAGCGCGGCCAATGCTATCCTCTCGTTCGATCAAAAATTGCGCATCTGGCGCGACATTCTCTCCACACAATGACGAATCTCATCAAACGTGCGTCGGCAGAAGCGCGCGCGTTCGGCCGTAAAAAAGACGACAACAAATCGAAGCGCAGGCGCGCCGACGACGATCGCGACGATCTCGCGAACGCGCCGCGCATCGAGGCGCCCCGCAAGCCGCGCTTCGCCCCCGTGACGTTCTCGGAAGAGGGCGGCGTGCGCTACCTGCACTTCGGCACCGAATGGGTGCAAGGCGCGATGCGCCTGAAGAAGCCGGATCACATCGAACTCGAATACGCGCAGCAGATGATGGCGTGGCTGCTCTTCGTCGGGACGCCCGAGCGCATCGTGCAACTCGGGCTCGGTGCCGCGGCGCTCACGAAGTTCTGCTATCGCTTTCTGAAGCCGGCGAACGTGGAAGCCGTCGAACTGAATCCCGCGGTCGTCATCGCCGCGCGCGCGATGTTCGAGCTGCCCTACGACGACGCGCGCCTCACCGTCACCGAACGCGACGCCTGGGAGTTCGTCAACGATCGCGGGAATCACGGCACGATCGGCGCGTTGCAGATCGATCTGTACGACGCCACCGCGCGCGGCCCCGTGCTCGACAGCGTCTCGTTCTATCGCGCTTGCCGCGCGTGTCTCACGCCGGAAGCGGGCGTCGTCACGATCAATCTGTTCGGCGATCATCCGAGCTTCGTGCGCAACATGCGTCATCTGAACGAGGCGTTCGATCATCGCGTGATCGCGCTGCCCGAAGTGCATGACGGCAATCGCGTCGCGATCGCGTTCGCCGGTCCCGCACTCGACGTTTCGTTCGACGCGCTCGACGCGCGCGCGAAGCTCATCGAGGCGCAGCTCGGCTTGCCCGCGCGCAAGTGGGTGAAGGGTCTCGCGCAAAGCGCAGGCGTCGCCACGAGCGGCTCATTCTCGATCTGATTGACGCAGCGCAAGCAGCGGGGGCCGGAACGAGGGTTTCGGCCTATTTACAAGAAGCTTTCAAATCAGCGGAATAGTCGGGAATCCCCCTGCTTGACCGTGTTTTAAGGGTCCATATACTCCCTCTGTTATTTCGGGGCGCTTTCAGCGGCGTGTCTACCCGACAACCGGCATCCCGCCGGGCTCGCAATAACGACGCGAAACAAAACAAGAGGAGACCGTTCATGGCTCACGAAGCTACGACCGGCACTGGACAACCGCGCAACAAGCATTGGCTTTGGCTTCTGATCCTTCCGTGGATCGGTGTGGTATGGGTGCCGTTTTACAACAAGATCGAGCCCGTTCTTTGGGGCTTTCCGTACTTCTACTGGTATCAGCTCTTGTGGGTGCTGATCAGCGCGGTCATCACCGCCGTCGTCTATAAGAAGACGAAGGCGCTGCCCTCGGGACGAAAGAACGGAGGTGCGCGATGATGAACGCCACCGCAACCTTCGTCTTCGTTCTCTTCTTCGTCGGCGTCACGATTCTCGGCTTCATCGCCGCGCACTGGCGTAAGGGCGATCTCGCCCAGCTCGACGAATGGGGCCTCGGCGGGCGCCGCTTCGGCACCATCGTCACGTGGTTCCTGCTCGGCGGCGATCTCTACACCGCCTATACGTTCGTCGCGGTGCCGGCGCTCGTGTTCGGCGCGGGCGCGACGGGCTTCTTCGCGTTGCCGTACACCATCCTCATCTATCCGTTCGCGTTCGTCGTGTTTCCGAAGCTCTGGAGCATCGCGAAGCGTCACGGCTATGTGACCGCCGCCGACTTCGTGCACGCGCGCTACAACAGCCGCATGCTCGCGCTCGCCGTCGCGGTGACGGGCATCGTCGCGACGATGCCGTACATCGCGCTGCAGCTCGTCGGCATCGAAGTGGTGATCGGCGCGCTCGGGTTCTCGACGCAAGGCTTCGTCGGCGATCTGCCGCTCATCATCGCGTTCGCCATTCTCGCCGCGTACACGTACACGTCGGGCCTGCGCGCGCCCGCGATGATCGCGGTGGTGAAGGACGTGCTGATCTACATCACGATCATCGCCGCGATGATCGTGATTCCGGCGCAGCTCGGCGGCTTCGGCCATATATTCAGCGTCGTGCCGCCCGAGAAGCTGCTCCTGAAAGCGCCCGATGCCGCGAGCCTGAACGGCTACAGCGCGTACGCGACGCTCGCGGTCGGCTCCGCGCTCGCGCTCTTCCTGTACCCGCACTCGGTGACGGCGATTCTCTCGTCGAACTCCGGCAACACGATCCGCCGCAACATGTCGCTGCTGCCGGCATACTCGCTCGTGCTCGGCCTGCTCGCGCTGCTCGGCTACATGGCGCTGGCATCGGGCGTGAAGGACATGCCCGAGTACGCGTCGTACTTCAAGGCATATGGCGCGAACTTCGCGGTGCCGGCGCTTTTCCTGCACTACTTCCCGTCGTGGTTCGTGGGCGTTGCGTTCGCGGCGATCGGCATTGGCGCGCTGGTTCCGGCGGCGATCATGTCGATCGCGGCGGCGAACCTCTACACGCGCAATGTGCATCGCGAGTTCGTCAATACGTCGATGACGCCGGAGCAGGAAACGAACGTCGCGAAGCTCGTGTCGCTGATCGTGAAGATCGGCGCGGTGGTCTTCATTCTCGCGCTGCCGCTGACCTACGCGATCCAGTTGCAACTGCTCGGCGGCATCTGGATCATCCAGACGCTGCCCGCGCTCGTGCTCGGCCTCTATACGCGTGTGCTCGATCATCGCGGCTTGCTGCTCGGCTGGGCGGTGGGCATCGGCGTCGGCACGTGGATGGCCGTGTCGCTGCAACTGAAGGGCTCGATCTACCCGCTGCATCTGTTCGGCTATGTCGTGCCGGGCTACGCGGCGGTGTGGGCGCTGATCGCGAATCTGATCGTCTCGATCGTCGTGAGCCTGCTCGTGCGCGTGCTGGGCCTCAAGCGCTCGGACGACCGCACGCGTCCGGAAGACTATCTGGATATCGTGGAAGGCTGATTCCGACCGATCGCGCACGCGCACGTGCCCGGCGCGGCGCGCGAAAAGCTGGTAAAACGCCCGTAACAGCCATCCGGCCGTTACGGGCGTTTCGTTTTCCGGCAGCCTTTGTTCGACGGGCGTGCGTGTTCATCGAGGTGAGCGAACCATGCTTTCTCCGACATCGACGTCACTCAGGCGCAGCCGTCTCGCGCGCCTGCTTCATTCGATTACGTCGCCGTACTTCCGCTACCGGCACGCGAACGTGATTCATGCGGTACGCGTCGCGCTCGCGATGGCGGTGTCGATCGCGGTCACGACGGGCATCGACATGCCGCACGGCGTATGGGCGTCGGTATCGGTGCTCGTCGTGATCGGCGGATTGCAGCACTACGGCAACATCCGCAAGAAGGCGGGCGAGCGCGCGGTGGGCACGGCGCTCGGCGCGTTCTTCGGACTCGTGCTCATCCTCGCGCAGATGCTCACCGGCTCCGTGATGGTGTTCTTCGTGCTGATGTGCGTGATCGCGGGCGGCTGCGCCTACTATGCGATCGGCAAGGCGGGCTACGTCGCGCTGCTCACGGCAATCACCATGGTCATCGTGTCCGGCCACGGCGACCTGCCGCTTTCCACCGGATTGTGGCGCACGGCCAACGTGATGATCGGCGTCGTCATCGCGCTCGGCTTTTCCTTCGTCCTGCCGCAATACGCGACGTATTCCTGGCGATACCGGCTCGCGGACAATCTGCGCGAGTGCGCAAGGCTCTACGGCGCCTTGCTCGACGGTACGCCGCTTCTCGCGGAGGAAACCGCGCGGCGCTTCTACGCGATGAGCCAGCGGCTTGTGCAATCGCGCGGGCTGATGGAGTCGGTCGCGAAGGAAACCGATGTGCCGATGACCCGGCTCGAAGAGATCCAGCGGCTGCACCGCTCGATTCTCGCGGCGCTGGAAATGCTGGTCATGTCGATGCCCGAAGTCGCGAGCGCCACGCCTAGCCGCTTCGCGATCGCGTGCTCGCCGGGCGAGTACGCGGTGCGCCAGCAGCTTCTGCAGATGGCTCGCGCGTTGCGCTTCGGGCGCGTGGGATTGTTGTACCGCGCAGTGGATGCGCCGGGCGTGCCGCCATGCCCGGACGACGACGGAAACGCGACGACGCAGGGCATGCACTGGCTCGCGATGCGTTTCGTGGAGCAGGTGGATCGCCTGCGGCTGCGTCTGTCGGAAATCGAGCGGCAGTGGAATATCGAAGGCGCGCGAGCGCTCAATCCATGAATTGATGACGCGATGAAGCGATGACCACTCAGGCCGTCCGTGCTTCGCCTTCGTGCACCACATTGATGAGCCACGGCACGCCGAAACGATCCGTGAGCATGCCGAAGCCTTGCGTCCAGAACGTGGATTGCCACGGCGTCAGGATGTTGCCGCCCTCGGCGAGCATGTTGAAAATGCGCTCGCCGGATTGCGCGTCCTCCGCGGCGATCGACAGCGTGAAGCCCGAGTAGTCCTTGCGCGGCTGACCGTAGCGGCCGTCCGAGACCATGATCGCGTTCGGGCCCACGCAAAACACCGCGTGCATGATCTTGTCCTGCCAGTCGGGCGGTGCGTTGCCGCCGTCCGGTGCGTCACGGAAGCGGACCAGCGTGGCGATCTGCGCGCCGAATGCTGCCTGATAGAGTTCGAGCGCCGCAGCGCAATCGCCGTTATAGAAGAGATAGGTGTCCAGTTGCATGACCGGTGACTCCGTGCATATGAAGCGGACATGCCGCCAAAGCTCGAAAGTCTATTGCAACGGGGTCCCACGTTGACTCGGAAACCGTCAAATTACGTCAATAGGCAGCGAAATAGAAAAAACCGCACGTCGCACCAATCTTCCGGCGCGACGTGCGGTTACTTCATGCATGCGTCATTGAAGCGCGGTGATCAGCTTCTCGAGCTTGATCGCATCGGCGGCGAATGCGCGGATGCCTTCCGCGAGCTTTTCGGTCGCCATTGCGTCGTTGTTGACGAGGAAGCGGAAGGTCGGCTCGTCGACGGCAATCTTCTCCACGTTCTCGTTCTTCACCGCTTCCGGCGAGAGCTTGCGCTCGACGCGGTCGTTGCTGTCGGCGAGTTTCTTCAGGAGGTCCGGGCTGATCGTCAGCAGGTCGCAGCCGGCGAGCTCGGTGATCTGGTTCACCGTGCGGAAGCTCGCGCCCATGACCTCGGTCTTGTAGCCGAACTTCTTGTAGTACGAGTAGATGCGCCGCACCGACTGCACGCCCGGATCGTTCGCGCCGCCGTTCTTCACTTCGTCCCATTCCGCGCCGGCGGACTTCTTGTACCAGTCGTAGATACGGCCGACGAACGGCGAAATCAGTTGCGCGCCCGCTTCGGCGCACGCGACCGCCTGCGCGAGCGAGAAGAGCAGCGTCATGTTGCAGTGGATGCCTTCCTTCTGCAGCACCTCGGCCGCACGGATGCCTTCCCACGTCGACGCGAGCTTGATGAGCACGCGATCGCGGCCGATGCCCGCGTTCTCGTACAGCTTGATGATGTCGTGCGCCTTGTCGATCGACGCTTTCGTATCGAACGAGAGGCGTGCGTCGACTTCGGTGGACACGCGGCCCGGAATGATCTTGAGAATCTCGGTGCCGAACGCCACGAGCAGATTGTCGATGATCTGCGGCATCGGCTTCTTCGCGTGCTCCTTGACGGTCTTTTCGAGCAGCGGCTTGTAATCGTCCTTCTGGACGGCCTTCAGGATCAGCGACGGATTCGTGGTCGCGTCCTGCGGCTTGAACTGAATGAATTGCTGAAAGTCGCCCGTGTCGGCGACGACGGTCGTGTACTGCTTGAGCTGGTCGAGAGCGGATGTCATGTGGAGTCTCAGACGCGTTGCGCCTTGTCAAATTGCGGTAACCAACCCGCGGATTGCCCATGATTGCGACGCCGTGCGGCGACTTCTTCGCGCGGCGCGCCCCTGAATGTCATTCTCCCATTCTAGTCCCGAGCGTGGCGAGCGCGCTGATACCGTGTGCGCCGGTTTTCGACCGGGCGCGAGACTGCGCGTTCAAACGCCTTTCAGTCGGCCGCGTAGGCGAGCTCGTGCCACCGCCGCACCGTGCCCGAGCCGAGCTGACCCCGTGCGAAGCGCATCTTGCGGACTTCGTCGAGCGCGTGGGCGTCCTTCGCCGGATCGCCGCAACTCAGTTTTAGGACGACGTCCTGGACGTGCCCGGCGTCGTCGAGCAGCACGCGCACGATTGTCTTGCGTTTCTGGGTGGCGCCGGGCGGCGTGGAGCGCGCCAGCAGTTTGTCGATCAAGGCCATGACGGAAATACGAATGTATTGCGGAGAACCGGCCGGAAATCGGGGCCGATTCCGTGATTGTAGGCCGCGTCAGGATCGTCTGGCATTGAGCACGAAATGTGTCAAAACGCCCGCGATCAATCCCCAGAATGCGGAGCCGATCGACAATAGCGAGAGGCCCGATGCCGTCACCATGAACGTGACGAGCGCGGGCTCGCGCTGACGCGCGTCCTGCATCGCGTTGGTGAGACCGCTCATGATCGAGCCGAAGAGCGCGAGCGCGGCCACGGACACGACCAGTTCCTTCGGAAATGCCGCGAACAGGGCGGCGATCGTCGCGCCGAACGTGCCCGCGATCAGATAGAAGATGCCGCACCAGACCGCCGCCGTGTAGCGCTTGTCGCGCTCCTCGTGCGCCTCGCGGCCGGTGCAGATCGCGGCGGTGATGGCCGCGAGATTGACGCCGTGCGAGCCGAACGGCGCGAGAACGAGCGACGCGATGCCGGTCGTCGAGATGAGCGGGGCGGAGGGCGTCGTGTAGCCGTCGGCGCGCAGGACGGCGATGCCCGGCACGTTCTGCGACGCCATCGAGACGACGAAAAGCGGAATGCCGATGCTGATCGCCGCGGCGAGCGAGAACGCGGGCATCGTGAAAACCGGATGCGCGAGCGCGACGTGAAAGTGCGTGAAGTCGAGCAGCCCGAGCCCGCCTGCGATCGCGATGCCTGCGATGAGCGTGGCGGGAATCGCGTAACGCGGCACGAAGCGCTTGGCCGTGAGATACGTGAAGAACATCGCGATGACGAGCGCGGTCCGGTGCCCGGCGGCGCGAAAGATCTCGATGCCGATCTCGAAGAGAATGCCCGCGAGCAAGGCGGCGGCAATGCCCGACGGAATGCGCTTCATCAGCGTGTCGAACCAGCCGGTGAGACCGACTGCGCTCAGAAGCACCGCGCAGACGATGAACGCGCCGATCGCATCGGCATACGCGACGTTCGGCAGCGACGACACGAGGAGCGCCGCGCCCGGTGTGGACCACGCGACGACGATCGGCGCGCGATAGCGCAGCGACAGCCCGATGGTGCAGACCGCCATGCCCATCGAGAGCGCCCAGATCCACGACGAAATCTGCGCGTTGCTGAGATGCGCGGCCTGGCCCGCCTGGAACATCAGCACGAGCGAACTGGTGTAGCCGGTCATCATTGCGACGAAGCCGGCGACGATGGTCGAGAGGGACGAGTCAAAGAAGGGACGCAGCGCGACGGGCGCCGTGGGAGAGGCTTTCATGCTGGTTCTATTGGTTTTATTTCGACAACGCGCGCATGGCGGTTTCGAGGCCCGCCATGGTGAGCGGGTACATGCGATTGCCGAGGACATTGCGGATCGCCGAAATCGACTGGCGGTATTCCCATAGCCGCTCGGGCTCGGGATTGAGCCACGCGTGATGCGGAAACTGATCGGCGAGCCGGCGCAACCACACCGCGCCCGCTTCGGCATTGTTGTATTCGACGGAGCCGCCAGGCTGCAGCACTTCGTAGGGACTCATGGTCGCGTCGCCGACGAAGATCAGCTTGTAGTCGGGCGTGAACTTGTGCAGCACGTCGAAGGTCGGCGTGCGTTCGGTGTGACGTCGCCGATTGTGCTTCCACAGATAGTCGTACACGCAGTTGTGGAAGTAGTAGAACTCGAGATGCTTGAACTCCGCCTTCGCCGCCGAAAAGAGTTCTTCGACGCGCTTGATGTGATCGTCCATCGAGCCGCCGACATCGAGCAGCATCAGCACTTTCACGTTGTTGTGACGCTCTGGAACCATCTTGAGGTCGAGCCAGCCCGCGTTGGCGGCGGTGCTGCGGATGGTGTCGGGCAGATCGAGCTCTTCGGCCGCGCCTTCGCGTGCGAAGCGCCGCAAGCGACGCAGCGCGACCTTGATATTGCGCGTGCCGATTTCGACCTGATCGTCGTAGTCCTTGTACGCGCGCTCGTCCCACACCTTCACGGCGGTTCGATTCCCCGACGATTCCCCGCCGATACGAATGCCTTCCGGGTTATAACCGCCGTGCCCGAAGGGCGACGTGCCGCCCGTGCCGATCCACTTGTTGCCGCCTTCGTGGCGCTCCTTCTGCTCGTCCATCAGCTCTTTCAGACGCTCCATGAGCTTGTCGAGGCCGCCGAGCGCCTCGATGCGCTTCTTTTCCTCCGCGGTGAATTCGCGGTCGAGGCGCTTCTTGAGCCAGTCGAGCGGAATGTCGAAGGCTGCGTCGGGAAGCTGCGTCACGCCGTGGAAGTACGTGCCGAACGCGCGATCGAACTTGTCGAAGTACTTCTCGTCCTTCACGAGCGTCATGCGTGAGAGGAAGTAGAACTCGTCGAGCGACGGCGAAATCACCTGCGCCTTCAGCGCTTCGAGCAAAGTCAGATATTCCTTCACCGAGACGGGCAGCTTCGCGTCGCGCAGCGAGTAGAAAAAGTCGATCAGCATGGCGCGCTCTCCATCGTGACGGGTTTCAGCGGTCGAGCCGGTAGGTCAGATTGGCGCGCACCGCCGGCCACTCCGACTGGATGATCGAGAACACGACGGTATCGCGCAGCACGCCATCGCGGCCGATCTGATGATTGCGCAGGATGCCGTCCTGCTTTGCGCCGAGCCGCGCGATCGCGGCGCGCGACGCGTGGTTCATGAAATGCGTGCGGAACTCCACCGCGATGGCATCGAGCTTCTCGAACGCGTGCGTCAGCAGCAGCAACTTGGCTTCGGTGTTGAGCGCCGTCTTCTGCACGCGTCGTGCGTACCACGTATGGCCGATCTCCAGCCGCCGATTCGCTTCGTCGACATTGAAGTACCGCGTCGAACCGACGACATCGCCCGTCTTCGCATCGATCACCGCGAACGCAAGCGCGCCGAGGCGCTCGCGCATGTCGAGCGCGGTGTCGATGTAACCGCGCGTCTTGTCGGGAGAGGGCACGAACGTGTACCAGAGCTTCCACAATTCGCCGTCGCTCGCGGCGGCCGTGAGCGCCTGTTCATGACCGGCCGTGAGCGGCACGAGCCTGACATGCTCGCCTTCCAGTGTGACGGGTTCGATCCAGCGGCTCATTTCTTTAGCGATGGTTGCGGTTCATGAAGAGCAGACGCTCGAACAGCGCGACGTCCTGTTCGTTCTTCAGAAGCGCGCCGTGCAGCGGCGGGACGATCTGCTTCTGATCGGACGAGCGCAGGGCTTCGGGCGGAATGTCTTCGGCGAGAAGCAGCTTGAGCCAGTCGAGCAGTTCGGACGTCGACGGCTTTTTCTTGAGTCCCGACACGCCGCGCAGCTCGAAAAAGCTCTGCATCGCGGCGGCGAGCAGATCCTGCTTGATGTTCGGGAAGTGCACCTCGACGATCGCCTTCATCGTCTCGGCATCCGGGAACCGGATGTAATGGAAGAAGCAGCGGCGCAGGAACGCGTCCGGCAGTTCCTTCTCGTTGTTCGACGTGATGATGACGAGCGGCCGGTGCTTCGCTTTCACGAGCTCGCGGGTCTCGTACACGTAGAACTCCATGCGGTCGAGCTCGCGCAACAAATCGTTCGGAAATTCGATGTCCGCCTTGTCGATTTCGTCGATGAGCAGCACGCTCTGCTGGTCCGAGTCGAACGCCTGCCACAGCACGCCCTTGACGATGTAGTTGCGGATGTCCTTCACGCGCTCGTCGCCGAGTTGCGAATCGCGCAGGCGCGAGACCGCGTCGTATTCGTAGAGGCCTTGCTGCGCCTTGGTCGTCGACTTGATGTGCCATTGCAGGAGCGGCATGCCGAGCGCGCCCGCGACTTCTTCCGCGAGCATGGTCTTGCCGGTGCCGGGTTCGCCCTTGATGAGCAGCGGCCGTTGCAACGTCATCGCGGCGTTCACCGCGAGCTTGAGATCGTCGGTTGCGACGTATTGCGATGAGCCTTCGAAACGCATGACGAAGATCCGGTCAGGAAAAAAATCCCAGTATAAGTCAGAAGACCTTTCGGCATTGAGGGGCGCCGGGTATCGTTTGAGCCGCTCCATCGGCGGGTTGCCGCAGCGTGCCGAACGCGTGTGCAGCGTGCGCGCAAGCGGGTTCATCGCGTGTACAGGGACGAATTGTCGCAGGCCACGTGACTGCTTTTCAGCCGATTCCCCTTGCCAGCAGGGCTTCGGCGCGGTTCGCGTGTGGACGGGGGGTAGGTCGCGCGGTACAATTAGCGCGATTTTTTTGGCCTGCGTGGCGACAGACCCTGTAGCAGCAAACAGTCCCGAGAAGGTTGTAAGCGCTCGGCGCGGGCCGCGGCCTTTGGAGCGCCGGATTTCCCCTCAAGCCAGGTTAGAAGAGCTATGAACAATTTCGTCGGCAAATGTGCCGTGATTGCAGCGCTGTCCGGTCTCGCCGGCTTCGCGACCCAGGCGTCGGCCGACGTCGTCGGCAACGCGAAGGCCGCAGAGGGCAAGGTCGCGATGTGCATCGGCTGCCACGGCATCCCCGGCTATCGCACCGCGTACCCCGAAGTCTACGAAGTGCCGATGCTGGGCGGCCAGAACGCGCAGTACATCGCCAATGCACTGCACGCCTACAAGAAGGGCGACCGTCATTTCGACACGATGCGCGCCATCGCGACGACGCTGTCGGATCAGGACATCGCCGATATCGCCGCGTACTATGCCGCGCAGACTCCCCAATCGAAGAACAATCCCGACAAGTGATCCGCGCGTGACACGGCAAAGCGATAACGGGAAGGAGAATCCATGAAGCCCTCCAAGGCACTTCACACCAGCTTCAAGGCAGCATGCGCGGCAGCGGCGCTCATCGGCATGACGGTCGGCGCGGCGCACGCGGCCGATGTGAGCAACGGCAAGGCGCTGTCCGACAGCCACAACTGCGCGGCCTGCCACGGCCCCGGGCTCAACAAGCCGGTGAGCGGCGAGTATCCGCGGCTCGCAGGCCAGCATGCGAGCTATATCTACTGGGCGCTGCGCCAGTATCAGATCGGCGGCAACAACCCGAACTTCGGCCGCAACAACGCCATCATGGCGGCGCAGGTGCAGAGCCTGTCGCAGAGCGATCTGAAGGATCTCGCGGCGTATATCGAATCGCTCGACGGCAGTCTCGTGCTGAAGAAGTAAGCGCGCGGCTTCGAGGTCTCGTCAGCAGACAGCACCCCGCTTTGCAAGCGGGGTGTTTTCATTTGGCGGCGGTGTTTTCGCGTGCTCAGTCGCGCGAAGCACGACGCTCGATCAGCCCCAGGTAGGCGTCCGTATCCGGCGGCGTGCCCGAGCGCTGCGCTTCCCAGATCACCTGTCCGAGGCAATCCATGATCGCGTGCTGCGCGTCATGCGGCGAGCCCAGGCGCGCGACCAGCTTGTCGTGCGCGCGGCGGATGCCCGGCGGCTGATCGATCGACAATTGCTCGCTGATCGCAAGATGCATCGACAGATGCAGAAACGGATTGGTCTGGCCGCGATCGGGCGAGTAATCGGCCTCGCGAGAATCGGGATTCACGAGCGCGTCGTGATATTCGGGATGCTCGCCGATCCAGTCGGCGGCCATGCTTTCGAGCGGCGTCAAAATCTCGCCGGCGCGTTCCTTGCGCCAGGTTTCGGTGAAGAACTGGCGAACTTCGTCGCGGCTGGGGTTGAACATAACGTATTGATTCGATTGCGGGTTTCCGAACTCGCTATTGTAGACCGCGGCGCACCCGGTCCGCCAAAACCGGCTCATTCGACCGGCGCAGGCGTCTTCGGCCGATATTCGCAGAGCGGCTCGATCGCGCAATGCCAGCACTCGGGAACGCGCGCCTTGCACACGTAACGGCCGTGCAGGATCAGCCAGTGATGCGCGTCGTGCAGAAACTCTTTCGGCGTGAACTTCTCGAGCGCGGTCTCGACCGCGCGCACGTCCTTGCCCGGCGCGAGCCCCGTGCGATTCGCGACGCGGAAGATGTGCGTATCGACGGCGATCGTCGGCTGCCCGAACGCCGTGTTCAGGATAACGTTCGCCGTCTTGCGTCCGACGCCCGGCAGCGCTTCGAGCGCCTCGCGATTGTCGGGCACCTCACCACCGTATTGATCGATGAGAATGCGGCACGTCGCGATCACGTTCTTCGCCTTCGTGCGGTAAAGCCCGATCGTGCGAATGTATTCCGATACGCCTTCTTCGCCGAGCGCGAGCACCGCCGCCGGCGTATTGGCCACAGGAAACATCTTGCGCATCGCCTTGTTGACGGAGACGTCGGTCGCTTGCGCGGACAGCATCACGGCGATCAGCAGTTCGAACGGCGTCGTGTATTCGAGCTCCGTCGTCGGATGCGGATTCAGGCTTTGCAGCGTCTCGTAGATGGCGCGGCGCTTCGTGGCGTTCATGATTCGATGTCCGTTCTCACGCGGGTTTGTCGCTGCGATCGTGCTCGCCGGGATGGGACGCGTTTTCGTCGTCCGTCAGACCGAGACGGCGTCGGCGTTGCTCGGCGGCGTCGATCTGCGCCTGCACCGCGGCGCTGACGTGGTCCGTGTTTTTGGGACCCGCGCCGAGCTTCGCCATCTCTTCTTTCTTTTTACGCGCGCGTTCCAGCGCGGCCTGGATGATCGCGCGTTTCTTCGCTTCCGGATCGTCGCTCGCGGCTGGCGCGGCAGCGGGCGCGGCCGCTTGCGCTGGCGGCGCTTCGGGCGCTGGCTGGTCCGCTTGTGCGGCGCGCGCTGCCTGACGCGCGCTTGCCCGCGCTTCCGCAGCCGCGCGCTCGCGTTCGAGGCGCGCGACGCGGCGGTCGTGCCGTGCGCGCGCCGCATCGGCTTCGTCCTGGCTCCAGGCATCCCAGCCGGTGCGCTCGCCGGTGACGGGCACCATCGCGATGCAATCGACGGGGCAGGGCGGCACGCACAGATCGCAGCCCGTGCACAGCTGCGCGACGACCGTGTGCATCTGCTTCGCCGCGCCGACGATCGCATCGACCGGACACGCCTGCATGCACAGCGTGCAGCCGATGCACGCGTTCTCGTCGATCACGGCGACGGGCCGCGCGCGTTCGAGGCCGTGCGTCGTGTCGAGCGGAATATTGGGCTTGCCGAGCAAGGCGGCCAGTCGCGCGACGCCTTCGGCGCCGCCCGGCGGGCACTGGTTGTAGTTCGCCTCGCCCGCGGCGATGGCGTCGGCATACGGTCGGCAGGCCGGATAGCCGCACTTGGTGCATTGCGTCTGCGGCAGCAGATCTTCGATGCGCTCGGCGAGCGTCTTGGGAACGGTTGCGGTCACGAGGAATTGCGATGATGCCTTGGGGACTGGCGCAGCATGTGCGCGACGCGGGCGAAGGGCGTCGCTGTGATCACGCCGCGCTTCGATGCGAGAAAACGCTTCGGCGTACACGACGACGGCACGCTGCCTGTTCGGCGCGTGTCCCGCTTTCCGGCACGCGCTCGGCTTTGACCGACATTATCGCCGAAGTCGTCAACCGTCGTGGCGAATGGCTTTCAATCCTAATTGCCAATGTCCTTCGATGTGCGCATAATCGAAGCGCTTTTCCGTTTGACCGCAGGACGGTGTTTCCCAATAACCATAAACAGCGCCCGTTCACGTCATGTACCCCAATGCGGGCCGCGTGACGCTAATCCGGCAACGCGGCTCCCGAGTCATGCCACCATGAATCAGCCGAAAATCAAAAGAGATCCTGAAGGCACCCGGCGCCGTATTTTACTTGCCGCCGCAGAAGAGTTCGCTGCCGGAGGTCTGTTCGGCGCCCGCGTCGATCAGATCGCACGCCGGGCGGAGACCAATGAACGCATGCTCTATTACTACTTCGGTAGCAAGGAGCAGTTATTCACCGCCGTGCTCGAACATGCCCTTGCCGCGCTCGTCGATGCCGAGCGTACGCTCGAACTCGACGGCGTCGCGCCCATCGAAGCAATGACGCGTCTTGCGCATTTCGTCTGGGATTACTATCGGGATCACCCGGAATTGCTGCGCCTCATCAATAACGAAAATTTGCATGAGGCGAGATATATCAAAGGTTCGAATCGAATCCGCGAACTCATTTCGCCGATGGTCACGACGCTCACGGCCATTCTCGATCGTGGCCAAAAGGCAGGATTGTTTCGCACCGACGTCGATCCGCTCAAGCTCTACATCGTACTGTCGGGACTCGGCTATTACATTGTCTCGAACCGATTCACGCTCGAAGCGAGTTTCGGGCTCGATTTCAACGAGCCGGGCCAGCGCGAGCAGATCGTCCGCATGAACACCGAATTGCTGCTGGCTTATCTGACACGCCGCTGATCGGACGCTGTCAAAGAAAAAACGTCGCGCCTTCTGCAAGGCGCGACGTCTTTATTCGAGCGATGGAATCGGTCCCGCCGCGCGCGTACTTACGCGGGCACCGCTTCCGTTTTCGGCGTCTTGTCGTGCTCGAGAATGAACTCGCGCAGCTGCGGATACACCATCGTGCGCCAGCGACGGCCCGAGAAGATGCCGTAGTGGCCGGCCTTCTCCGCCGTGAAATGCCGCCTGTGCTTCGCCGGAATGCCGGTGCACAGATCGTGCGCGGCGCGCGTCTGGCCGCTGCCGGAGATGTCGTCGAGTTCGCCTTCGATCGTGAAGAGTGCAGTGTGCTTGATGTCCTGGGGACGCACGAGTTCGTCGTTGACTTCCCAGGTGCCTTCTGCGAGCCGGAACTCCTGGAACACGATGCGGATCGTCTCGAGGTAATACTCGGCGGCCATGTCGAGCACGGCGTTGTATTCGTCGTAGAAACGGCGATGTTGCTCGGCGTCGTCATCGTCGCCGCGCAGCAGGTTTTGATAGAAGTCCCAATGGGCCGTGAGGTGGCGTTCAGGATTCATCGCGACGAAGCCCGCATGCTGCAGGAAGCCCGGATAAACCTTGCGTCCGACGCCCGGATAATTCGCCGGCACCGTGTAAATGACGTTGTTCTCGAACCATCCGTAAGAGTGCTCGTTCGCGAGCGAGTTGACCGACGTCGGGCTGCGGCGCGCGTCGATCGGGCCGCCCATCATCGTCATCGTGCGCGGCGTGTCTTCGCCACGGCTCGCCATCAGCGAGATGGCGGCGAGCACCGGCACGGTCGGCTGACACACGGATATCACGTGCAGATCCTTCGCGCCGATGTGGCGGATGAACTCCTGAATGTACTCGACGTAATCGTCCAGATGGAACGGGCCGTTCTCGATCGGCACCATGCGCGCGTCGATCCAGTCGGTGATATAGACCTTGTGGTCTTGCAGCAGCGTTTTCACCGTGTCGCGCAGCAGTGTCGAGTGGTGACCCGAGAGCGGCGCGCACACGAGCACGATCGGCTCGTTCTTCAGCTTGGTGACGGTGGCGCTGTCGTCGGCGAAGCGCTTGAAGCGCAAGAGACGGCAGAACGGCTTCTCGATCACGGTCTGCTCGACGATCGGGATGTTATGCCCGTCCTTGACGATCTGATGAATGCTGAACTCGGGCTTCTCGTAGTCCTTGCCGAGCCGGTAGAGCAACTCGTAACCCGCGGCCAGACGACTCGAGCCGGGAATATAGGCGAGCGGACTGGCCGGATTGACGAAAGATTTCGATGCGGCCTCTGCCCATGCTGTGAGGGGAGACAGCATTGCTCGCTGGAATTCGTGAATTTGATAGAGCATGGTTGCCCCAGTAACTCCGGTGGAACCGGTACGCCCGTTGATCCCGGCAATACATCCGGCGATGAACATCAACGGCATTCGATGACCCCCCGCAGCGTGGCGAGTTGTTGCCATGCTGCCGGGGCACTGTCTTTACTGCGATGCTTCCTGCCTGCGTTTCCCGCCTGCGTTTCCTGCCTGCGTTTCCCGCCTGCGTTTCCCGCACTACCAACCGCGCAATACCGACGCTCGGACAACCTTGACTCGGCGCGGGCAAGATTTTCCGCGCATTAAGCATTGATTTCAACCGATCGGTCGAATTTGCCGGCCTGGAAACAACAGATCTCTGTAACTTATGATTTGTGCATTGCAACAATATAACCGGCAAACACCAATTTCACCAAACAAAACAGTTATTTAAGACTTTCCTGTCGCGGCATCGATCTCGGCTTGCTCTTCCGGCTCGTCATGATTGCCTGAGCCGGATGGCTGGCCCGTGGCCTTTGCCATCTCCTGCTCGTGACGCATCAGGTTCATCCCGGTGTGCACCAGCGCCACGTGGGTGAAGGCCTGCGGAAAATTCCCGACCATGCGCTTCGCCACCGTGTCGTACTCCTCGGCCAGCAGCCCGACGTCGTTCGCGAGACCGACGAGGCGCTCGAACATGGCGTGCGCTTCATCGATCCGGCCCTGCAGCGCCAGATTGTCGACCAACCAGAAGCTACAAGCCAGAAACGTGCCTTCTCCGGGCGGCAACCCGTCCGCGACCTCGGCGGTGTGATAACGCTTGACGAGGCCATCGTGCGTCAGATTGGTCTCGATCGCATGTACGGTTCCGGTCACTCGCGGATCGTTTGGCGGCAAAAAGCCGAGCAACGGGATGAGCAGCAGGCTCGCATCGAGCGCATCGCTGCCGTAGGCCTGCGTGAACGAGTTCAGCGCCGGATTCCAGCTCTTTTTCAGCACCTCGGCGCGGACGCGCGCGCGCATCGCGCGCCAGTGGTCGATCGGGCCAGGCAGCTCGAACTTTTCCGCCGACTTGATCGCGCGGTCGTAGGCGACCCAGGCCATGACCTTCGAAAACGTGAAGTGCTGGCGGCCGCCGCGCACTTCCCAGATGCCTTCGTCGGGCTCCTCCCAGATGGTGTCGAGGTGCTGCAGCATCGCGCACTGGATCGACCAGGCGGTTTCGTCGCTTTGAAGGCCGCCGACGCGCGCAAGGTGCAGCGCGTTCATCACTTCGCCGTAGACGTCGAGTTGCAACTGATCGACCGCACCATTGCCGATGCGCACCGGCGACGCGCCCTCGTAGCCGGGAAGCCACGCGATCTCCCACTCGGGCAGGCGCCGCTCGCCCGCGATGCCGTACATGATCTGGATCTGCGACGGCGAACCCGCCATCACGCGCCCCAGCCACGCCCGCCACGCGCGGGCTTCGTCGTAGTAGCCGCCGCGCATCATCGCGAGCAGGGTAATGGTCGCATCGCGCAGCCAGCAGTAGCGATAGTCCCAGTTGCGCGTGCCGCCGAGCTGCTCCGGCAGCGACGTCGTGGGCGCAGCGACGATACCGCCGGTCGGCTCGTAGGCGAGCGCCTTGAGCGTGATGAGCGAGCGGCGGATCGCGCTCGCCCAGCGGCCCTCGAGCTCGCTTTGCCCCGACCATTCGCGCCAGTGATTCTCGGTGCGCGCGAGTTGGGTATGCGGATCGGACGCGTGCGGCAGGCGCAGATGCGACTGCGAATAGCACAACGAGAAGGGCACGCGCTCGCCGGCGCTCACGTCGAAAGAGGCGGTAGTGCGCATGTTTTCGCCCACGAGATCGACCGGCGTGCGCAGCAGCGCGAGATCCGGCCCGGCGATCGCGCGAATGCCGCTGTCGTCGGGCAGGCGGCAGACCCAAGGCACCACCGAGCCGTAATCGAAGCGCAACACGAGCTCCATTTTCATGCGCACCGTGCCGCGTCGGCCGATCACGATGCGCACCAGCTCCGAATGCCCGTTGCGCAAGGGCATGAAGTCGACGAGCGTCACCGCGCCTTGCGGTGTTTCGAAATCCGTTTCGAGGATCAGCGTGTCGTCGCGATAGCGGCGTCTGGTGACGGGCATTTCGCCGTCGGGCATCTCGGGCGCGAGGAGCCATCGGCCATGCTCGGGCGTGCCGAGCAGCGCCGCGAAGCACGCGCCGGAGTCGAACCGTGGCCAACAGAGCCAATCAACGGAGCCGTCGCGGGATATGAGGGCGGCGGTATGGCCGTCGCCGACCATCGCATAGTCTTCGATCAGTGCTGGCATAAGCGAAACATCTTCCTGCTGGCGGCGCATGTCGAATCGAAACGCGCCGCGGGTTGAGCAAAATGTTCGGGACGCGCGTGCCCCGAGCAAAGCGC
>Ga0105251_10001523_pt1 | contig 19910 bp, 23 predicted proteins | sample KBSS64metaG_FD_80424 | JGI IMG/M metagenome (GOLD analysis project Ga0105251, IMG submission 80424) | Switchgrass rhizosphere microbial communities from Kellogg Biological Station, Michigan, USA - KBS S6-4 metaG | ecosystem: Host-associated > Plants > Roots > Rhizosphere > Soil | place...
CCCAGTGTCGACGTGAGCGCGGCCGAGAAGGCGGTCGGCATCCCGCCCGAGCCGACCGGTGTCAAGCGCGCCCAGCTGCTCCGCGCCCTGGCCGCCGCCAACCCGGGCATCGTGAAGTACGAGGACAAGGCGATCGACGCCGCACGCAACCAGTGCAGCACCATCAACGGCGGCAGCACCAAGGCCGACTGGTCCGCCTCGCAGCGCTTCACCTACAGGGACGTCACGACCACCGAGGCCCAGGGCAAGCAGATCAACGAGGCGCTCAAGGGTCTCGGCTTCTGCAAGGTCTGACAGCACGCGGGGCCTGGCGCCACGCCGGAGGCACGAGGAGCCGGTAGGCGGGAGACCGCGAACCAGGGAGCGGGAGCTAGGTACCCCGCACAGACAGGGGGCGAGCGTGGCCACCGACCGCAGCGAGCTCACGTCCTACGGATGGCGACAGCTCCGCGCCCGCACCCTCGCCGCATCCGACGTCTGCATCGTCTGCGGCCACGGCAGTAGCGACACCGTCGACCACATCCACCCTGTCAGCAAGGGCGGCGCCCGCCTCGACCCCGACAACGTCGCACCCATCCACGGCGTGGCCGGCTGCCCCGTCTGCCTCCGCAAGTGCAACTCGGAGAAGGGCGACCGGCCCCTGGCCGAGGTCGTCCAGCTGGCGACATCCGTGGACTGGTTCGCCGGGCCGTAGACCTGGAAACGTGCAGGTCAGAGGCTCGAATCGATCAAGCAAAACCGCAGGTCAGAAGCCTGATCCGGCTGAGATCGGCTGGGTTTTTTAGGAAAGATCATCTTCTCAACCCCGCGCCCAGCTTTCATTTTTCTCTCCCCGGGCCAGTGACCCCCGGACGATCATGAAAGGGGGCGTCATGGGCCCCGTCGAGAAGGCCGTCCGGGACGACGTCGAGCAGCTCGGCGACCTGGCCGGCGTCGAGCCGTCGCTGTCCGAGATGGCGTACACACTCGCGCGGTCGATCGACACCGCAGCGAGCGGCGAGTGCCAGACCTGCGGGGAAGCCGTGGCCGGCGCCGACGACGGACGGTCCCTGCCCCAGTTGAACCGCGAGCTCCGGCAGACGCTCGCCCAGCTGCTGGAGGGGCGGGCCGCTGAAGATGACGACGACCTCGGAGACCTGGGCTCCCCCGAGTAGCTTCGCCGAGGATCTGTACGAGCGGTACGGCCTGACCTGCCCGCCACGCTGGGGGACGCCGCGGCACCCGGACCGGCCATCGCTCGGGCCGAAGCTGTGGAAGGTCATGGAGCGGCTCGGCGCCCCGCCGATGCCGTGGCAGAAGTACGTGTCCGACGTCGCCCTGGAGATCGACCCGGTCACGGGCCGCTTCGCGCACCGCGAGGTCGGCCTGTCCGTCTCCCGGCAGCAGGGCAAGACCGAGTTGTGCCTGGCCGCCCAGGTCCACCGGGCCCTGGCGTTCCCTGGACAGAACATCGTGTACGCCGCCCAGACCCGCAACGATGCGCGTAAGCGCTGGGAGGACGAGTTCTGGGAGAAGATCTCCGGCTCGGCCCTGGCCCGGTACGCGCGCATCCGGAAGAGCAACGGCAACGAGGCGATCCTGTGGCCGGGCAAGCGCAGCCGCATGGGCATCACCGCGAACACCGAGCGCGCCGCTCACGGTCCGCCCCTCGACCTCGGCTTCATCGACGAGGCGTTCGCGCACGAGGATGACCGGCTGGAGCAGGCGTTCTCCCCGGCGATGCTGACCCGGCCCATGGCGCAACTGTGGTGGGCATCGGCCGGCGGCACGACGAAGAGCGTGTGGCTGAACAAGAAGCGGGAGACGGGCCGGGCCTTGATCGAGGCCCTGTTCGCCGCACTCGCCGAGGACCTCGACGCTGTGCGCCCTACGGCCGCGTACTTCGAGTGGTACGCACCGGAGGACATGCCACGCGATGACCCAGCCACGTGGGCGGCGACCCTGCCCGCGCTGGGACACACGGTCACGGTCGACGTCATCCGCTCCGAGCTGGAGAAGATGGCCAGTGACCCGAGCGGCTTCGACCGGGCCTACCTGAACCGCACCAGGAAGCCGGTTCCTCCGAGCGACCCGAACGTGCCGAAGGAGAAGTGGCCCGGGCTGGTCGACGCAGACAGCCGGCCGGATCCGGTGAGCGTGGCGCTGGCCATCGACGTGTCGCAGGACCGGAAGCGAGCGGCGATCAGCGCGGCGTCCCTGCGGCCGGATGGCCGGGTGCACGTCGAGGTCGTGGCGCACCGGCCGGGTACGGACTGGGTGGTGCCCGCCGTGGCGAGGCTCCACAGGCTGTGGAAGCCGGTGGCTGTGGCCGTCGCTTCTGGGTCGCCTGCCGCTTCGCTCATCGACGACCTGGTGACTGCGGGCATCGACGTGCCCAAGGACAAGGGAGCCCCCGAGCGGGGGGACCTGGCCGTGATGCGGTCGGGCGACATCACCGAGGCGTGCGGGCAGTTGGCGGACGCGATGAACCAGGGCGCTCTCGCCCACCTCGACCAGGTGCCGCTGACTGCCGCGGTGAACGGGGCGAGGACCCGGCGGCAAGGGGACGCCTGGACGCTGGACCGGACGAACTCCCTGGTGGACATCAGCCCGTTGTGCGCGGCCACGTTCGCCCGGTGGGCACTGCTGATCCGCGGCCCGCACGTCATCGAGGACTACGACATCGCGGACTCGTTCGCGTGAGAGGGGGCACGCCGTGGGCGCCTGGTCCAGGCTGAAGGGCGCGTTCACCCGCGACGCGCAGATCACATCCCCCGAGGACCTGCTCGCCCAGGCCCGCGGGCAGCGCACCCACCGGACGCCCGTCACCAACGACACGGCGCTGCGGAACGCCGCGGTGTGGGCGGCCCTGCGCCTGCGCGCGGACCTGATGTCCTCGTTCCCGATCGACGTCTACCGGTACGTCAACGGCATCCAAGTCGAGGTGCCCAAGCCACCCGTCCTCGTCACACCCGGGGGCAGCGAGGTCGGCGTCCGCGAGTGGATGTACTCCACCGAGTTCGACCTCGACCGCGGCGGCAACTGCTTCGGCCTGATCACCGAACGGACCGGCGTCATCGGACCGGACGGCCGCGGCCTGCCCGGGCGCATCGACCTGGCGGAACTGAACGCGGTCACCGTCCGCGGCACCGGGGCGACGATCACAAAGTTCGTCATCAACGGCAAGGAGTACGACCCCTGGGAGGTCTGGCACGAGAAGCAGTACACCGTGGCCGGCGTCCCGCTCGGCCTGTCCCCCGTGGCCTACGCCGCGTGGACGATCGAGGAGTCGCTGTCCGCGCAGCAGTTCGCGCGTGACTGGTTCGCCTCGGGTGCGGTGCCGCTGGCCGAGCTGAAGAACACCTCCAAGACCGTGGACAAGGAAGGCGCCCGCGTCGCGCGCGAGAACTTCCGGGCGGCCGTCGACTCCAGCGGCCTGTTCGTCCACGGAATGGACTGGGAGTACAAGCCGATCCAGGCTGTCGCCTCGCAGTCCTCGTTCCTCGAGGCCCGCCAGTACGGGGCGGCCGACATCGCCCGGTTCTTCGGCGTCCCCGGCGACCTGATCGACGTGGCCGTCTCGGGCGGCAGCGTCACCTACGCCAACATCGGCCAACGCAACCTCCAATTCCTGATCATGAATCTCGGGCCGGCCGTCGCCCGCCGCGAGGACGCCTTCAGCCGGAAACTCGTCTCCGGTCCACGGTTCGTGAAGCTCAACACCGACGCGCTGCTGCGCATGGACCCCGAGGCCCGCGCCCGCACGATCGGCATGCAGATCACCAACCGCACGCTCGCGCCGTCCGAGGCCCGGGCCCTGGAGAACCGGCCGCCCTTCACCGAGGACCAGCTCGCTGAGTTCGACCGGCTCTTCGGCTCGCGGTCCGTACCCGCGCAACCCACGACCGCCGTACCGGGAGCTACGCCATGACCACACCCGCGCTCGCCGCCGCCGCGGCCGAACGAGCACAGCACGTCCGCCAGCGCGCGGACCGTCCCTCGCTGCGCCGCTGCGCCGAGCACGTCGGCGCCCGGGCCACCGTGCGGGCCTCGCTGTCCGGTGTCCAGGTCCGCGAGAGCGGCGACACCGGCGCCGTGGAGTTCGTCGGCCGCGCCTCGGTGTACGAGCAGTCCTACGAGATGTGGGACATGTTCGGCCCGTACACCGAGATCGTCACCAACGGCGCCGGGGCCGACTCGCTCGCCCGCGCCGATCTCGACGTGCCGCTCGTCCTGGGCCACGACCAGCTGCGTCGCATGGCCCGCACCACCACCGGCACGCTGTTCCTGACGGAGAGCGCCGAGGGCCTGGACGTGCGCGCGCCCGCGCTGGACCCCGCAGACGTCGACGTCGCGTACATCACGCCGAAGCTGCGCGCGGGCCTGATCGACGAGATGTCCTTCGCGTTCCGGATCGAGTCGGGCCAGTGGTCCCCGGACTACACCGAGTACCGCATCAACCGGTACGACATCCACCGCGGCGACGTCGCGATCGTCGGCTACGGCGCCAACCCGTACACCGGGGCGAGCATGCGCCAGCCCGGGACCGCGCCGACGAACAGCCGTGCGCGGGCGCTGCTGGAGATCGCGCTCGCCCGCTGACCCCCTGATCTTCCCGCCGCCCGGCGGGAGCTACTGCCCTGCGCTCTGCGCGCACGAGACCGCCCGGCGCCATGCCTCGGGCGGCCGTCTGTCATGGACCGGGGCGCCTGGAATCCACGAGAGAGAGGACCGACGAGATGACTCTCGCCGAGCTGATCGCCCAGGCGCGCACCGCGCTGGACACGGCGATCACCGCACGACAGCAGGAGCAGGACGCGCTGATGGCGCTGCGCTCCGACGAGAACCTGACCGAAGAGGCGGTCACCGCGCGGGTCGCCACCCGCGACGCCGCCGACGCCGAGGTCACCCGCCGCCAGGAAGCGCTCGCCGCGCTCGAGGCGGAGCAGGCCCGCGAGGACGAGATCGCCGCCCTGTCCGCGCGCACCGTCCCGGCCGCCACCCGGGCGCCGGCCTACGACCAGGTCCACCGGGTCGGCCAGGACGAGCGGACCTACCGGCCCGACCAGGACCGCCGCGGCGCGCAGTTCGAGCGGGACGTGGCCGCCGCGTTCATGGGCGACTACGACGCCCAGGGGCGCCTCGCCCGGCACATGCAGGAAGAGCGCGTCGAGCGCGGCAACCAGCTCGAGCGCGCAGCCGGTACGGCCGCGTTCGCCGGTCTGGTGGTCCCGCAGTACCTGACCGACATGTACGCCCCGGCCGCCGCGGCAAAGCGCCCGTTCGCCGACGCGTGCACGCGGCACGACCTGCCGCCGTCGGGCATGACCGTCAACCTGTCCCGGATCACGACGTCCACCGACACCGGCCTGCAGGCGTCGGAGAACTCGAACGTCACCGAGCAGGACATCGACGACACGCTCCTGTCCTTCAACGTGCAGACGAACGCCGGTCAGCAGACGCTGTCCCGCCAGGCGATCGAGCGCGGCGCCGGCGTCGAGGCCGTCGTCCTGGACGACCTGTTCCGCCGGTACGCCACCCGGCTGGACAACACGCTCCTGAACCAGGCGACCAACGGCCTGACCAACGTGGCCACCAGCGTCGCCTACACCGACGCCTCGCCCACCGCGGCCGAGCTGTACCCGAAGGTGCTGGAGGGACTGTCCGGCATCGAGGCCGCGATGCTCGACATGGCGTCCGGGGACAACCTGGCCGTCATGCACTCGCGGCGCTGGTACTGGATGCAGAACGCGCTGGGCTCCACGTGGCCGCTCATCACGCAGCCCGGCATCGTCGCCCAGACCCTCGGCGCGAACTACGCCACCAGCTACGGAGGCGGCGTGCGGGGTGTGCTGCCCAACGGCACGCCGGTCGTCGTCGACAACAACATCGCCACCAACCTCGGCGCGGGCACCAACGAGGACGAGATCTACCTCGTCGACCGCACCGAGTGCCACCTCTGGGAGGACCCGTCCGCCCCGATGTTCATCCGGGCCGAGCAGACCAAGGCGGCCAGCCTCGGCGTGCTCCTGGTCGTGTACGGCTACTTCGCCTACACGCACGCCCGCTACGCCCAGGCCCGCAAGATCGCGGGCACCGGCCTGGTCACGCCGACGTTCACCGGCGTCTGATCCCCCGCCGCGCGGGCCCGCCTCGACTCCGGCGGGCCCGCGCGGTCCACCTCCAGTTCCTGGGAGCGAAGCGATGACCGACGCACCACAGACCGACGACCCGATGGTGGCCGCCCTGCTGCGCGAGCGCGAGGGCTACGTGGCGCGGGGCATGGACGACCGAGTCGCCCAGGTCGACGAGCAGCTGCGTCTCCGCGGTGCCACGCCTCCGGCCGACAGTGGGACGCCCGCGGCCCCGTCCCGGTCGGCGCCGCCGAAGGGCCGGCGCGCGCGCAGCACGGACAAGGCGTGACGTGGCCAACGAGTACTGCACCCTGTTCGAGCTGAAACGGCAGTTCGGCGTCGAGCCGGACGACGAGTCCCGTGACGCGGAACTGAACCGGGCCCGGGCGTCCGCCTCGCGCTCGATCGACAGCACGACCGGCCGCCGCTTCTGGCTGGACCCGGCCCCTGTGGCCCGGGTGTTCACCCCGGCCGGCCGGATCGTCCACGACGACGACGGCGAGCTGTTCCTCGTCAACGACATCGGCAGCACCGAGGGCTTGATCGTCGAGACCGGCGGGGGCGCGTCCTGGTCAGCGGTCACGGAGTACGAGACCAGCCCGGACAACGCGCTCGCCGACGGCCGCCCCATCACCGGCCTGCGCCGGGTGCTCTCGACCTGGGGCACGGCGACCACCCGATTGCGCGTCACCGCGAAGTTCGGCTGGCCGGCCGTCCCGGAGGACGTGCACGAGGCGGCGCTGATCCTGGCATCGCGGCTGTACAAGCGGCGGGACTCGCCCGAGGGCATCATCGGCTCGGCCGAGTGGGGCGTGCGCAACCTGTCCCGCCGGGACCCGGACGTGTGGAACCTGATCGAGCCGTACATCATCCCCGGATTCTGAGGAGCGCTCGATGCAGATCTCCGCTGTCCGCGATGCGCTCGCCGACGCGGCCCGGGCCGTGGTCCTGCCTGCCGGGCTGCCAAAATTGACCTGCTCCGGGTACGTCCCCGACTCGGTCATCGCGCCGCACTTCTTCGTGGCCGAGTATGAGCAGGACTTCGACAAGGCCATGGCCCGGGGCCTGGACGAACTGCTCTTCACCACACGGCTGCTGGTCAGCCGGGCGGACGACCGGGCCGCCCAGCAGGTCCTTGACCTCATGCTGTCCGGCTCCGGGCCCGCCTCGCTGAAACAAGCCATCGAGCTGGCCCGCGGGGCGCCGGGCGAGTACGCGCTCGGCGGTGTGGCCCACGACCTGCACGTGCAGCGCGTACAGGGCTACCGCTGGTACGAGCACGCCGGCTCCACCTACGTCGGCGCCGAAATCATGATCAAGGTGATCGGAGAGGGGAACTGATGCGGATCCGCATGCTCGTCGCCATGCCGGAGGGCGCCACGCGCAACGGCGAGCCGTGGCCGGCCAAGGGCGTGCCCGTCGAACTGCCCACCGCCGAAGCGGCGCACCTGGTCGCCTCCGGCGTGGCCGAGGAAGTCGCCGAGCCGGACGGGGACGCCGAGCAGGCAGCCTCCGAGCCGCGCCGCCGCCGCAAGGCCCAGGCCGAGGGAGAGGGCGAGACGCCATGAGCAAGACCATCCTGACGAACGTCAGGTGTTTCGCGGTCGGCGCCGACCTCACCAGCCAGTCCAACAAGATCGAGCTGAGCAGCGAGGTCGAGGACAAGGACGCCACCAACTACGGGTCCGGCGGGTGGAAGGAGGTCATGGGCGGGCTCGGCTCGGCCGAGCTGAGCGGTGAGGGCCAGTGGGAGGCCGGAGACCTCACCAAGATCGATGACGCGTCCTGGGCCCAGCTTGGGGGCGTCGGACCGTGGTCCGTGAGCGCGAACAACGCTGCCAACGTCGGCGACCTGGCGTACTTCATGGGGGCGCTGCGCTCCAGCTACACCCTGCTGGACGCGGTCGGTGAGATCGCGCCCTGGTCCGGCACCGCCAAGTCGGCCACGCCGCTGGTGCGCGGACAGTTCGCCCATCCGCCCGGCACCGCCCGCACCGCCACCGGTACGGGCACCGGCCTGAACCTCGGCGCGGTCATCGCGGGCAAGCGCATGCACGCCGCGCTGCATGTCCTGTCCGCGTCCGGGACCACTCCGAGCATCACCGCCCGCGTCGAGTCCAGCGTGGACAACACCTTCTCGGCGCCAACCACCCGGCTGACGTTCGCCGCGGCGACGGTGCCCGGCGGGCAGATCCTGCGCACCGCCGGGACGGCCATCACCGACCCGTGGTGGCGGATCGCCTGGACGATCTCCGGTACTACACCGTCGTTCCTGTTCGTGTCCTCGCTCGGCATCCTGTAGCCACCTCCACCACCGCGCAGCCCGGCCCGTCTCGGGCCCGTCGCCATGCCCTGAAAGGGGGCCCGTCATGCCCAAAATGGTCCTGCTCGCCCAGTACCTCAGCATCAATGCGAACGTCCTGAACTCCTTCACCAAGAAGGCGGAGATCAGCATCGAGGTCGAGGACAAGGACGTCACGAACTACGCCTCGGCCGGCTGGAAAGAAGTCCTCGGCGGACTCAAGTCGGGTGAGCTGGCCTGTGAGTTCCTCCAGGACTACGCGGCCAGCCAGCTCGACGCGCTCATGTGGCCGCTGCTCGGCACCGTGGTGCCGTTCGAGGTCCGCCCCGACCAGGGCGCCGCGTCCGCCACGAACCCCAAGTTCACCGGGAACATCCTGATCAAGGGATGGAACCCGATCGAGGGCTCGGTGGGCGACGAGGCGACCGTGGGACTCACGTTCCCGACCTCGGGCGCTGTGACGAGGGCGATCAGCTGATGGCCGGCGGTGGGCCGCCGTTCTCTCTGCGCGTCGAGACGCACGACGGCCTCGCCGCCCTGGTCCGCGCGATCCGCGCCGAGGAAGACGGCAAGGAGCTGCGCAAGGAACTCGCGAAGAACATGCGCGACGCCCTCAAGCCCGGTGCGCAGGAAGCCAAGAGCAGCATCATGTCGATGTCCTCGGGTGGCCTGCGCACCTCGCCCGCCCTGCGGTCCTCGGTCGCCAAGAAGATCAGGCCCGAGGTCAAGCTCGGCGGCCGCTGGTCCGGCGCCCGGGTGAAGGCGTTCAAGACCAAGAACGTGAGGAACTTCCCCAACGCCCCCAAGAGGCTGAACAGGGCGTCCGGCTGGCGGCACCCGGTGTACGGGAACCGCGAGGTGTGGGTCCAGCAGCGCGGCAAGGTCGACTGGTTCGACAGGGCGTTCAACGGCCGCGAGGGCGTCTACAAAGCCGCAGTCGAGCAGGCGATGGAAGCGATGGCCCGGCGGATCGCCGCCCGGGCCCGATAGGAGCACGATGTACCTGGTCTACAGCCCCGAGGGCCAAGACGAGCCCACGCGCTGGAAGTACAACCCGCACAAGATGATGTCGGCCGAGCGGGAGGCGATCGAGCGCCGCACCGACCGCAACTGGTCGGAGTTCACCAAGGACGTCGTCCAGGGCAGCAGCCTGTGCCGACGTGCGCTGCTCTTCACGTTCCTCAAGCGCGACCACCCGGGCGTGAAGTGGGACGACGTCGACTTCGCCTGGGATGAGCTGAGCCTGGAGTACTCCAAGGCGGAGTTGATCGAGATGCGGTCCACGGTCGCCGACACGGTGTCCGGCAGCGAGGCCGCGGCCGTCCTGGAGAAGCTCGACCAGGAGATCGCCGAGGCGTTCGAGGATCCCGAGGACCAGGGAAAAGCACAGCTGCCCGTCGCCGACTGAGCAGGCTCGGCGACGCCGCGCACCTGCTGCACATGCGGCCGCGTGACTGGGACGACTGCACGGTCGAGGAGACCGACCTGCTTCTCGACTGGCTCGACGCCTACGAAGAGGCACAGCGCAAGGCGAACGCGGAACTGAACAGGGGCTGATGGCCCCCTTCTTGAAGGGGGTACGTCGTGAGCGACACCTCGCTCGTCTTCAACCTGGTCGCCCGCGAGCGCGTGAGCGAGACCCTCGGCACGGTCCGGGAGAAGTTCGACGCCGCGGCCGCCGGCATCGCCACCGGCATCGCCGGAGCGCTCGGCGCCGGCGTCGCCGCGGCGATGGACATGTCCGCGGCCAACAGCAAGCTGGCCGCGCAGCTGGGCGTCGGCCCGGAGAAGGCCGCCAGCCTGGCCAAGGTCACCGCGAACGTCTACTCCAACGCGTGGGGCGACTCGGTCGAGACGGTCAACGAGGCCATCCGCGGCGTCTACCAGAACATCGGGGACACCTCGACCGCCAAGGGCGGCCTCGAGGGGCTGACCACCAAAGCCCTGGCCCTGGCCGAGACGTTCGACCAGGAAGTCGGCCCGACCACCGTGGCCGTGGGCCAGATGGTCAAAACGGGCCTGGCGAAGAACGCCGACGAGGCGTTCGACATCCTGGCCAAGGGCTTCCAGACCGGCGCCAACAAGGCCGACGACCTGCTCGACACCTTCAACGAGTACTCGACCCAGTTCCGCGACATGGGCATCGACGGCCGGATGGCCATGGGCATCATCGGCCAGGGCCTCAAGGGCGGCGCCCGGGACGCCGACGTGGTGGCCGACGCGATGAAGGAACTCAACATCCGCATCAAGGACGGCAAGTCCGCGGCGCCCGCCCTCAAGACCCTTGGCCTGTCGGCCAAGGACATGGCGGCAGCGTTCAACGAGGGCGGGCCCAAGGCCACCAAGGCCCTCGACACCATCACCGACAAGCTGCGCGCGGTGAAGGACCCCACCGAGCGCTTCACGCTCGCCCAGCAGCTGCTCGGTACCCAGTCGGAGGACCTGTCCAAGGCCCTGTTCGCGATCGACCCGTCGGCCGCCGTCGGCTCCCTGGGCCAGGTCGACGGCGCGATGGACAAGACCGCCAAGACCATCGAGAACTCCCCGGCCCGGGCGCTGGAGAAGTTCAAGCGCACGGCCATGACCAAGCTGGCCGAGGTCGGTGGCGGGTTCGTGAAGTTCGCCATGGAAAACCAGGGCGTCTTCAAGCCGCTGGCCTACACCCTGGCGGGGCTGGCCGCCACCGTGCTGGTGGTCAAGGCGGCAATGATCACCTACTCGGCCGTCTCGTCCGTGGTGACCGCCGCCAACGCGGCGATCACCTGGTCCGGGTGGGGCGTCATGGCCACCTGGGTGCGGATGAACGTCATCGGCCTCATGGCCTACGCCCGCATCGCGGCCGGCGCCGTAGCGTCCGCGCTGGCCACCGCCGCAGCCTGGACCGGATCGGCGCTGCTCTCCATCGCCACCTGGACAGCAAGGGTCGTCTGGTCGGCCGTCACGGCCACTGCCCGCTACGCGCTGATGGCGGCGCGCGCGGTCGCCTGGGCCACGGTCACGGCCGCGCAGTGGCTGATCGCGATGGGCCCGGTCGGCTGGGTCATCGCCACGATCATCGCCCTGACCGTGCTGATCATCGCCAAGTGGGACACGATCAAGAGCTACACCGGCGCGGCCTGGGGCTGGGTGTGGTCCAAGGTCAAGGGGGCCGTGGCCGGAGTGATCGGCGCGGTCCGCCTGCTCTCCGCACTGCCCGGCCTGGTGAGCGGCTACTTCGGGCGGATGAAGACGTCCGCCGCCTCGAAAGCCACCGCGCTGGTGACGTACATGCGCGGCCTGCCCGGCCGGATCAAAGCATCGCTCGGCAGCCTGGGCTCGATCCTGGTCAGCAAGGGCGTGGCCGTGGTGCAAGGGCTCTGGTCCGGCATCAAGTCCATGGCCGGATGGATCAAGTCCAAGATCCTCGGCTGGGCCAAGTCGGCGATCCCGGGCCCGATCGCCAAGGCGCTCGGGATCGCGTCGCCCTCCAAGGTCACCAGGGCGCAGGGCCGCTGGATCGCACGCGGTCTGGTCGATGGTCTGACCGGCTCGACCAAGCAGATCAAGTCCGCCAGCTTGGCGCTCGCGGACATCGTGGCCGACGCGCTCGCTCCGGGCAAGAAGCGCTCCAAGGCCCTCAGCAAGATCAGCGTCGGGTCCAAGGCGCTGATGCGGCTGGCCGGCCAGGAAGCCGCGGTGGCCACGCGGATGAAGGCCGCGAACAAGAGGATCTCGGATCTGATCAAGGACCGGGACAAGCTCGCCGCCGACGTCCGCAAGGGCGTGCTGGACGCCGCGAACATCACCCAGTCCCAGGGTGCCGAGGGGCCGACCACGGCCGCCTCGATCCTGACCGGCCTGCAGGACAAGCTCGCCCAGGCGCAGCGCTTCGCGGCCGACCTGGCGCAGCTGCGCAAGAAGGGGGTCCGCGGTGACCTGATCCAGCAGATCGCGCAGGCCGGCGTCGAGCAGGGTTCGGCGGCCGCCGCGGCGCTCGCCCAGGCGGACAAGCTGACGATCAAGCAGATCAACTCCACGCAGGGCTCGCTCGTCTCGGCCGCCGACCGGGCCGGGAGCGTCGCCGGGGACGCGATGTACGGGGCCGGCATCAACGCGGCCCGCGGCATCGTGAAGGGGCTGAAGAAGGAACAGGCCTCGATCGAGAAGCAGATGCTGAAGATCGCCCGTGGCATGCAGTCCGCGATCAAGAAGGCGCTGGGGATCCGGTCGCCGAGCACGCTGATGGCCGACGAGGTGGGCCGGTTCATCCCGCCCGGCGTCGTGGCCGGCATGAAGCAAACCACCCCGCTGCTGGAGACGGCGATGCGCGGCCTGGTCAAGCCCGAGCTGGCCGCACCGTCCCGCCCGCTCACCGCCGCGGGCATGGCGCCGCTGATGGGCGGTCAGGCCGGCGGGGGCGTCGTCCGTATCCGTCTCGATGTCACGGGCGCGGACGGCGACATGAAGAAGCTGATCCGCAAGATGGTCCGGGTCGACGGCCGCGGCTCCGTCCAGATCCTGACCGGCAGCCACTGACCAGGAAAGGGGGGCCGTCGTGGCGTTCCCGCAGACCCCGCTCGTCGTCCAGATCGAGGCCCAGATCGGCGGGGTCTGGACCGACATCACGGCGGATGTCTACACCGAGAATCGGATCGTCATCGAGCGGGGCCGCCCCGACGAGGGCTCGCGCACCGACCCCGGCAAGATGACGATGGTCCTCAACAACCGCTCCGGGAAGTACAGCCCGAAAAACCCCCTGTCGCCGTACTACGGGCTGATCGGCCGCAACACCCCAATCCGGGTGTCGACGCTCGCCGGGTCGCAGTTCCTGCGGCTGCCCGGGGCCGGGGCCGACTTCGCGAGCACGCCGCACGTCACTGCCCTGGGCATCACCGGGGACATCGACGTGCGCATGGACGCCCAGCTGCTGAACTGGCTGGACGCCTCGGAGGCCGGGGCGGTGTCCACCACCGAGCTGGTGGGCAAACACAACGCCGCCTCGAAGTCCTGGTTCCTGGGGGTGCGCGGTAACAAGTTGTTCTTCGAGTGGTCGGCCGACGGCACGAACGCCTTGTCGGCCTCGTCCACCGTCGAGCTGGTCGTGCCGCCCTCGGGGCGCCTGGCGGTGCGCGCCGTCCTGGACGTGAACAACGGCGCGGGCGGCCGCACGATCACGTTCTACACCGCGTCTTCGGGCACGGCCGGGCCCTGGACGCAGCTCGGCGCGGCCGTCGTCCAGGCCGGGACAACCTCGCTGTTCAACGCGACCACGGTCCCGCTGCGCGTGGGCCAGGCGACGAACGTGAATTTCACCGTGGCCTCTGGCGTCTGCATGGGCGTCGAGGTGCGCTCCGGCATCGGCGGCACCGTCGTCGCGTCGCCGGACTTCACCGCCCAGACCATCGGCGTCACGTCGTTCGTGGACGGCGCCGGCCTCACGTGGACCCTCGGCGGTGGCACGCAGATCACCAACCGGCGCACCCGGTTCATCGGCGAGGTGAGCAGCTGGCCGTCCCGGTGGGACGTCTCCGGCAAGGACGTCCGCGTGCCGATCGAGGCCGCGGGCGTGCTGCGCCGGTACGGACAGGGCAAGAAGAGCCTGGAGTCGACGCTGCGGCGCCGCATCCCGTCCGGCAGCCCGCTCGCGTACTGGCCGTGCGAGGACGGCGAGGGCGCCACCCAGGCCTACAGCCCCATCACTGGAGTGCGCCCGCTCCAGCTGAAGGGGTTCGACATGGCCTCCGGCGACTCCCTCGCCGGGTCCGGCCCGCTGCCCGCCATCCAGGGCGGTGCCACGCTGGCCGGGTCCGTGCCCGCACCCGCAGGCTCGCCGACCCAGTGGCACACCGAGTTCGTGTACCGCATCCCGAGCGCCCTCGGCACGACGCGCACACTCCTGCAGTGGCTGGGGACCGGCACCGTCCGCCGGTGGCAGCTCCAGATCACCAGCATCGGCGCCAACGTGATCGGCTACGACGCCGACAACAACAACATCACGTCATCGCTCCTGGCCCTGGGATCGGACGTCGTGAATGCGTGGACGAGGTGGCAGCTGTTCGCCGTCCAGAACGGCGGAAACGTCGACTGGACCGTGACCTATGTCCCGATCGGCGGGACGGGAGGCGGAGCTACCACCTCGTTCGCGGGCACGGTGGGGCGCATCTCCGGAGTGTCCGGCCCCGAGGCCTACAGCTCCGACCTCAACGGCGCCTTCATCGGGCACATCGCCGCGTTCACCACGGCCAATACGGTCGTCTACAACAACGCCGACCTCGGCTTCGCGGGCGAAACGGCGGGCGTGCGCCTGCGCCGCCTCGCCGCCGAGGAGAGCAAGCCGATCACCGTCCACGGCGACATCACCGACGAGGAGCAGCTCGGCCCGCAGAAGGCCCGCACGTTCCTGGACCTGGTCGAGGAATGCGCGGACGTCGACGGCGGCATCCTCTACGAGCGGCGTGGCGTGCTCAACCTCGCGTACCGGGACCGGGTGTCGATGTACAACCAGACGCCGGCGCTCGCCCTGGACTACCTCGCGCCGGGCCACATCGCCCCGCCGCTGGAGCCCGCCCCGGACGACCAGGACGTGCGCAACGACATCGAGATCTCGCGCGAGGGCGGCTCCACGGAGCGGGCCGTCCTGGAGACCGGCGCCCTGTCCATCCAGGCCCCGCCCGACGGCGTCGGCCCCTACGACGAGTCGCTCACGCTCAACCTCTACAGCGACGCCCAGCCGTCCGCGCACGCCGGGTGGAGGCTGCGCCTGGGCACGATCGACGACGCCCGGTACCCGGAGGTCAATCTCGACATGTCCGCGGCGCCGTCCCTGATCGACGCCGTCACGGCGCTGGAGATCGGCGACCGGGTCACCATCGCCAACCCGCCGCCGTGGCTGCCGCCCGGCCCGATCGACCTGATCGTCATGGGCTACACCGAGACGATCGGCCACCCGACCGACTGGGATCTCACGCTCAACTGCGTGCCGGCCGCGCCGTGGAACGTCGGCTGGATCGGGGATGCGACGAGCGCCCGCCTGCCCCGCGAGTTCGGGTGGACCGACGGCGACACCAGCCAGCTGGTCAGCGCCCTCGCGTCCGGTGACACGGTCGTGCCGCTGCTGACGAACAGCGGGCCGGTGTGGTCCGGCGCGGTCGCCGACACCCCCTGGGACTGGGCTGTTGGGGGCGAGACCGTCACCGTCACCGCGCCGGGCACGCTGCTCAATCCGAACCCGTTCTTCGACAGCACCGTCACCAACTGGACCGCGCAAAGTTCGTCGATCGCCTGGTCTGCTGCCGCCGTGTGCCCACACCCGCGGGCCAAGGGGTCCCTGCGCATCACCCCGGACGGTGTGTCCGCGACCGGCGGGGCGCTCGGCGACCTGACCGGGGTCGGCAGTATCAACCCCGGGGGCGTGTACGTCCTGTCGGCCTGGGTCATGTCCCCCGCCGGGTCCTCGGATCTCCAGCCCGCCGTGGACTGGTACACCTCCGGCGGCGCGCTCATCTCCAGCGTGACCGGGTCGAGCATGTCGGCCACGGCCGGCCTCTGGACCTACCTCGAGCAGCAGTTCACCGCGCCGTCCACCGCGTCACAGGCCCGGGTGCGTATGCGGCACGGCGGCACGCCGTCGGCCTCCGCCGTCTGGTACGTGTGGGCCGCGCGGATCACCCGCCCCAAGGCGAGCTGGCTGTACGACCAGTTCGGCCGGACGGTGGCCAGCAACTGGGGCACCTCCGACTCCGGGCTCACCTGGACCCGCTCGGGCGGCTCGGCCACCGACTACAACGTCAACAGCTCCGGGTACGCCGGGCACATCCTGTCCACCCTCGACACCTCGCGGCGCACCTCCGTGGCCGCGATCCACGCGGACAGCGACACCTACGCGGACATCACCACGAGCGCGCTCGCCACGGGCGACAGCCTGTACGGCGCGCTCTGCGCCCGGATGCCCGACGCCAGCAACATGTACCTGGCCAGGGTCGAGTTCACCACGGCGAACACGATCATCCTGTCCATCCGCAAGATCGTCGCGGACGTACAGACGTCGCTGGGCACCTTCACGCTGCCGCGCACCACGCACGTGGCCGGGCAGTGGCTCACCGTCCGGTTCCAGGTCCAGGGCACCGCGCTGCGGGCCAAGGCCTGGCTGTCCGGGGCTGTCGAGCCCGGGTCGTGGCAGATCGACGTCACAGACAGCGCGCTCACGGCCGCCGACCCGATCGGCACCCGCTCCATCCGGTCGACCGGCAACACCAACGCGGCCACGGTCGAGGTCCGCTACCGGGCGTTCGACGTGATCAACCCGCAGCTCTTCACCGTGGCCCGCGCGGCCAACGGCATCGTCAAAGCGCAGGCTGCGGCGGCTCCGGTCGCGCTCGCCACGCCCAGCTACGTCGCCCTGTAGGAGGCGCACGGTGGTCCTCTATCAGCCCGGTCAGCGGCTCACCTGGCAGCGTCTCCAGTCGGGCAGCCCGACCGACATCGCCAGCTACGTCCCGACCATCACCAACCACGGCACAGCCGTTTTCAGCATCCAGACCGGCCTTTACTCGATCACCGACATCTGGGTCGACGTGATGATCTTCCTGGCCGTGACCACGGCCGGCAGCGGCAGCGGCATCGTCACGGTCGACATGCCCACGAACGTCGACCGCACGGTCCGCCAGGCACTCACCGTCCACGGCGAGACCCTCGGCGTCAACGGCAACGGCGCCTCGACCGGCGGCACGATCCGCGGCGGCGAGTGCGTGTTCTTCACCGGCGGCTCCGGCGCCCGCGCCGACCGCATCCGCGTCGACGACAGCGACGGCGACGGCGAGAACAACATCCAGGGCGTCGACCTCAAGAGCGGCGCCCTGGTCATCATCCAAGGCCGCTACCGCCGCGCCTGACCAACCCCCGCACCGCCCGCCCCGCGCCGATGGCCGGGGCCTTTCTCATGTCTGGAGTCCGCATGGCCGCACCGCTGTCCGCTGCCAAGTTCCTGGCCGCCCTAAAGGGCGAGGGTGTGAAGGTCGTCGAGGTCGGCGGCTGGGAGACGCACAACCGAAACCACAAGGGCGCCTGGGGCCCCGTCCACGGCGTGATGGTCCACCACACCGTCACCTCCGGCACGGCCAAGACCGTCGCCATCTGCCGCGACGGATACGCCGCGCTGCCCGGCCCGCTGTGCCACGGCGTCGTCGCCAAGGACGGCACCGTCCACCTGGTCGGCTACGGCCGGGCCAACCACGCCGGCCTCGGCGACGACGACGTCCTCCAGGCGGTCGTCGCGGAGAAGGCGCTGCCCGCCGACAACGAGGCGAACACCGACGGCAACCGTCACTTCTACGGCTTCGAGTGCGAGAACCTCGGCGACGGCAAGGACCCCTGGCCCGCCGTCCAGGTCGAGGCCATGGTCCGCGCGGCCGCCGCCCTGTGCCGTGCGCACGGCTGGGGCGAAGACGGCGACACCTCGGTGATCGGCCACAAGGAGTGGCAGCCGGGCAAGGTCGACCCGGCCGGCCCCGGCGTCTCGATGCCCAACATCCGTGCCCGCGTCGCCGAACGGCTGAAGCACCCCGCGAGCTGGTCGCCGAGCACCACACCCGCACCGACACCCAAGCCGCCCACAACCGAGGAGCGGCTCACCGCCCTAGAGAAGCGCGTCACCGCGCTCGAAAAGAAGTGAGGTAGTCATGCCTGGATTCACCCTGCCCGGCGAGGCTGAGACCGTCGTGAAGACGGCGAAGACCTACGCCGTCGACCTGGTCGAGCGCGTCCTGTGGACGTTCCTCGGCGCGGCTGGCGCCGTCGCCCTCGCGGGCGGCCCCGCCGACATGCTGCACGTCTCCTTCTGGCAGGGAGCAGCCACGGCCGGCATCGCCGCAGCGGTCTCCCTGGTGAAGGGTCTGTTCGTCTGCGGCCTCGGCCAGCGCTACAGCGCCAGCTCGGCGCCCGGCGTCTGATGGGGGCCCCCGCCTCGGACCCGGCGGGCGTCTACATCAGCAGCGCGCAGATGTACCAGGAGTTGAGATCCCTGAGCGATGGCCTGACCCGGGTGGAGACGAAGCTCGACAGCATCGGACAGGGCCTCCACGACCTCGACAAAGACGTCGCCGACCACGAGACCCGCATCCGCACGCTGGAAAAGGCCCGCTGGCCGTTGCCCACGCTCGGTGTCCTTGCCGGCGTCGCTGGCGCTGCGACGGGCGCCTTCTCCCTGCTCGCACGATGACCGCGGCCCCGCTCTCCTTCGGGAGGGCGGGGCCGCTTCGTCATGTCTGGGGGTCGGCGACGAAGCTGCCCATGCCTGGGGTGGTGGTGATGAGCCCCTCCTCGCGGAGCGCGGCCGTGGCCTTCCGGACGGTCCCGCGGGCGACCTCGAACTCGGCCTCCAGCGCCACCTCGGAGACGAGGGCGCGGGGCGGCAGTTCACCGGAGGCGATGCGAGCACGGAGCGCGTCGGCGATCTGCTCCCACTTGGGCCGGGTGGGGTCGAAGTCGGTCACCCGCCCGACTGTAGATATTCGGACGTATCAGGGCATAGATATACATAGCCATGCCTAGGTATGGACAGGTGTGTACAGGGCTTCTACGGTGGCGCCACGGATAAACCCCGGCGACCGCGCGAACGGCCCCGGGGGGTGGACGACTGGATGGAGTCGACGTGACCGACCATACGCATACCCCGCCCCGCAGCACAGACCATGCGTCAGACGCTGGTTGGTGCGACTGGCACAGGGGGCCTTCCGGAACCTCAGTCCCCGTGGAGGGTGGCAGCGCGTGCGCCCCGTGCCGGGAGCAGCGCCACCTCGTCCCGCTCCGCCGGGCGGTGCGGCCATGAACGCCCGGACCGTACAGCCGCTCGCACCCGTGGAGTACCGGGCGCTCCTCGCCCACTGCTCGTCCTGCGACTCGTGCCGGACCGCCACCGGGCGCGCATGCCCGCGGGCCGGCGTGCTGCGCCGACAGTGGCACGCTGCGAGCCGCCGGTTCATCCGCGAGAGGAGGCCGCGATGAGCAAGCCCTCGACCACTCCGCAGCCCGCCCGTAGCCGCATCTCCGGCTACTGCTGGGCCGAGCACCCCGACGGCGGGCGGCACTGCACGCTGCCCGCCGGGCACGCGGGGTCGCACCTGCACACGTACAGCAAGACGAGCTGGTAGACCGCCCGCCCCGCACCCCGTGCCCGTTGGGGGCGGGCGGGACCAGGCCCCGGCCGGACGCCGATCCGGCCGGGGCCGTCCCATTTTCGGCTCACCTTCGATTCCAAGGCGATCACGCGCGGCGCCAAATCGGCCCGCAAAACCGCAGGTCAGAGAGGTTTTCAGGCGACCCCCTGACGCCTCCGCAGCATGATCACAATAGAGGAGTCACAGCAGTAGATTGGGGTTCCCGAACCCCAGACAAAGACACCACTGTCGAGCGACACTCAGGACATGAAGACCACCCGGACGGAGGGCGGCCAGACGCGCGCCGTCATCTACTGCCGTATCAGCCAGGACCGCACGGGCGCCGGCCTCGGCGTCGAGCGG
>Ga0105251_10001525_pt1 | contig 19891 bp, 16 predicted proteins | sample KBSS64metaG_FD_80424 | JGI IMG/M metagenome (GOLD analysis project Ga0105251, IMG submission 80424) | Switchgrass rhizosphere microbial communities from Kellogg Biological Station, Michigan, USA - KBS S6-4 metaG | ecosystem: Host-associated > Plants > Roots > Rhizosphere > Soil | place...
GTACACGGTCAGGGTGTAGAAGTTGGAAATCTCGATGAAGCTGTCCGGGCGCACGGCGTGGGCCATGGGGCCGGCGTCTTCGGCGAACTGGTGGGTGCGCAGGTAGGCGACGTCTTGGATACGCTTGACCGTGGCCGAGTTCATGTCGGCCGAGAAGCCCGAATCACGGAATACGGTGAAGCCTTCCTTGAGCGACAGCTGGAACCAGTCGCGGCAGGTCACGCGGTTGCCCGACCAGTTGTGGAAATATTCGTGGGCGACGATGGCTTCGACGCGCTGGTGGGCGGCGTCGGTCGCGGTTTCGGCGCGGGCCAGCACGGCGCTGGAGTTGAAGATGTTGAGGCCCTTGTTCTCCATGGCGCCCATGTTGAAGTCGTTCACCGCCACGATCATGAAGATGTCCAGATCGTATTCGCGGCCGTAGACCTCCTCGTCCCAGCGCATGGATTTCTTCAGGCTGTCCATGGCGTGCTGGCACTTGTCGATGTTTTCCTGCTCGACGTAAATGCGCAGCGTGACCGTGCGCTCGGTCATGGTGGTGAAGGTGTCTTCGATGCACCACAGATCACCCGCAACCAGCGCGAACAGGTAGGCAGGTTTCTTGAACGGGTCTTCCCAGGTGATCCAGTGGCGGCCATCGTCGGAAGGGCCGGCGTCAATCGGGTTGCCGTTGGACAGCAGGATCGGGAAGTTCTGCTTGTCGGCAATCACGGTCGTGGTGAAGCTGCTCATCACGTCCGGACGGTCGAGGTAATAGGTGATCTTGCGAAAGCCTTCGGCCTCGCACTGGGTGCAGAACATGCCGCTGGACTTGTACAGGCCTTCCAGCGCGGTGTTGGTTTCCGGGTGGATCTTCACGCTGGTGTCCAGGGTGAAGGTCTCTGTCGCCGGCTGCACGGTCAGGTTGTCCGGGGTCAGGACGTAGTCGCCCGGGGCCAGGTCAACGTCGGCCAGCTTGACCGACAGCAGCTCCAACGACTGGCCGTCGAGCACCAGCGGTGGAAGGCCTGGCCCCCTCTCCGGGTTGCGGCGCATGACCAATTGCGCGTGGACCAGGGTGTGGTCGTCGAACAATTCGAAGGTCAGGTGCGTCTCGTCGATGAGGTACTCAGGCGCCTGATAATCCTTCAGGTAGATCATTTTCGGCTGTTCGGTACGCATGATGCTGTCCTTAGTGATGCACGGCGAGTTGATAGGCCGTGTACTTGCGAATGTTGATCACGCCGGTGTCGAAGATCAGGTATTGACCCTTGATCCCCAGCAACGTGCCTTCGGCGATGGGATCCTTGTCCAGGTTGAAGCTGACGATCTTGGCGGGATAAGCCTGGACCGGGTACTGAATCTCGATGGGTTCGACATCGCTCAGCAACTGGATCGCCTGCAAACCGAAACGTGCTTGAAGATCGGCGATGCCCTGGGCGCACGATTCGAACAATTGCTGACGAATGGCCGTCAGGTCAACCGCTGGCGCATCGCCTTTGAGCAGCGCGCGCCAGTTGGTGCGGTCAGCGACCTGGCTGCGGAACAGGTCTTCGACGAAGCCCGATTGCTGGCGGGTCGAGACACGCACGATGGGCAGCGCCTGGCTTGCACCCTGGTCCAGCCAGCGGGTCGGCAGCTGGGTGGCGCGGGTGATGCCGACTTTCACGCCCGAGGAGTTGGCCAGGTACACCACGTGGTCGGTCATGCAGAACTGCTCGCCCCAGCTCGGCTCACGGCAGGTGCCGTGCTCGTGGTGGCATTTTTCCGGGCTCATGATGCACACGTCGCACTGCGCCAGCTTCTGCATGCAGGGGTAGCAGTAACCCTGGCTGAAGCTGGTCTTGGTCTTGCGACCGCAGTGGCTGCAATGGATCGCGCCCAGGTATTCCAGACGCACGGTCTTGCCGATCAGCGGGTTGACCGGGATCTGCGCCTCGCCCAGGCGAAACGCATATTCGACCCGCGAGGCATCGAGCCGCGCAGACATTTTGTTGACGGAGCCGCGACCGATTTCAATCAATGGATGGCATCCGACTTGAACAGGATGTTCGGCACCGGCGCCGACTTCGAGGCGCACTCCTGCGGGCCCATGTAGCCGATGCGTTGTTCTTCGGGCACGTTGCGCACTTCCCAGGCGATCAGCGCCTGCAGCGACAGCTCACGTTGTTCCTGAGTCAGCTTGCGGCCATCGGACCACTTGCCGATTTCCACGGCCAGTTTCAGGCTTTCGTAGATGTCCGGGGTGATGTTTTCGATCATTTCGACAAAAGAGGACATTGGGTTCTCCCAGAATTAAGCGGGCGATTTTAATGTTTACGGCGCGCTAATGCACCGCCCACAAGACCTGTTGCACAACCGACGATCAGGCCGCCGACATGGGCACCGTTGGCGATCTCGCCAAACCCCAGCAGCCCGACCACGCCGGACATGCACACCACCAGCCAGATCAGCATCATGCCAAGCACGCCGCGCGGCAGGCGATAGAGCGGGTTGGGAGCCAGCAGTTGAAAGATCCAGCAATGCCCCAGCAAGGCATACAGCACGCCGGAAAGCCCGCCAAACAGCGTCGGACCGCTCCAGAAATACTGCACGTAGTTGGAAAAGGCCGCGAACACCAGCGTCAGGCCCAGCAATGTGAAGCGGCCCTGACGCACTTCGATTCGCCGCCCGAGCTCCCAGAACCACAGGGCGTTCATGACCAGGTGCAAGAGGCCGAAGTGGATGAACATGGGTGAGACGATGCGCCACCACTGCCCCGCCGCCAGCGACACGTCCAGCGGCGTGAACATGACGTACTCGCCACTGATGCGAAAATCGTTGAAAGTCAGCCAGCTCAACGCATCGAGGTTGTCACCCAACAGCGTGACACCGGCCACAATCAGACACAGCAGCAGAATCGCCACCGTCATCGGGGCGCTACGCACCTGCATCAGGGGGCTGGGCCGGCTGCTCGCCACCAGCTCACGGCCTGCGGGCAACTGCGCCGTGGGATCGCCTTGGGGGTATTGCTGATACAGCTCGCGGATGTCGTCGGCCAATGTGGGCGCGTCGGGCACCCACAGCACCTGCTCGCCGGCCTCTTCACTGACCCGGTGGGGCACGTTCAGACGCCTGAGCAACTCGACGAAGCCGTTCAGGTCGGTGTTCAACGGCAGGCGTAATACAGCAATCGGCTTCAATGTGCAGTCTCCGGGCGCTTGACGTCGACCCAGACGAACTTGCCCGGATCGATCATGCTTTCCTGATCCAGCCGGTAGGCCACCAGCTTGCCGTACAGCACGGCGCTGTAATCCAGGCACGCAAGGTTGGGGCGGATCGGCGCGGGAACGCCGCTGCGCCAGTAATGACCGACGAACAGCAACGGCTGGTCGACGCCATAGCGCAGCAACGCGCTCTTCTCGGTGTCCGAAAGCGGCCGCTTGGCCACCGGCTCAGGCAGCGCGTCGGGCTGGAACACCACGTCGCCGTAGGTCTGCGGGTCGTCTTCCCAGAATTTTGTGCGAAACGAGGCCCGTGTCAGCCCGTCGCCGCCAGTCAGCGTCATGCCATGGGGCAAGCGCATGTCAGTGCCGCGCAGCAGACGGTCGAACACCGCGCTGGCAAAACTGCCCGGCAGCGCCGAGGCCTGGACGAAATGTTTGTCGATGCGGCCGTCGCCATGGGCACTGCGCAGCGGTTCGATCAGGCTGGCGTCCCAACAGGCGTGCACCAGGCGGAAACGCTCGGCGTCGATGAACAGCGGCAGCTCATAGAACCAGTTGAGAAAATCCTTCCAGTCGCCGGGGTGCTGTTCGAACTGTGCCAGCGTCTCACCCAGCAAGCGGGCATGGCGTGGCGAATGTTCGCGCACGAACTGCTTGCCGCTCTCCGGCGGCGCCGGCGTTTCCCAGCCCAGGGCGTTGAACTCATGGTTGCCCATGATGCAGAACGCCTGGCCGGCCACGACCATGTCGTGAACGATGTGCAGCGCCTCGCGAATCCGCGGGCCGCGGTCGATGATGTCGCCCAGAAACAGGGCGATGCGGTCAGGGTGGCGCCATACGCCCGCCTGAAAACGGTAACCAAGGGTGTCGAGCAAGTGCTCAAGGGTCTGGGCACATCCATGCACGTCACCGATCAGATCGTAGCTACGCGCGGGATCGAGCATCAGTCGCTCCCGCCGCCGAGCCGACTGCCCCAACCGAGTTTGGTCCGGCAGACTTCGTAGTAGTTGTGGTCGAGCGGGTGGATCAGGCGCAGTTTCTGGGGCTTTTTCTTGACCGTCACGGTGTCACCCGGTGCGCAGGTGAAGTGGTTCTGTCCATCGCAGGAGACCTGTGGATAAATCGTCATGTCCTTTGAGACAACGATTTTCAGCTCACTGTTGCCGTCGACGACAATGGGCCGGCCAGAAAGTGTGTGCGGGTACATCGGCACGATGACGATGGCGTCCAGTTTGGGGTGCATGATCGGCCCGCCCGCCGAAAGCGCGTAGGCGGTGGAGCCTGTAGGCGTCGCGACGATCAGGCCGTCGGCCTTCTGGCTGCAGACGAACTGGCCGTCGATGTAGATCTCGAACTCGATCATGCGCGTGGATTTGCCGGGGTGCAGCACCACGTCGTTGAGCGCATCGCCCTGGCCGATGGCTTCGCCGTGACGACGCACTTCGGCCTGGAGCAGGAAGCGGTTTTCCACCAGATAGTGGCCGTCCAGCACCTCGGCGACCTTCACTTCCAGCTCGTCGGGGCGGATGTCGGTCAGAAAGCCCAGGCTGCCGCGGTTGATCCCCAGCACCGGCACGTTGTGCTTGGCCAGCGCACGGGCCGCGCCCAGGAGGCTACCGTCGCCGCCGACCACGATGACCATGTCGCAGACCTCGCCCAGCATCTTGCGCGAGGACGTCTGCAGGCCGTGGCCGGGCAGGACTTCGGCAATGGTGTCTTCGAGGATCACATGCAGGTGCCGCGACATCAGGAATTTCTTGAGTCGGCGGACGGTCTCCAGCACCTGGGAGCTGCCCAGGCGACCGATGATGCCGATATTACGAAATTGCTCCATGGGGCTCCCGCAGGGTCGATACGTGTAAAAAAAGCGATTATGGGCGATGGGGTCGATAGCGGCAAATTGGGCTGGAGGAAGGTAGATCTGTGGGAGCGAATTCATTCGCGAAAAATGGGTCGGTCGATAGAGATGTAGAGGCATGCCGGCCTCTCGCGAATGAATTCGCTCCCACAGAGATCGCGGTGCCTGGTCGACGCGCTGCTATCCTCTGCCGATGAATCCGTTCCCTACCCTCTCACACCTGCCCCACCAACTGCGCACACCTCAGGTGCGGGATCTGGCCTGGGTCATTCTCTCGCCGCCGATGCTGGCCATTACCCAATGGCCACAGCGCCACCCGCTCACCGGCAGTAGCTGGGTCCAGCAGCCCCAGGCGCTGGAAGCGTTCCTGCACGGTCTGGATCAGGACAACAGTACCCTGCTCCAATGGCTGTCGCGCAGCTCGATCCGTCGCCTGGGCCTGTACTACGAACGGCTCTGGCAGTTCGCGATCACCCACGCGCCGGGGGTGGAGATGCTCGCCGCCAACCTGCCGATCCGCGCCCAGGGCCAAACTCTGGGCGAGCTGGACATGCTGCTGCGCGACCGTGACGGCATTCATCATGTGGAACTGGCGATCAAGTTCTATCTGTGCCTGAACGACACCGATGGCCGAGACAGCGCCAACTGGTTCGGCCCCGGCAGCCATGACCGTCTGGATTTGAAACTGGCGCACCTGAACCAGCATCAGTTGCCGATCTCGGCACGCGAGGAAAGCCGTCACGCACTGGCGACGCTGGGCATCGAAGCCTTCAACGCCGAATTGTGGCTGGGCGGCTATCTGTTTTACCCGTGGAGCGAACGCCGACAGCCGCCCGAGGGCGCCCACCCCGATCATCTGCGCGGGCAGTGGCTGCATCACAAAGACTGGCCCCGCTTTGCCGCGCAACACCCGTCTGCACGCTGGCAACAGTTGCCCCGCCACGCCTGGCTGGGGCCGTCGCGCTACGATGTGCCGTGGAGCAGCGAAGTCTTTGCGCAATGGCTGCAACAGCTCGAACCCACGTCACCGGCTCAATTGCTGGTCCGCCTGACGCCGCATCCCGACGGCCATTGGGACGAAGCCGAGCGGCTGTTTCTAGTCCCCGACCTGTGGCCCGCCGTTGCCGATACAGACGCCGTTACACACTCAACCGCAACACCAGCGCCGCCAGCGTGACGAGCAGCACCGGCAGCGTCAGCACGATGCCGACCCGGAAGTAATACCCCCAACCGATGCTCACGCCCTTGCGCGCCAGTACGTGCAGCCAGAGCAAGGTGGCCAGGCTGCCGATCGGGGTGATCTTCGGCCCAAGGTCGCTGCCGATGACGTTGGCGTAGATCATCGCCTCTTGCAGTGGCCCGTGGGCCTGGCTTGCGTCGATGGACAGCAGCCCGATCAACACTGTCGGCAGGTTGTTCATCACCGACGACAGCAGCGCGGTGAGCAGCCCGGTGCCCATGGCCGCGCCCCAAAGGCCGTGCTCGGCAAAGCGATCCAGCCAGCCGGCCAGGTACGTGGTCAAGCCCTCGTTGCGCAGCCCGTAGACCACCAGGTACATGCCCAGAGAGAAAATCACGATCTGCCAGGGCGCTTCTTTCATCACCTTGCGCGTGGAAATCTTGTGGCCCTTGGCAGCGATGCCCAGCAGGATCGCCGCGCACACCGCAGAGATCGCGCTGATGGGGATGCCCAGCGGTTCCAGGGCAAAGCAGCCCACCAGCAGAATCCCCAGCACCCACCAGCCGGCGATGAAGGTGGCGCGGTCATGAATGGCCGAAACAGGGTCGGCCAGTTGCGAGGCATCGAAGGTCTTGGGAATGTCACGGCGGAAGAACAGCAGCAGGACCAGCAGGGTCGCCGCCACGCTGACCAGGTTCACCGGCACCATGACCGAGGCGTAGCGGTTGAAGCCGATGCCGAAGTAGTCAGCAGACACAATGTTCACAAGGTTCGACACCACCAGCGGCAGGCTGGCGGTGTCAGCGATGAACCCGGCAGCCATGACGAACGCAAGGGTGGTCGCCTTCGAGAAACGCAGCGCCAGCAGCATCGACATGACGATGGGCGTGAGGATCAGCGCCGCGCCATCGTTGGCGAACAGCGCCGAAACCAACGCCCCCAGCAGCACGATGAACGCAAACAGCCAGCGCCCCCGGCCCCTGCCCCATCGCGCCACATGCAGCGCCGACCAGTTGAAGAAACCGGCTTCATCGAGCAACAGGCTGATGATGATCAGCGCGATGAAGGTGCCGGTCGCGTTCCAGATGATGTGCCAGACCTGCGGAATGTCCGAGAGGTGCACCACGCCGAACAGCAGCGCCAGTACCGCCCCGAAGGTCGCACTCCAGCCGACGCCCAGCCCCTTGGGTTGCCAGATCACCAGGGTGATGGTGGCCAGAAAGATCAGAAACGCTGTCAGCATGAAGGTCAGGTTCGTAGGGAAGATTTGGGTTTGGTGCGCGGCAGCAGGATCGCCAGCACCCCGAACAGCGGCAGGAACGAGCACAGGGTGTAGACGTAGACGATGCCGTAGAGGTCAGCCAGATGCCCGAGCAGGGCCGCGCCAATACCGCCGAAACCGAACATCAGGCCGAAGAAGATCCCGGCGATCATACCGACGTTGCCTGGCACAAGCTCCTGCGCATACACGACGATGGCCGAGAACGCCGACGCCAGGATGAAACCGACGATCACGCTCAACACGCTGGTCCAGAACAGGTCGGCGTAGGGCAGCGCGATGGTGAACGGGGCAACCCCCAGGATCGAGAACCAGATCACCGCCTTGCGCCCGATCCTGTCGCCAATCGGTCCGCCAAAGAAGGTGCCCGCCGCCACCGCTGCCAGGAACATGAACAGGTGCAGTTGCGAACTGGCCACTGACAGCTGGAATTTGTCGATCAGGAAGAATGTGAAGTAGCTGGTGAAACTGGCCATGTAGAAATACTTGGAGAACACCAGCAGCGCCAGCACCACCAGCGCACTGGTGACGCGGCCTTTGGACAGGCCGTGGGTCGCGACCTGACCAGCCTTGAGCTTGAACAGCGCCAGGTGCTTCTTGTACCAGCGGCTGATGGCGTACAGCAGGCCCACCGAGAACAGCGCGATCAGGGCGAAATACGCGATATGGCCCTGACCGAACGGAATGATGATCGCCGCCGCCAGCAGCGGGCCAATCGCCGAACCGCTGTTACCGCCCACCTGGAAGCTCGATTGCGCCAGGCCAAAGCGCCCGCCGGAGGCCAGCCGCGCAATCCGCGAGGCCTCGGGGTGGAAGGTCGAGGAACCGATGCCAATCAGCCCCGCCGCCAGCAGAATCAGCGGGAAACTGCCCACGGTGGCGAGCATCAGCACACCGCCCAGGATGCACAGCGAACCCACCGGCAACACCAGCGGATTGGGGTGACGGTCGGTGTAGTAACCGACCCACGGCTGCAGCAAGGAGGCGGTGACCTGGAACGTCAGAGTGATCAGGCCGACCTGGGTGAAACTCAGGCCGTAGGAGGCTTTGAGCATCGGGTAGATCGACGGCAGGATCGACTGGATCAGGTCATTGAGCAAGTGCGCCAGCGCCACGGCACCAATAATGCGCATGACCAGCGGACTGGTTTGAGGAGCCGCGGTGGTCGCGGTCGAAGGGCTGGTGACGGCCATCAGGTTCATCCATCGAACGATTGAGATGCCGCGCGCGAGATGGTTTCAAAAGATGTCGGCGGCACAAGGGGCAGTCAATGTGCCATTTTTTGGGGCGAGGGTGCCACGTTTTGTTACAACAATGTGAGGTGGCTATCGATCTAACTTGCCCCCCCGCCCGTGTGACATCAAGCCACTGAACGGGCGCCGGTTGGCGAATGGGCGAGACTCTCGATCTCATCCAGCGAAACCTTGGACGTCTCCCTCAGCGCCAGGCCACCCACCAACGCCAGCAACGCAACCAGAATCAGGTAGAACGCAGGCGCCAGGTTGCTGCCGGTCGCACCGATCAGCCAGGTCGCCATCAAGGGCGCGGTGCCGCCGAAAATCGTGTACGCCATGTTGTAGGTGATCGCCGAAGCGGTGTAGCGCGTGCGGGTCGGGAACGTCTCCGACAACAATGCCGCCGTCACCACGTTGCACAACACCGCACCTGTCGCCAGCAACATCACGCCGATGATCGAACCTGTGAACGAGCCGGAACTGGCCATCAGGAACGACGGATACACCATCACCGCCAGCAGGACGCAGGCCGTGACCACTGTAGCCCGGCGCCCGACCTTGTCGGAAAACGCGCCAGCCACCGGGCACATCGCAGCGGCGAACAACAGTGCGATCAGCGACACCAGCAAAGCCGTCGCCCGGCTCAAGCCGCCCACCACCTGCAGGTACGTCGCGAAGTAGGTGGTGAACATGTAGAACGACAACGCCGTCAGCGAGATGAACGCACCCAGGGCACAGATCGCACCGCCGTGATTGCGCAGGGTTTCCTTGAGTGGCGAGTGGGCCACGGCGTCCTCGTCGGCGACGGCCTGGAACGCCGGGGTTTCGTCCAGCTTCCAGCGCAGGTACAGGCCGACCAACCCCAGCGGCGCGGCCACCAGGAACGGCACGCGCCAGCCCCAGGTGCTCATGGCTTCGGTGGAGAGCGAAGCCTCCAGTGCGTAGGCGAAGATCGCGGCAGAGGCAAACGCGGCGAAGGTCGAAACCGGCACGAAACTTCCGTACCAGGCGCGCTTGCCCCGTGGCGCGTGCTCCATGAGGTAGGCGCAGGCCCCGGCGTATTCGCCGCCTGCAGAGAAGCCTTGGGCACAACGAATGAGGGTCAGCAGGATCGGCGCCATCACGCCGATTGCCGCATACGTGGGCAACAGACCGATGATGGTGGTCGCCCCGGCCATCAGCAGGATGGTGAAGGCCAGCGTGCGCTTGCGGCCGATCTTGTCACCGAGCATGCCGAAGAACAGCCCGCCCAGCGGGCGAAAGGCGAAGGCCACGGCAAACACGGCGAAAGTCTTGAGCAATGCTGCGCTGGCGTCGCCACTGGGGAAGAACTCCTGGGCGATGGTGGTGGCGAGAAAACCGTAGACCGCAAAGTCGAACCATTCGACAAAATTGCCGATGCTCGCCGCAACGATGACTTTTCTCAAAGTGGCAGGGTCAACCTGCTCGATGGCTGGAGTGGTCATGCAAACCTCGGCGTGCGTAGTGAATACCCGATTATCGGTACAGCGCCCAAGTTGCCTGACTCCAAAAGTGTCGCCGACATACTCAGGACCGACCTGTCGGGGTGTCTAGCCCGCAGGATTCATGCCAGAGCAATCTATCCGGTCACTGTAACCTGTGGTAGCGGGCTTGCCCGCGAAGACGTAGTGTCTGGCGAGACCTGTGCAATTGACCCACCGCATTCGCGGGCAAGCCCGCTCCCACAGGGTATTCCGGCGACAGTAACGTTTCACAAGGCTGCGAGGTGACATTAAGCTGAGATGGCCCGTTTGCCTTGCAACCCGCCGGTGTGCACGAAGATCAACCGCGTGCCTCTGGCAATGGTCCCGGCCTGAACCGCCTGCAACAGCGCCAACAGTGCCTTGCCGGTGTATAACGGCTCAAGGGGCACGCCGCTCTCGTGCTCGCTGGCTGCGATGAATGCGAGCAGCTCCGGATCGGTTTTCGCGAACCCGCCGCGGCTGGCGTCCAGCAAATGGTAGCCGCCCTTGTCGACACCCAGAATGTCCACCACGTTGACCTCCACGCCATGGCCGGCAGGCACCGCCATCGCGCCGTATGCCCTGCGTTGGCCGCCCTCGGCCAGCACCAGCCCGGCCAGGGTAGTGCCGGTGCCACAGGCCAGCCACCAGCCGTGGTAATCGTCCCAGCCCAGCGCGCTCAACTGACTGCGCGCCTGACTGACGATCTCCCCACAGCCCAGCGCACCGTCCAGCCCGCCGCCGCCTTCGGGCACCGGGTACAGCTGTGGATAGCGCTCGCGCCACGGCGTCCAGAAATCAGCGTCATGACGAGCGCGATACCCGGCATAACCCAGCCAGTGCAATTGCATCCCGAATGCCTGTAGATCCAGAACGGTGGGGGTTTCAGCCGGATGGCCGCGCAGCAGCCCGACCGTCTCGAACCCGAAGCGCCGACCTGCGGCGGCCAAGGCATGCAAATGATTGGAATGCGCGCCGCCCAGGCTGATGACGCCCCTGGCCCCGGCGTTCTCGGCGGCGGTCAGGTGATGTTTGAGCTTGAACCATTTGTTGCCGCTGATGAGCGGATCGATCAGGTCCAGACGCAGGATCGCGACGTCGATGCCGGCGGCAGTGAGCCAATGCAGGTTAAGGGGTTGCAGCGGGGCTTGGGGGAGCATGGCGGTCAGCACGGTAAGAAGTATTCGAAGTCTACCGTGCAGACCAGCCTGATGCTGAAACCTGTGGGAGCGAATTCATTCGCGAAGCGGCGGTACAGACGACGCACCTATGTCGCTCATACCATTTTTCGCGAATGAATTCGCTCCCACAGAGGTCCTCATCCTGACAGGAAGCCTGCTTACAACTCTGCCGCCAACCGCGAACCCTGGTTGATCGCGCGCTTGGCATCCAGCTCGGCCGCGACGTCGGCGCCGCCGATCAGGTGCACGCTCTGCCCTGCCGCCTGCAAGCCATCGTAGAGTTCGCGCAGCGGATCCTGCCCGGCGCAAATCACCACGTTGTCCACCGGCAGCAGCTTCTCCTCACCCTCGGCGCCAATGCGAATGTGCAAGCCGGCATCGTCGATCTTCAGGTACTCGACGCTGTTGAGCATCTGCACATGCTTGTTCTTCAACCCCGCGCGGTGAATCCAGCCGGTGGTCTTGCCCAGGCCATCGCCGACCTTGGAGGCCTTGCGCTGCAACAGGAACACCTGCCGCGCAGGCTTGTGGCCATGGGGCTTGATCCCCGCCACGCCGCCGCGAGCTTCCAGCGCGCCATCGATGCCCCACTCTTCCCAGAACGCATCACGATCCAGACTGGTGGCCACGCCTTGATGCACGAGGAATTCCGATACGTCGAAACCGATACCGCCCGCGCCGATCACTGCCACGGACTTGCCCACCGGCTTGCGCTCCAGGATCACGTCCAGGTAGCTCAGCACCTTGGGATTGTCGATGCCCGGGATCGCCGGGGTACGGGGGGCAATACCGGTGGCCAGAATCACCTCGTCAAAGCCCTTGCCCACCAGATCCTCGACCGCAACTCGGGTGTTCAAACGCACATCGACGCCTGTGGTCTCCAACTTGCGCTTGAAATAGCGCAGCGTCTCGAAAAACTCTTCCTTGCCCGGCACTCGCTTGGCGACGTTGAACTGGCCGCCAATCTCGCTGGCCGAATCGAACAGCGTCACCGCATGCCCGCGCTCGGCCGCCACAGTGGCCGCAGCCAGCCCCGCAGGCCCGGCGCCGATCACGGCAATCTTCTTCAACTGCGTGACGGGCAGGTAGTTGAGTTCGGTTTCATGGCAGGCACGGGGGTTGACCAGGCAACTGGTCAGCTTGCCGTCGAAGATGTGGTCCAGGCACGCTTGGTTGCAACCGATGCAGGTGTTGATTTCGTCACTGCGCCCGGCGGCTGCTTTGTTGACGAATTCAGGGTCAGCCAGGAATGGACGGGCCATGGACACCATGTCCGCATCGCCCTGGGCCAGCACCTGCTCGGCGACTTCCGGCGTGTTGATCCGGTTGGTGGTAATCAGCGGGATCGACACCGAACCGCGCATCTTCGCCGTGACCTTGGCGAACGCAGCGCGCGGCACTTTGGTGGCGATGGTCGGAATGCGCGCTTCGTGCCAGCCGATGCCGGTGTTGATCAGGGTGGCGCCAGCGGCCTCGATGGCCTTGGCCAGTTGCACCACTTCTTCCCAGGTGCTGCCGCCCTCGACCAGGTCGAGCATCGACAGGCGATAAATGATGATGAAATTGCGGCCCACGGCCTCACGCACCCGACGCACGATTTCCACCGGCAGGCGCATGCGGTTCTCGTAGCTGCCGCCCCAGCGGTCGGTGCGGTGGTTGGTGTGGGCCACCAGGAACTGGTTAATCAGATAGCCTTCGGAGCCCATGATCTCGACGCCGTCGTATTCGGCGATCTGGGCCAGGGTCGCGCAGGTGACGAAATCCTGAATCTGTTTCTCGATCCCCTCCTCGTCCAGCTCCTTGGGCTTGAACGGGTTGATCGGCGCCTGGATCGCGCTCGGTGCCACCTGCTTGGGGCTGTAGGCATAACGACCGGTGTGCAGGATCTGCATGCAGATCTTGCCGCCCGCCTCGTGCACCGCCTTGGTCACGATCCGGTGATGTTCAGCCTCTTCAGGGGTGGTCAGCTTGGCAGAGCCTGCGTACACACCGCCCTCGACATTGGGCGCCACGCCCCCGGTGACCATCAGGCCCACGCCGCCACGGGCGCGCTCGGCAAAATACGCCGCCATGCGCTCGAAACCACCGGGCTTTTCCTCAAGGCCGGTGTGCATCGAGCCCATCAATGTGCGGTTGCGCAGTGTGGTGAAACCCAGATCCAGCGGGGCCAGCAAATGCGGATACACAGGGGCTGTCATAGAAACTCCATCAGATTCATCACGAAGGCGCGAGCGTTCTGTGACACCCGTCGTTTCAATCAGGGACTTGAACTATAGCCCTGCTCATGATGCAGACAGTAAACAGCCCCTCAGTCACGCTCAATGACCGAAAGTGACAACTTATTGATCCTGATGTGCAGCGCCCGACTCTCTATTGAATCCGCACACTGGCGAAGCTCGACTCCTCCCGCGCCTGATCCAGTGCCTCCAGCGGCCGGGACAGCGGCGACAACGCCGAAGGATGATGCACCGGCACCAGTGCCACATGCTGGGCGGTCTTGGGGCCCATGCGCTCCTCCCGGGGTGGAATGCCGAAATACTCCCGGTAGCATTTGGAAAAATGCGGCGTGGAGACAAACCCGCACACGGCCGCCAGTTCGATGATCGAGATGGACGTCTGCTTGAGCAATTGCCGCGCCCGGATCAGCCGCAGCTTGAGGTAATACCGCGAAGGCGTGCAGTTGAGGTACTTCTGGAACAGCCGCTCCAACTGGCGTCGGGAGACGTCGACGTAGGCCGCCATCTCGTCGAGGTCGATGGGCTCTTCGAGGTTGGCTTCCATCAGTTGCACGATTTCCTGCAGCTTGGGCTGATGGGTTCCCAGCGTGTGTTTGAGCGGCACGCGCTGGTGATCCTGTTCGTTGCGGATGCGCTCGTAGACGAACATGTCGGAAATCGCGGCGGTCAGCTCCGTGCCATGATCGCGGCCGATCAGGTGCAGCATCATGTCCAGCGGCGCGGTGCCGCCGGAGCTGGTGTAGCGGCCTCGGTCCAGGGTAAACAGGCTGGTGTTGACGCTCACCCGCGGGAAGGCTTCCTGCATCGCCGCCAGGCATTCCCAGTGCACGCTGCACTCGAAACCGTTGAGCAGCCCGGCGCTGGCCAGTGCCCAACTGCCGGTGCAAATACCGCCCAGGCGCCGGGACTGCCGGGCCTGGTTCTGCAGCCAGAGGATGTGTTCGCGGCTGACCGCGCGCTGAATCCCGACCCCGCCGCAGACAATCACCGTGTCGGAAACCGGCGCCTGGGCGATGGACGCATCCGGCGTGATCGGCAAGCCATCGCTGGCCCACACCTGGTTACCGTCCTGGCTCAGGGTGTGCCAGCGATACAGCTCGCGGCCCGACAACTGGTTGGCCATGCGCAGCGGTTCGACCGCCGACGCCAGGGAAATCAGGGTGAAGTTGTCCAGCAGCAGAAAGCTGACCGACTGTGTAGTCCGGGCCTTGTTGGCGTTTTCGCTGTGCAGCGGCATCACGGCGCCTCCTGCCCCTGAACGGGGGTTGAGCGGGTGGCCGGCGCTCGCTCATGGGAACGCGCCACCACGATGCCAATCAGGGAAATCACCAAGGCCAGGCCAATGGTGGAGGTCACTTCAGCTCGGTGCTCGGGGGTGACCAGCATCACGGCCAACGCACTGACTATGAACGCGATGACCAGCCAGGTCAGCCAAGGGAAAAACCACATGCGAAAGGTCAGCTCGACGTTCTGCCGCAACAGCAGCTTGCGCATGCGCAGTTGGGAGATGGCGATCACCAGATAGACCAGCAAGGCGATGGCGCCGGAGCTGGCGAGCAGAAACTGGAACAGGCCCGCCGGCGCGAAATAGCTGATGACCGTGACGATCACGCCGAGCACGCTGCTGGCAATCACCGACGCCCGTGGTACGCCGACCGCCGAGGTCGCCTTGGTCATCTTTGGCGCCTCGCCGCGACGACCCAGGGAGTAGAGCATGCGCGAGGCGATGTAGATCGAGGAGTTCATGCAGCTTGCCACCGCGACCAGCACCACCATGTCCACCAGCAGGTCGGCGTGGGGAATGTTCATCAGTTCGAGTGCACGCTGGTAGGAGCCGACGGTGGCCAGCAGCGGGTCATTCCACGGCACCACGGAAATCACCACCATGATCGACAGCAGGTAGAACACGCTGATGCGCCAGATCACCGAGCGGGTGGCCTTGGCGATGTTGCGCGCCGGGTCGCTGGACTCGGCGGCAGCGATGGTCACCGCTTCGGTGCCGATGAAGCTGAACATGATGGTGATGAACGCACCGACCACCGCCGACGCACCGTTGGGCGCGAAGCCGCCGTGCTCGCTCATCAACTGGCTGAGGCCGCCGACCTTGTGATCGGGCACCCAGCCCATCAACACCGCAAAGCCCAGGCCGATGAAGGCGATGATCGCCGTCACCTTGATCATGGCGAACCAGAATTCGAATTCCCCGTACTTGGCGACACTGAACAGATTGGTGGCCATCAGCCCGACAATCGATAACAGCGCAAATAACCAGGCGTCAACCGAAGGAAACCAGGCGTTGAGCACATGCCCCGCCGCCAGCGCTTCGATGGGAATGACCAGCACCCAGAACCACCAGTAGAGCCAGCCGATGGTAAAGCCAGCCCAGCGGCCGATGGCCTGGTCAGCGTAGGTGGAGAAGGAACCGGTGTCGGGGCGGGCGACGGCCATTTCGCCGAGCATGCGCATGACCAGCACAACCAGCAGTCCGGAAAAGATATAGGCCAGGATGGTGGCGGGACCGGCGGCGGCGATTGCGTGGCCGGAGCCGACGAACAGGCCCGCACCGATGATGCCGGCGATGGATAGCATGGTCACGTGGCGGGGCTTGAACCCTTGCGCCAACTGGCTGCCAGGGGTGGTGGAATCCAGGCTGTTCATTGTTGTTATTCTCTGTATTTGACGGGGGCGCCGACTGACCGTCAGGCGAACATCACACATCCTCAGGCTTCCTTTCGGCCCCCTCCTCCAAGCAACAGGATCAAACAATTGGTCCACTTCGATCAGTCATTGCGACAAGCGCACGGCATGCAAAAGCCCGGGCACAATACGCCGCGGCTGCACTGAATCTGTAGTCTGATAACGCTGTAAAATGGACTGGATGCGACATTTTTCATGTCGTTTCTGGATGGCCATCCGACACTTTCAAGCGCGCGTCGAAACCCCTCAGTCAAATTTCGACGCGGCGTTCAGCCCGGCGCGCAGTCGTCGGATTTCCCTTACCCCTACGCTGATGCCAGAATGGCGCAGCCAGCGATGTCGCCCATCCGCTTGCGCCACGCACATTCAACATCTTGTTCAGGTCTGCTTTCACCCCACATGCGCAAAGTTCTCGGCTCACTCGCCCTCACCGTGCTGCTCATCCTGCTGGTCAGCTACGGGCTGTGGACCAGCAAGCGGCATGTCGGGCACTACCTCACCGATTTGCGGATCCAGTTGGTGGTCAACGACGGCGAACCCGCGGACAACGGCAACCTGCTGGGCATCCAGCCCGAGCTGTTCACGTCCGACTATTCCAGCGTCAAGCGCCTGCACCGCAAGCTGGCGGCCTACCTGGAGCAGGCCCGGGATGACGGGCTCATCAATGCAAAAACCATCGTCGTGCTGCCCGAGCACGTCGGCACCTGGCTGTTCGCGGTGGATGAAAAATCCCAGTTCTATCAGGCCACCACCATCGAAGAGGCCATGAACTGGCTGGCGTTCAGCAACCCGTTGCTGTTTCTCGACGCGATGTTTCACGCCCGTGGCGAGAACCGCATGGATGACATCCATCTGCGCATGAAATCGCGCAGCATGGCCCGCGATTACCAGGCGGTGTTCGGCGGGCTGGCCAAGGAATTCGGCGTGACGCTGGTGGCAGGCTCCATCGTGCTGCCCAACCCCGAAGTGCAGGACGGGGAACTGAAAGTCGGCACCGGTGCGCTCTACAACTCAAGTGTCGTATTTGGTCGTGACGGACTGCCCATCGGCCAGCCACAGCGCCAGTTGTTCCCAAGCTGGTACCAGCGCGGTTACATCCGCTCCGGCAAGGACGCGACGCTGAATGTGATCGACACACCGGCTGGCCGCCTGGGCATCCTGATCGGCACCGACAGTTGGTACCCGCAAAATTACACACACCTCAACGAAAGTGGCGCCGAGCTGATCGCCGTGCCGGCCTTCGTCGCAGGCAAAGGCAGTTGGTCACAGCCTTGGCGAGGCAGTAAACATCAGGCACTGGCGGCCGAACTGGATCTGGGCCCTCAACCCTTGACCGAAGGCCAGGCCTGGCAGCGCCTGGCGCTGGCACCGACCAGCAACGTCCGCGCGGGCATCAGCGTGTTCATGCGCGGGCAGTTCTGGGATCAGGGCAGCGCCGGTCACAGCTTTGCCAGCCGCAACGGCCAGAGCATCGCCGAACTGTCCATCAGCGCCGCGCTCAAGGGCGCCAAACCCGGCCACGGGGCGCGCCTGATAAACCTGTGGTTGTAAGCCATGGGCGCACCTGGGATTCGGCTGGGCGATCTGTCGGTGGGCTTCGTCCACAGCCTGGCCGATGCCGTGCGCAGCACCGGACACGACCCTCTTCCGCTGCTTGAGCAATACGGGCTGGACGCTGCACGGCTGGCGCAGGTCGGGGCGCGACTGTCGATCCCGCGCTACATGCGCCTTGGCCACGCCGCGATTCAGCTGACCGGCGAGCCGGCACTGGGTTTGCGCATGGGCCTTTGCAGCCGTCTGGCCCACGCAGGGCTCGCCGGAATCACCGCAGCCCAGGCGCCCACCGTACGGGAAGCGGCGCGTACGCTGATGCGGTTCGAGCCGCTGTATGGCGCCAACTATCGCGGGCAATCGAGCTTTCACGAGGACAGCCGCGGCGCTTGGTTGCGCTTTTACTCCATCAGCCCTTACAACGACTACAACCGCTTCGTGGTGGACTCGATTCTGTCCGGCTGGCTGCACCAGCTTTCAACGCTGGCCGGCACCGCAGTGATTGCCGAGCGCATCGAAATCGAGTTTCCAGCCCCCGCCTACTCCGCGGCCTATGCAGGCTTGAGCGAACAGCCCACAAGCTTCGGTGCGGGGATCAATCAGCTGCGTTTGAGCCAGCACAGCCTGAGCCTGCGCAACCCCGATCACGTACCGGGCACCTGGCGTCATCTGCTTGAGTTGTGTGAAAAGGAGCTGGAACAGCTCACGCGCACCCGCAGCCTGCGTGAACGGATCACTCAGTTGCTGGGGCCGTTGTTGAGTGGTGGCCGGGAGCCGGGCCTTGATGAGGTGGCTGCACGGTTGAAACTGCCGGCCTGGACCTTGCGTCGCAAGCTGGTCGAGGAAGGCACGCAGTTTCGCGCAATCCTCAATGACACCCGCAGGGACCTGGCCATGACCTACATCCGGGACACGGAACTGGCCTTTGGCGAGATCGCTTATCTGTTGGGGTTTGCTTCAGCCGAAGCCTTTCAGCGGGCCTTCAAGCGCTGGAACGGCCAGACTCCGGGGGAGTTTCGCCGCAGCCAGCGTCATGTGCCCTGATCGGGCTTACAGCTCGGTGGCGTCGTCCGCCGGTTCGAGCGGGTCGAGTTCGTTAGCGCGAAATTCCAGCAGTTCTTCTTGATAATCGTCCATATCCTGTGCCCTCGTGGCTGATTCCTGTCTGTCGGTGTATTTCACCCTAAAGCGCCTGCATGACGGATACATGAAGGCTTGTTGAATACTAGACGAACTGCGCGTAGAAAAGTTTATGGCCGCCCTGCTCAACTGACCCGTAGCAGTCCGGCTTGCCGGCGTGGGCGATGTTCCGGGCCCTGACGCCGGCAAGCCGGACTGCTACGGCCAAGGGATTCGGCCAATCGCGATCCCCTCTTGACGTGCAACATCCGCTCACAATAGTCTTGGGCCCATGAACGAATTCCTGCACAACCTCGGCCAACGAATTATTACCGCCATTCCAGTCATGGCGGGTTAGCCGACGTTTGCACCCAACCCGCCCTCGAGGCGGGTTTTTTCTTTCTGTCTCCTGGGCCAAAAAACGCGAAACCAGGAGTCAGACATGCTCATCATCCGCCCTTCCCTCGCCGCCGTTGCCGCTCGCCTGATCGCCGCCTCCCAGACGAGGACGACGCGATGAACCAGATGCTCGACCGCGCAATGGTCCAGGGTGACCTGCTGCAACACTACGTCAAGAAAATCCTCACTTCCCGCGTCTACGACGTCGCCGTGGAAACCCCGTTGCAGGGCGCTCGCCAGCTGTCCGAGCGGCTCGGCAACCAGGTGCTGCTCAAGCGCGAAGACCTGCAACCGGTGTTCTCCTTCAAGATCCGCGGCGCCTACAACAAGCTGGCGCAACTAAGCGCGGAGGAGTTGTCACGCGGCGTGGTCACGGCCTCGGCGGGCAATCATGCGCAAGGCCTGGCGCTGGCGGCGAAGAAGCTGGGGATCAAGGCCACTATCGTCATGCCCAAGACCACCCCGGAGATCAAGGTCGAAGGCGTA
>Ga0105251_10001527_pt1 | contig 19871 bp, 12 predicted proteins | sample KBSS64metaG_FD_80424 | JGI IMG/M metagenome (GOLD analysis project Ga0105251, IMG submission 80424) | Switchgrass rhizosphere microbial communities from Kellogg Biological Station, Michigan, USA - KBS S6-4 metaG | ecosystem: Host-associated > Plants > Roots > Rhizosphere > Soil | place...
CCACGTCGATGGGTCTCTTCACCTCGGCGCTCGGTGCGCATCTCACGTGGACGCTGCCGTTCGGCCTGCTCGTGATGTTCGCCGTGTTCAACCGTTTCAATCCGGCATACGAGGAAGCGGCGCGCGATCTCGGCGCTTCGCCGTGGCAGTCGTTCAAACACGTGGTGCTGCCGATCATCGGGCCTTCCGTGATCGGTGTCGGCATGTTCGGCTTCACGCTGTCGTGGGATGAAATAGCGCGAACCTCGCAGGCGATAGGCGACCAGAACACGCTGCCGCTCGAATTGCAGGGCTTGACGACATCCGTGACGACGCCCGTCATCTACGCGCTCGGCACGGTGACGACGCTGATGTCGCTTGCGGTGATGGTCGGCGGCCTGTTGATCGTGAGATCGATTGCAAAGCGCCGAAAGCTCGTCAACTGAAGGGCCTACGTCAGTTCGAGCACCCGCTCTCCCGCCAGAAACGCGCTTCGGCCCGAACGCCTTCTGCGCGGCGAGCACGCCGTCGAGTCCGACTCCATCCAGCCCTTGTCCGTCTTCGAGCCGGGAATGAGCACGCCGACACGTATCGCGCCATCGGCGACGTACGCATCGGAGAGACGGTTGCAAGCTCAACCTTGCAGCTCGCGATACTGCTCGCCCGCTCGAATATCTGCGCAAGACCAGCCGAGCGTCAGGGATTGTTTTTACTTTTCGTCACTAGGCGATTCTATGCATATAAGCCGGCAGGTCTGGATCGGGCAGCACAGCAAGCACTTTCAATCGCTGCCGCGTGCGTGTTTCGCCGTTCCTGAGGTGCGCCGCAAGCGCTTCGGACGCTGCGTCGAACTTTCCTTGCAACAACAGTTCAATGACCGTCCGGTGCTCGGTTAGCGTGCCCATTTCGGGATGCAAGCGGAACGCGTCATAGAAGGCGTGATTGACGATCAACGGCATGTGCGCATGGCTGATCGTCGCGAGCAGTTTGCGGTTCGATGCGCCCGCGAGAAACGTGTCGTGCAGCGTGGTTTCGAGGTGATGCAGCGCCGCGGCATGAACAGAGTCCGGATCGTCGATGGCGCATTCGATATCGCGCAACGCCGCTTCGAGCTTCTCGCGCGGCAGCGTCGGACCGCTGGCGCGCAACGCGGCCGGTTCGAGCAGCACACGCAGTTCGTAATCCTGCCGCACGGCGCGCGCGGTGAGCGGTCCGCACAGCCAGTGCGAATACGCTGACTTTTCGACGAGTCCCCGATCGCGAAGACGGTTGAGCACTTCGCGCACAGTGCCGCGGCTCACGCCGAACGCTTCGGCCGCATGGCTCTCGTCGATGCGGAAATGCCCGAACACGATGCCCAACGAGATGGCGGCTTCGAGCGAGTCGTAGATGCGCTCGGCGTTGGTCGGAATATCGAGCGGCTCGGGCGGACGGTCGAAGCCCAGCGTTTCTTCGGAGATGGGCGCGCGCAGCGGTTCCGGCGCGCTGCCGTCCGCACGCGCGACGAGATAGCCGCGCCCTTCGAAGGTGATGAGCAAGCCGCCCGCGTGCAGCATCTCGAACGCCTTTCGCACCGGCACGCGGCTCGTGCCGAAAATTCGTGCGACCGGCCCTTCCAGCAGCACGAGTCCCGGCGCGATATTGCCAAGTGCAATCGCCGATTTCAGTTGATCGTGAATCACGCGGTAACGAAGACGGCTGTCGGCTTCGGGCGAGACATCGGTCGAGCCGATGTCGGGCAGCCGGCGCGTTGCCGCGTCGGGTCGTGAAGATCGGGTGGCGCCTGCGCGTCTTGTCATCGTCGAACGAACTTCGCCTTCAGGACCGCATGAATTCGGTCCAGCGGCGCACGAGGTAGTTGTGCTCATCCATCACCGAATCCCAGACCGCGATTCGGCTCATGCGCGCGAGGTAGCTGCCGCCGTCCCGCATCTGACCCACGGGCACCAGATGCTTGCTGGTGGGGCCGGGAAGGTCGGCGCTCGCGCGGGCACCATCGTACCAGTAGGACCATTCGGCGGCGTCCATGTGCGCGCGCGAGCGTTCCGGATTGGAGATGTAGAAGCCCTGCCGCGCCACCGTCGCGCCTGCCCAACCTTCCTGCCACCAGTTCAGATAATCGTACGCGGCATCCAGCACACGGCCATGCGCGAGCCGCGATATGCCGATACCCCCAAACCACGCGCGATAACCCTCGCGCGGCCGAGCCAGCCGGAACTTCAAGCCCGCGCGCTCCAGTTCGATGGTCGCCGGCGACCAGATGCTTTGGATCGCCACCTTGTTCGCGATCATCAGTTGCGCGGCTTCGGCGAAACTCGACCAGAAGCCCGCGAAGTGCCCTCGCCGCTTGTAGTCTTTGAGAATGGCGATCAGCCCGTCGATTTCCTCGATATCCAGATTGCCGATGTCGTCGAAGCGCATGAGCCCGCTCGCTTCGACAGCCAGCGCCGCATCGATCGCGCCGATGGCGGCATCCGCCTGCAATGCGACGCGTCCTGACAACTCTGGCGCGAGTAACCACGCCCAGCTCTCGTCCGTTTCGGTGAGGGAGGCAGGCATGGCGTCTTCGAGATAAACGAAGCTGTCCGCGTTGTGCGTGAGGGGCAGCATGCTGATGCGCTCGCTCGCCTCGCGTCCGAGCGATCCGTCCGGCTGCACGTACAGCCGGTCGGCGGGCGCGCAGCCGGCGTTCGTGGCTTGATGTGCGGGATCCATCTGCCCCGTGCGCGGCAGGGCGTTGACTTCATTCCAGCGCCGGATGCGCGCCAGTTCGATGGGTTGCAGCGCGTGCGTCGGCCACACGCAGTCGAGGCTGTGGAACCACTGGTCGTAAAGCTCGTAGCGGTCGGGATGCATCGCGCCGTCGCGCTGTACCGCGCCGCCATCCTGCACGATAAAACGCAGCCGGATGCCGAGATCCTGCTCCGCGCGTTTGCGGATGTGCTCCTGCAGCGTCACGGTCGTGCCGAGCACCCGCAACTCGACTTTGGACGGATGCACGGCAGGCGCGGACGGACTTGGACGGACGGGTTTCAATCGACGGTTTCGGCTGTTCGGAGATGCCGGCACAGACGCCGGTAGGAATCGGCCACGGTCTCGCGCGTGAGACCCTGCGCGATGAAAACGAGCCGCGAACGACGCGCGCCTTCATCGGCCCACGCATCGAGATGCAAAACGGGGTGCACGAGATGATGCACGGCATGCACGACGACCGGTTGTGCCACACCGGTCAAGGCGAGTATGCCCTTGACGCGCAGAATGTTATCACCGTGGCGGTTGAGCAGCAGCGTGAGCCAGAGCGTGAACACGGGCCAGTCGAGCGGTGCATCGAACTCGATGCAGAAAGCGTTGAGCGCCTCCAGGCCTTCGCGGTGCCCGGGCGTTGCGTTCAGTCGCGCGAGCGGGTTTTCGACCTCGCCGCGCGCGTCGTGCTCGCGCATGCCGGCGCGCCGCACGAAATCGGCGAAGTCGTGCGCGTTCGCCGCTTCGTCCAGGACGATCGATGCATCGGCGTCGTTCGTTCGCCATGCGATCCGCGCTGCCGGATTCAGTTGCGCAAGAGTCTTTTCGAGCACGCAAGCATCGCCCGCGAGATCCGCCTTGCTGATGACGATACGATCCGCCGCCGTGACCTGTGCGAGCCATTCCGGATGCCGCATGCGTTGCTGCCCCGCGTTCACGGCATCGACGACCGTGACGATCGCGGCAATCGAATAATGGCTCGACACGATACGGTCGCCCAGAAGCGTCGCGACGATCGGCGCGGGCGTCGCCAATCCGGTCGTTTCCAGTACGACGCGCGAGAACGGCGGCACTTCACCACGCGCGCGGCGCGAGAACAGCGCGGCGAGCGCATCCTTCAGTTCGCCGCGAATGGCGCAGCAGACGCAGCCGTTGTCCAGTAATACGGTCTGCGCATCCACTTCGCCGATCAGCAGATGGTCCAGCCCGACCTCGCCGAATTCGTTGACGAGCACGGCGGTGTCGCGCGCGGCCTCGCCCTTCAGGACATCGGCGAGCAAGGTTGATTTGCCGCTGCCCAGAAAGCCCGTCACGATGGTCACCGGAATCACGTCGTAGGCGAGGCTCATGCGTGCGCCTCCTCAGCGTCCTCAGCGTCGTCATCGTCGTCATCGTCGTCATCGAACAGGGTCAAAGGATCGAGCGGACGCCCGAGCATGCCTTCCGCCGCCTTCCACACCTGCATGAAGTCCTCGACGATGACCTGCGCGCCCGTTTGCGACGACAGCACGAACGACTGCCCGTGAAAATCCACGAGCTTCAGCCGGAAGCCTTCCAGCACACGGTTCGCATGCGCGACCTGCACGTACCGCTGCTGCCGCGCGCTCGCGCCTTCGCCCGCCGCCACCGTGTTCGACCAGTGGCGCCCGCCGCCGAGCAAACCGCACATACCGCACATTTCGCTGACTCCTTTCTTCAGGGCATGACATCGCCGGAATTGGGGCCGAGTGTCTGGCCGACGAACAGGTTTCCGCCGGGATCGGACGCGAGCAGCACGGCCGTCGGCGCGACTTCCTCCGCGCGGCCGAAGCGCCGCAACGGCAATTCCTTCGATTTCGCTTCCTTCCACGCTGCGCTGATGCCATCCACGAGCGGCGTCTCGATAGGACCCGGCGCAATCGCGTTCACGAGCACATTGTCGGGCGCGGCTTCGAGCGCGAGCGACTTGGTGAAGCCGATCACGCCCGCCTTCGCCGCCGAATAATGCGTGAGTTCCGCGCCGCCCTTGATGCCGAGCTGCGACGCCACGTTGATGATGCGCCCCCAGCGTTGCGCCGTCATCGACGGCAACGCGCGCCGCGAGCACAGGAACACGCTGCGCAGATCGACGCGCAGCATGTCGTCCCACATCCGCGTGGTGAGGTCGGTGCAGCGCGCCTGCGTCAGCATGCCCGCGTTGTTGACGAGAATGTCGATGCCGCCATACGCCGCAATGCAACGATCGACGATGCCGTGCGCGCCCGCTTCATCGCCCACATCGGCGATGACGGTGTCTACCTGCGCGCCGCTCGCGCGGCACAGGTCGGCGTGCGCGGCGAGACGCGCTTCGTTGAGGTCCGCGAGCACGAGGCGCGCGCCCGCCTGCGCGTACGCCAGCGCAATCGCCGCGCCGATGCCGCTTGCCGCGCCGGTGACGACCGCGCGGCGGCCATCGAGTGAAAATGCCGATGCCATATCGTTGAGCGTCCTGTATGCGATGAATCAGCCTGGCCAGCGCACGGTCAGCCCGCCGTCCGCGATGATCGACTGGCCCGTGATGTACGACGCCTCCTCGCTCGTGAGATAGCGAATCAGCGAAGCGATTTCCTGCGGCCTGCCCACGCGCCCGAGCGGAATGCCCTTCGCGGCTTCGCGCAATCCGTCGGGTCCGAGCGAGTTCACGGCATCGAGCGATTGCGGCGTTTCGATGAGCCCCGGGATCACCGCGTTGCAACGGATGTTGCGGGGCGCAAGTTCCATCGCGATCGCGCGGCACAGGCCGGGCACGCCCGCCTTCGCCGCCGAATAGTGCGTGTGGTTCTCCCATCCGTACACGCCGCCCGCGATCGACGACACCGCCACCATCGCGCCGCCGTCCGGCATGTGACGCGCCGCCGCGCGGAAAGTGCGCATCACGCCGGACAGATCGACATCGAGCATCTGATGCCATTGCGCGTCACTCATCTCCGTCAGCGGCGACGCGCGCAGCAGCCCCGCATTCGCCACCGCGTAATCGATGCGCCCGAAGCGCTCCATCGCCGCGTTCGCGAAGGCTTCAACCTGCCCGGCCTGCGTGACGTCGACCGCATGCATCAGGCACTCGCCTCGCGCTTGCTCGACGGCATGCGCGGTGGCCTGCGGATCGTGCGGATCGCCGGGGAAATAACCGCCCGCGACCGCCACGCCGATCTGCGCGTACGCCACCGCCAGCGCCTGCCCGATACCGCTCGCCGCACCCGTAATCAAAGCTACTCTCACAGCATTCCTCCAGTCGGATTATTTGTTTTCGGCGGGATCGACGTGCCGCGCGAACAGGATCAGCACGCCGGACAGGAAACACGGCACCGCGCCGAACCAGAGCGCCGCGTGCAGCCAGTCGCCGCCGTGGCTGAGCATGTAGGTGACGCCGACGCCCGCGAGGATCGCGCCAATGGGGCCCATCGCGTGGACGATCGAACTGCCGGTGCCGCGAATGGCCGTGTGATAGCTCTCGCCGATGAAAAACAGCGCCGCCGAATACGGTCCGATCAGGAAGAACAGCCCGAGGCTGTATAGGGCGACCACGACGCCCGCGCTGCTCGGCCCGAACAGCATGCCCGCGAAAGCGAGCCCCCCGCACATCCAGCCGATGGCGAGCGTGTTGCGCCGCCCGATCTTGTCGCCGATGAAACCGTGGCTCAGATAGCCGCAATAGCCGATCACGTTCGACAGCACGAGAATCAGGAGCGAGTTTTCGAACGACACGTTATGTACCTGCGTGAGCACCGTGGTGCCGAGCACGCTGAACACCTGAATGGCCGACCAGTTCAGCAGAATGCCGCCGCCGAGCACGAGCGTCGCACGCAGCGCGCTGCCTCGGAACGCTTCGGCGAGACCGGCGCGGGCGTGCTCTTCGTAATCGACGGAATGGGTGCTCGCGAGCGAGCGCGCTTCGCCGTCCTGCCCTGCTTCGCGCAACTGCTTGATGCGCTTGTGCAGCAGGAATTGCGGGCTTTCCTTGAGCCGCCGTGTCATGAAGAAAATGACGATGGCCGGAAACGTCGCGAAGATGAAGCAGCCCTGCCAGCCGATGCGTGGCAACAGCAGCGCCGTCAGGCCCGAGGCGATCAGCGCGCCGATCGGCCAGCCGCCTTGCACGAGGCTATATATGAAGCCCTTGTTGCGATTGAGCTTCGGATCGTTCGCGGCCGAATACAGTTCGTTGAGATATGTCGCGTTGACGGTTTCCTCGGCGTAACCGAGACCCGACAGCGAGCGGATCAGCACCAGCGGCACCTGTCCCATCGCGCCGCCGACGACGGTCAGGCCCGAACATACCGCCGCCCCCGCGACCGTCCACAGGAGTCCCGCCTTGCGGCCCAGCCTGTCGAGTAACGGCCCGATGGCGAACGCGATCACCGCCGTGCCGATGGCGACCAGCGTGGCGATCTCCGCCTGCGCCGCCGCGTCCCAGTTGTAGTGCTTGCCGATTTCCGGCAACAGCGTGCCGAACAGAATGAAGTCGTAGACCGCAAAAACCCAGGCGAAGAACGCGACGACCGTCGCCCGCTTCACATCGGACGGCAGGATCTGTTCGAGCCTGAAGCCCGAAGCAGATAACGGATTCTCTTTCATCGTGTTGCTCCTCTGGAGCTCGGGAGTGGACATGGTCGGGACTCGTGTCGGTCGGTTTGGGGGCGAGGTCAGGACTGGCGGGGATGACGCCGCAGGAAGTCATCGGCGATTTCGTCGCAGGTGCAAAAGCGCACGCCCGCGTGCTTGCGCAAGTGCGCGATCAGGCGTTCGAGCATCAGCAGCACCTGCGGCCGGCCGGAGACGTCGGGATGGATCGTGATAGGGAACACCGCGTAATCGTGTTCGCGGTATACCCAGTCGAACTGGTCGCGCCACATTTCCTCGATATGACGCGGATTGACGAAGCCGTGGCTATTGGGCGCTTTCTTGATGAACATCATCGGCGGCAGGTCGTCGAGATACCAATTGGCGGGAATTTCGACGAGATCGGTTTCGCGGCCGCGTTGCAGCGGCTTCATCCATGTGTCGGGATGCTTGCTGTAGTCGATCTTCGTCCACGAATCGCCGACGCGCACGTAGTACGGGTGAAAGTCGTTGTGCATCAAACTGTGGTCGTACTTGATGCCTTTCTTCACCAGCAATTCGTTGGTCACGTTGCTGAACTCCCACCAGGGCGCGACATAGCCGGTGGGCCGCTTCCCGCTCAGCTTCGTCACCAGTTCGATGCTGCGGTCGAGCACCGCTTCTTCCTGCTCGGGCGTCATCGCAATCGGGTTTTCGTGGCTGTAGCCGTGGATGCCGATTTCATGTCCCGCGTCGGCAACCGCCTTCATCTGCTCGGGAAAAGTTTCGATCGAATGTCCGGGAATGAACCACGTCGTCCTGATCTTTTCGCGTTCGAAGAGCTTCAAGAGACGCAGCGAACCGACTTCGCCCGCGAACAGGCCGCGCGAGATGTCGTCGGGCGAATCCTCGCCGCCGTATGAGCCGAGCCAGCCCGCCACCGCATCCACGTCGATGCCGAATGCGACCAGAATTTCCTTAGCCATCTTGATGTTCTCCTTTGAGCGATTGAGCGATTCAGTTCAGGCCGACCGTCTGCTCGACGGCCAGCGCGAGCGCGATGAGCGCATCGTCGTCGTTTTGTGCGCGCATGAGTTGCACGCTGGTGGGAAGGCCCGTCGCGTCGACGCCCGTGGGCATCGCGAAGGCGGGTGTATCGAGGAAGCTGCCGGGCATCGTCATCGACAGCGTCTCGAGGTTCACGCGGGCGAAGCGTTCCGGATCGGCTTCAAGGGACGCGCATTCCGGCGCAACGTGCGGCAGCGTCGGAAGGAGCAGCGTCGCGCCCGCGAGTTCGTCGCCGAACCGGGCGATGAGACGCTCCCGGTCCGCGAGCAACTCGCCGAGACGCGATGAAGGCACACCGCGGCTTAGTTCCAGTCGCGTGCGCACGCGCTGGTCGATGCGCTCGGCATCGGCGGAATCCAGCACGCCGCGGTACGTCTCGAAGGCTTCGAGCGATCCGAACCAGCCGCGCTCGCCAATGAGATCGCAGGCGGCGTCGAAGGCGACGACCGGCGCCTCGTCCATGCGCGCGCCGGCTTTAGCCAGTCGAGCCAGGAAGCGCATGAAGTTGCCCGCGACTGCGTCGGTCACCGCGAAACGCGCCTGCCATCCGGTCGGCACGACGAAGCGCTGGCCACGCAGGTCGCGCAACGCGCCAACGGCTTCGCGGCCACGTACGACGGCGTCGAAGGCGGCGCAGTCGGCGGCTGTACGGGCGAGCGGGCCGATGGTGTCGGCGGACCGTGACAGGCTGGTCATGCCCTGCTGCGCATAGCGCGCCCGGCTCGCGCGGTAGCCGACGACGCCGTTCAGCGCGGCGGGCACGCGGATGGAGCCGGCGGTATCGGTGCCGACGGCGATCGGCACGACGCCCATCGCTACCGCGATCGCCGAGCCCGACGACGAGCCGCCCGGCGCGCGATGCCCGCCACCCTCGACGGTTGCGTCGAAGGCGGGATTGAAAGGCGTGCCGAAGTGCGGGTTCAGCCCAAGGCCCGAGTACGCGAATTCACTGAGGTTCGTCTTGCCGATGCCGACCAGTCCCGCGCGCACGCTCGCCGCGACCAGTGGCGCATCTACGGTTGCCGGAGCGCGGGCGCGGAACAGCGCCGACCCCGCCGTCGTGACGCTGCCCGCGATATCGAACAGGTCCTTCCAGGCGATCGGCACGCCGTCGAGCGCGCTCGCGGGGCATCCGTCGCGCCAGCGCGCGGCTGCGGCGCGGGCTTCATCGAGTGCGCGGGCTTCGTCGATGGAGACGAAGGCGCTGTTTGCGTCGCGCGCGGCGGCGAGCGATTGGCGCACGACCTCTTCGACATTTGCGCTTCCGTCCGCATACGCGGCGGCGAGCGTTACGGCGGACGCTGTTTGGGCAGGCTGAGTCGGCAATCGAAGCTCCTCGACCAAAATGTATTTCGTCAACAACATCCGTTTACGATGCAAACGCCAAAAAAAAACGGCAACCGAGGGATTACCCTTAGTTGCCGCTGGCGCCCTGCGTCGCGGATCGGTAGGGCTTCCCAGGCCGATCGGGCGGCGATCCGTCCATGCGCGAAGATATATTCGGTGGTTAGAACGGGCGCGATTTGGGCAAGGTTCCTCACGGGCCGGGCCAGGCGCCTGCAAAGAGAGTCAAATCGAAAGGAAACCTTAAGGAGACGGCAATGTGGTTTGGCGGCAAGAGCGAACTGCTCTCTCTCTCATTAAGCGACATTGCCCCGACGAGGTGATGCCCGACTCCAGCGACCATCGCACGCTGCGCAAGAACAGCATCGTTTATCGGCCTGACGAATCGAGCGAGCATGTCTATCTGCTCAAGAGCGGCAGCGTCAGGCTTTACCGGTTGACCGAGGACGGACAGGATGCCGAAGGAGTTCGACGAAGACATCGAGCCGAAGCGGATCGACGCCATCGTGCATTTCGCGGCCATTGCGCGCCTTCTCGTCACGACGGACAACGAGGTGTTCCGCATTGCCGTGATGGGCACGTACAACATATTCGATGCGGCATCGAAGTACGGCATCCGCAAGGTGATCGTCGCCTCCAGCGAGACGACGTATGGCGCAGTGTTCGCGCGGACAGCTATGCCACATCGAAGTCATCAACGAAGTCACGGCGAAGGCGTTTCATGTGCGCACGGGAGCGGACATTTACTGCCTTCGCATTGGCAACGTGCCTGTCCGCGAGCCGAGAAGATCTCTTCGCACTCAGTCTGTGCCCGCCACTATGCAAATGCCTGGCGCGTCGTATTAACAAACCAATCCGACGCATCTTTTATGGCGCTCCAAGCCATCGCGAAGCGTTTCCATAGCAGCGCTTCTCATCCGCCGCTGCGGCCGGGTTTGTCGTCACCGATCCATTGATCAATTCAGGATCAAAGCTGCCCCCCGGCCCGTGCCGCGGCAGCACACGCGTCGGAAGCATTCACGCAACTTTGAGCAAGACTCTAGGCGCCCTGCGCGGACCGCGAAGTGCGAATCGCCCGATGGCTTGTCACACACGAGACATATCGACCGCGATATGGCTCGCGCAATTTCCCTTGCTACCAATCCGAAGCCGATATTTAATAGCGATGGATTCCTCACGTCTTTTTCAAGGTGCTCGTCGCATCGGGTGCGCGCCACGCTCGACGCACGCTATTGCTCTAGCGACACCTCATTCAATGCTAACTCCCGGCGCCTATATTTCGTTGCATCCGAAGCACGAACGAAGGGAGCAACAGCGTGGACAACCCATTCGACGACGATCAGGGCACGTTCCGTGTCCTGATCAACGAATCGCAGCAGCGCTCGCTCTGGCCCGCTCATCTCGACGTTCCGGACGGCTGGACAGTGGAGTATCCAGACAGTTCGCGCAGGCAATGCCTGGACTACATCGAACAGAACTGGACTGCACGGTCCTGATGATTCTCGATCTGGGAGTGGGAAATGGCCAAGCACATTGTGAAAGTGATCGACCTTGTTCCGGGACGCAGCGTACAGCTTCCGTCCATCGATAATGAAACGCTCGGCCGCGGGCAATTCTGGAGCGACTATGTCTGTGCTCAGAAACCCGTTGTCATCAGGCGGGCTGTGCGCAACTGGCCCGCTCTTCAGAAATGGAATGCACCCGGTTATCTGGAAGCATTGACGGATAGCGAAGTCGGCGTCTCCGATGCGTTCAACGCCTCGCCCACCGGCCTCTGGTATGCAAATCTCCCGAAGCTGAAACTCGGTCAGGCCATCACGCGTCTGCGCAATGCAGGGCCGGACGAGACACATGCGATTCGCGCGTTGCCTATTCCGGCGGAATGGAAGCCCGATCTCGGCCATTACGATTTTCTCGAAGCAGAGCGCGATCGACCGCCGCGCGCCTACGCGCAAGACCGGCTCTTCATCTATCGGAATGCTTCAACCGAATGGCATTACCATACGACCGACGAGACGCTGACCACGCAACTCATCGGGACCAAGCGCATTTCCATGTTCAAGCTGTCCAGCGAAGACTGGCAGGCGTATGCCGTGCCGATAAAGTCCAATCTTCATCACATGGATGACAGCGCGCGCTTTTTTCCCGCGGATGGTGCGCTGACGAAGTTCGAAGCGACGCTTTCGTCCGGCGACGTTCTCTATATTCCGCCTTTCTGGTGGCATGGCGTCGATCCCGCCGATAGCGATTTCGGCATCACACTCGCTCATTGTTTCAGAACGCCGCTCAATCGCATCGGTTCATTGAGCGATCCCGCCGTGAAAGACGTCATCCGCGCGCAGCAAAGCGCGATGCTCGCGTTCCGCATGAGAGCGTTCGTCGCCCTCGGTTCGCTATCCCGACTCGTGACTTCCTGAGTTTCATATCCGCACCCGCGGACGATCGAGGCGCATTTCCGTCCCTCCTCGCCGCCGGATCAGTCTGACGAACACGCAGGGATCTGTGCCAGGTGGAACCGCGCGCGAACGCGCGTGCGCTTCTTCCACCGCGTTCTGGTGACCCTGTCCTTGACCATCGCTTTCCAGAGCACGCGCGTGCTCTCAACTACGGATCGACGCCATGCACGGTTTTCCCATCACGCCTGCTCAATCGGGCATCTTCTTTCGGCAGCAATTCGATTTGCACGATCCGCGCTTCAATCTGGCGCAACTCACGGAGATCATCGGGCCGCTCGATGTCGATGTGCTTCAGGCTGCGCTGCGGCAAACCGTCGACGAAGCCGAAGGCATGCGCGTGCGCCTGCTCGTCACCGACGGCTTGCCGCGTCAGATCGTGCCCGATGAGCCGTTGCACTTCACGCTGCGCGTCGTCGATGTAAGCGACGCACCCGATCCGCTGGAAGCGATCGATCGCGATGTGCAGACCGCGCTCGCCACGGCATTCGATCTCGGTCATTGGCCGCTATTCGATGCGCAGCTTTTTCAGGCGAGCCCCACGCGCTTTTTCTTCTTTCAGCGGATTCACCATGTCGCGTTCGATGGATTTTCGTTCCTGCTTTTCACGCAGCGGCTCGCAGCCGTCTATTCGGCACTGATCGAAGGACACGATCCCGCGCCGTCCGGCTGGGCGCCCCTTGCCAATCTGCTCGACAACGACGCAGCGTATCGCGCATCCGGCGCCTTCGAAAGCGATCGGCAGTTCTGGCAGGAATACATGGAGGATTGCCCCGAGCCTGTGATCCTCTCGGCGTGCATGGCGCCCGAGCCGATGCCTGCCCACGCGTATTCGCAGGCGAGCGCGCAAATCCGTCTATCGCCCGACACGACCGCGCGCATGCGCGAGATGGCCGCACTCAACGGCACCACCTGGCCGCAAATCATGACGGCGGTGATGGCCGCCTACGTCGCACGTCTGAGCGGCCAGCCCGAAGTGGTGCTTGGCTTGCCCGTCACCGCACGCGTCGGGCGTCTGGCGAGAAGCGTGCCGGGCATGTTGTCGAATGCGCTGCCGTTGCGCGCGATCGTCGACGAACGCACGACCATCGTCGATCTTCTCGATGCCGTGTCACGGCAGAGCCGCCGGGTGCTGCGTCATCAACGCTATCGCGTGAAAGATATCCGGCGCGATGTGGGCCGCATCGAAGCCGACAGGCCGCTTTTCGGTCCCACCGTGAACATCATGCCGGAGTACAGCCGCGCGCTGAACTTCGCGGGCTGCCTCATCGGCTCGAATCGCTCGTTCTATGGCACGCCCGATGATCTCGCGCTGATCGTGCATGACCAGGGCGATGAACTCGGCATCGAATTGATGTTCGATGGCAATCCGTTGCTCTATACGCCCGAGTCCGTGGATGCGCACGCGCGCCGCTTCACGCGTCTCCTCGAACAAGTGCTCGATCAGCCCGATGCGCCGCTGCATACGCTTCAGCTTGTGCTGCCAGAAAGACAGGCGCTGCTCGAACGCTGGAACGACACAGCCGCGCCGTATCCCGAGCATGAGTGTATTCATCGGCTTCTGGAGCAGCAGGCCCGGTTCACGCCCGACGCCGTCGCACTCGTCTGCGATGGCGCATCGCTCACGTTTGCGCAGCTCAATGCGCGTGCGAACCGGCTCGCGCATCGGCTGATCGCGCTCGGCGTGCGTCCCGAAGATCGCGTCGCGTTGTGTATGGAGCGCGGCATCGGCGCAATTGTCGCGTTGTTCGGCATACTCAAGTCGGGCGGCGCGTACATTCCGCTCGATCCGGCTTATCCGGGGGAGCGCCTGAGTTACATACTCGGCGATGCCTCGCCCCTGTTGCTGGTCGCCGATGCGGCGGGCCGTCACGCGCTCGGTGATATCGGTGCGCTTGCGGTGCTCGATCCCGATGCATCGCTCGACGATGCGCTGCCGCAAACCGATCCGCATGTGCCCGGCCTCGCCTCGCATCATCTCGCGTATGCGATCTACACGTCCGGGTCGACCGGCAAGCCCAAGGGCGTCATGGTCGAGCATCGGCATGTGATGAATCTGCATCATGCGTTGCAATCGACGGTGTTCGCGCATTGCACGCCGCATGCCGGCGTTACGCTGAACGCGAGCATCGCCTTCGATGCGTCCGTGCAGAACCTTACCGCGTTGCTGTCCGGACATCGACTCGTCGTCGTTCCCGCCGATGTGCGCACCGACGCGATGGCGCTCGTCGATTTTCTCGATACATCTGATATCGACGTTTTCGACTGCACGCCGACGCAACTCGAATCGCTGTTCTCCGCTGGTCTGCTCGAACGACGGCAAACGCCACTGACCGTGCTCGTCGGCGGCGAACCACTCACCCCGCAGACGTGGAGCCGTCTCGCGCGTGCACAAGGCATACGCGCGTTCAACGTCTATGGTCCGACCGAGTGCACGGTGGATGCGACCTTCGCGGAGATCACGCACGAACAGGCGCAACCGGTCATCGGCAAGCCGCTCGCCAACACGCGCACCTATGTGCTCGACGCGCGGCGTCGCGTGGTGCCGCCCGGCGCCGTGGGCGAACTGTATATCGGCGGCGCGGGTGTTGCGCGCGGCTATCTGAATCGTCCTGAGCTCACGGCCGAGCGCTTTCTCGACGATCCCTTCGTGCCGGGCGCGCGCATGTACCGCACCGGCGATCTCGCCCGATTTCATCTCGACGGCAACATAGAATTCCTCGGACGCAACGATCTGCAGATCAAGATTCGCGGCTTTCGCATCGAGCCCGGTGAGATCGAGACGCAGATCGCGAGTCATCCGGCGGTGCGCGATGCCGTGGTGATTGCGCGTTCGCGCACGCCCGGCTCGCAGGATCAGCAACTCATCGCCTACGTCACCGCGCGCGATGAATTCGGCATCGATGCAAGCGGCTTGCGCGAGCATCTGAGTTCGCGTCTTCCCGACTACATGACGCCCGCCGCGTTCGTCACGCTCGATGCGCTGCCGCTTACGCCGAGCGGCAAGCTCGATCGCCGCGCGTTGCCCGATCCGCAAGCCGACGCCTTCGCGCTGCGTCCCTTCGAAGCACCGCAAGGTCGCACCGAAAGCGCGCTCGCCGATCTGTGGGCTGAACTGCTGGGCATCGAACGTGTCGGCCGGCATGACAATTTTTTCGCGCTCGGCGGCCACTCGCTGCTCGCGGTGACGCTCATCGAGCGCTTGCGGCGCATCGGGCTGCAAGCGAGCGTGCGCGATCTCTTCGCGACGCCCGTGCTCAGCGCATTCGCCGATGCCATCGATTACGCCGCGCCGAAGTCCGACATCGTCGTGCCGCCCAATGCCATCACGGCCGCGAACAGCGCCATCACGCCGGACATGCTGCCGCTCATCGCGCTGACGCAGGCGGATATCGATCGCATCGTCGATCAGGTGCCTGGCGGGATCTCCAACATTCAGGATATCTATGCGCTCGCGCCGCTGCAGGAAGGCATCCTGTTTCATCACATGCTCACGACCGAAGGTGATCCGTATCTGCAAACGGCTCGCCTCGCGTTCGACAGCCGCGCCCGTCTCGATGCATGGGTCGATGCGTTGCAACAGGTCGTCGCGCGGCATGACATTCTGCGCACCGCGTTCGTTCACGAAGGCGTGACGACGGCAGCGCAGGTCGTCCTGCGTCACGCGCCCGTGACGATCGTTGAGGTCGACGATCTGACGCATCATTTCGATGCGCGCACGCAGCGCCTCGATCTCGCTCGTGCGCCCTTGATGCAGATCGCGATCGCACGCGAGGCGCGCGGTGATCGCTGGCTGATGCAATTGAACTGGCATCATCTGATCGGCGATCATGCGACGCTCGAAGTCATGCATGCGGAAATCGGCGCGATTCTCGATGGCCGCGCGCACGCGTTGGGCGCGGCGCAACCATTCCGCGACCTCGTCGCGCAGGCCCGGCTCGGTGCGAACCGTGAAGCGCAGGAAGCCTTTTTCCGCGACACGCTCGCCGATGTCAGCGAGCCCACGTTGCCGTTCGGCTTGACCGATGTGCATCACGACGGCTCGGCCGTCGCCGAAGCGCGCATCACGCTGCCCGCAGAGCTCGATGCGCGTCTGCGCGCGCAGGCCCGGCATATCGGCGTGAGTCTCGCGAGTCTCTGTCATCTCGCGTGGGCGCGCGTGTTGAGCGCGGGGAGCGCGCTCGATTCCGATGGGCGCGTCGTATTTGGCACCGTGTTGCTCGGACGCATGCAGGCGGGCGTCGATCAGGCGCTCGGGCTCGTGATCAACACCTTGCCGGTTCGCCTCGACATCGACGACGCTTCCGTCGCGGACAGCGCGCGTCTTGCGCATGACCGTCTTGCCGCGCTGCTGCAGTATCAGCATGCCCCGCTCGCGCTCGCTCAACGGTGCAGCGGCGTTGCCGCGCCCGCGCCGCTCTTCAATGCGCTGCTCAACTATCGTCATAATCGCGCATCCGACGAACGGCACACCGCCTTCGATGGAATCGAACTGCTCGGCGCCGAAGAGCGCACGAATTATCCGCTGACGCTGTGCGTCGACGACAACGGCGATAGTCTCGGCCTCATCGCGCAGACCGTCGCGCCGCTGTCGCCCGAACAGCTCTGCGGATATATGGCACAGGCGTTGTCGAGCCTTGCGCAGGCACTCGAAGAAGCGCCGCAAACGCCGGTGAACCAGCTCGATGTCGTGCCGCCCGAGACGCACGACTTGCTGGTGAAGACATGGAACGATACGGCTTCGTATCCATCGGACATGTGCATTCATCAGCTCTTCGAGCAGCAGGCGAGGCGCGTGCCCGACGCGGTCGCGCTCGTCTTCGAAGATCAATCCATGACCTATGCGCAACTCAACGCGCGGGCGAACCGGCTCGCGCATCGTCTGATCGCGTTGGGCGTGGGGCCGGAAGATCGCGTCGCGTTATGCGTTGAGCGTGGCATCGGCATGATGGTCGCATTGCTCGCGATCCTCAAGTCGGGTGGCGCTTATGTGCCGCTCGATCCCGCTTATTCGGGCGAGCGCTTGAGCCACATTCTCATCGACTCGACACCGCGCCTGTTGCTCGCCGATGCCGCCGGCCGCGCGGCGCTCGGCGATACGGGCACGCTCACCGTGATCGATCCCGATGCATCGCTCGACGACGAAATCGGGCAAGACGATCCACTTACAGCCGTCGCTCCGTCGCATCTCGCTTACGTGATCTACACGTCCGGTTCGACCGGCGAGCCCAAGGGCGTGATGATCGAGCATGCGCAGATCGTTCGTCTCTTCGATGCGACGCACGACTGGTTCGGTTTCGATGAACGCGATGTTTGGTGTCTGTTCCACTCGTTCGCCTTCGATTTCTCGGTCTGGGAAATGTGGGGCGCGCTGCGTTATGGCGGCAAGCTCGTGATCGTGCCGCAACAGGTTGCGCGTTTCACGCCCGACTTTATTCGACTCCTTCAGCAGGAACGCGTGACCGTGCTGAATCAGACGCCCAGCGCATTTCGTGCACTGATACAGGCGCAGGAAACGAACGATGCGCCCACCGCGTTGCGTTATGTCGTGTTCGGCGGCGAGGCGTTGAATCCTTCGATGCTGGAGACGTGGTACGCACGTCATTCGGATCGGCAGCCGCGCCTCGTCAACATGTACGGCATCACCGAGACGACCGTGCATGTGACTTATCGACCGCTCGATCGCGAAGACTGCGCGGACAGCCACAGCCCGATCGGCGTGCGCATTCCCGACCTGACGATCTATCTGCTCGATGCGCAACAGCGGCTCGCGCCTGTCGGTGCGGTGGGCGAGTTGTATGTCGGAGGCGCGGGCGTGGCGCGCGGCTACCTCAATCGGCCCGAGCTGACCGCCCAGCGTTTCATCGACGATCCGTTCGTTCCGGGCGCGAGGCTCTATCGTACGGGCGATCTCGGACGGTATCGGCCCGATGGCAGTCTGGAGTTTTTCGGGCGCAACGATCATCAGGTCAAGATTCGAGGCTTTCGTATCGAGCTGGGTGAGATCGAAGCGCAGATTGCCAGTCATCCGGCGGTGCGCGAAGCCGTCGTCATTGCGCGTGCGCGCGATGAAGCGACGCAGGATCAGCAACTCATCGCCTATATCACCGGCGTTTCAGACACCGATACGAGCGATCTTCGCGAGCATCTCAGTTCGCGTTTGCCGGATTACATGGTGCCATCCGCGTTCGTGACGCTCGATGCCTTGCCCCTTACGACAAACGGCAAGCTGGATCGCCGCGCGCTGCCCGATCCGCAATGGCAGAACCTCGCCGTGTATGTCGCGCCGCGGACATCGCTTGAAACATCGCTTGCGGAGTGCTTTGCCAGCGTGCTCGGCCTCGAACGCGTGAGCATCTTCGATGACTTCTTTGCGCTCGGCGGTCACTCGTTGCTCGCGACGCAACTCGTCTCGCGACTGCGCGAAGCCCTGTCGGTCGAACTGTCCTTGCGCACGCTCTTCGATGCGCCAAGCGTCGCGGCGCTCGCCGACGCGCTGGAGGACACGGCTCGTCAACCCGGTGCGCGACCGCCCTTGCAAGCGTTGCCGCGTCCCGTGCAACTGCCGCTGTCGTTCGCCCAGGAACGCTTGTGGTTCCTCGATCAGCTCGATCCGGGACAATCGACGTACAACATACCGGTCGCCGTGCGCCTCTCGGGCTCGCTCGATGTTCACGCATTCGAAACAGCGTTGAACGCACTCGTGGCGCGTCACGAGAGCCTGCGCACATCGTTCGTGGAGCACGACGGCCAGGCAGTGCAATGCATTGCTTCCAGCCTGAAGATCGCGCTGCCGCTCATCGAACTCGATGAACGCGTCGCCGATGAGCAAAGCGCCGAGGTCCTCCGCCTTGCGCAAATCGAAGCCTCACGCGCCTTCGATCTTCAGCATGGACCGCTGCTTCGCGCGCAATTGCTGCGTTTGTCATCCGCTGAACACGTCCTGTTGTTCACGATGCATCACATCGTCTCCGATGGCTGGTCTATCGGCGTGCTCGTTCGTGAACTCGGCGCATGCTATACGGCTGCAGTGCGCAAGGAGCCGGTTGCGCTCCCGCCCTTGCCTGTCCAATACGCCGACTTTACGATATGGCAGCGTGCCTGGCTCGCCGATGCGGAACTGGAGCGTCAGACGCAATACTGGCGCGATCGTCTTGCCGATCTCGCGCCGCTGGATTTGCCTCTCGACCGTCCGCGCCCCGCACAGATCAGCGGACGCGGCGCAACGTTGCCTTTCGCGCTTAGCCCCGCGTTATGCGAACGGCTGTATGCGTTCGCGCACCGCGAAGGCGTCACGCCTTTCATGCTGCTGCTTGCCGTGTTCCAGACGCTGCTTGCGCGACTGTCCGGACAGAACGATGTCGCCGTAGGCTCGCCCATCGCCAATCGCACGCATGCGCAGATCGAGCCGCTCATCGGCCTGTTCGTCAACACGCTCGTGTTGCGCACCGATCTTTCGGGGTCGCCCTCGTTGCGTACGTTGCTTGCGCAAGTCCGCGATACGACGCTCGCTGCTTATGCGCATCAGGACTTGCCGTTCGAGAAGCTCGTCGAAGCGCTCGCGCCGGTTCGCGACACCAGCCGCACCGCGTTGTTTCAGGCAATGTTCGTGTTGCAGAACGCACCCGCGGAGCCGCTCGCCTTGCCCGGACTCACGCTCGAGTTGCTGCCGCCGGCCGAAGCCGGCGCCAAGTTCGATCTCACATTGGACCTGACTCATACGCAAGA
>Ga0105251_10001531_pt1 | contig 19834 bp, 27 predicted proteins | sample KBSS64metaG_FD_80424 | JGI IMG/M metagenome (GOLD analysis project Ga0105251, IMG submission 80424) | Switchgrass rhizosphere microbial communities from Kellogg Biological Station, Michigan, USA - KBS S6-4 metaG | ecosystem: Host-associated > Plants > Roots > Rhizosphere > Soil | place...
ATTGATCGAGGCGGGCTATGCCAGCGAAGCGGGCAAGCAGGCGAAGAAAGGCAAAACCGGAACAGGCAGCGGCGGTGCAGCCGGCAAGGACGCCGGTGGCGATGCCTACAACGCTGCGAGCAAGCCCGATGATTCGGCGAGCACTGACGGCAAGCCCTGATCATGGCGCGTCGCATCGCTTACACGGGGGAGCCCGTGTTGACGTTGGAGCAAGTCGCCTTTCAATGCCGCGCTGAACCAGAAGATCTGCAGCCCGAGCTGATCAATCTGATCATCATCCCGGGCGTTACGGCACAAGGCGAGTCGAGGACGGGCGCGGCAATACGAGAGGCGCTCTACGAAGAGGATTGGCCGGCGCACTATCCCTCAGGCCACCCTCTCGATGTTGGCCAGGCGGTCGCAGTCGAGTCGGTCATGCTGCTCGGCGCTTCTGGCCCACCGGTGGAGTTCACCGGTGCGGTTGAGCTCATTCAAGGTGGCAAGGAAAGCTACCTGGCATTTCCCAGCGGCCGACCAGAAGGACGCCTGCGCATTCGCTACCGTGCAGGCGTTGACCTCGAGGCACACCCTGGGGTTGTGAGCTGGCTGCTGATGGCGGCCGAAACGGCATTCGCCCAACGCGGGCTGTTGATTGTTGGCCAAACGCTGACCGAGGTTCCTTCGGGGTTCGTTGACCACTTACTGGCGGATATCACTGTTCCGCCGAGGTTCTGAACATGGCTAGCTCGATAGGCACACGCGAGCCGGAATCCGGCGAGCTGGACCGGCGCATCACTATTCGGCTGCGCGAAGATCTGCCTGTTGATGATGCAGATCTGGATGCGGTATTCACCCAGCCTCGCCACCGCTGGGCCAAGATCCGCGCCGTTGGCACAGCGGTCTATACCGACAGCGTCCAAACGGACGACAAGATCACGCATCGGGTGTGGGTACGACTGCTGGGCGGAGTCACGACCTCGCATGAGGTGGTGGCTGGCGGCGTGATTTACCGCGTCAAGCGCTGCGCACCCTGGGGTGCAGGTAAGCGCTTCACCCTGATCGAGGTTGAAGAGCTCGGCCCGCAGCAAGAGGAAGGGGGGCTCTATGGCTAACTCGGCTTCCGTTGACGGCTATTTGCACATCGAGGGCTTCGACCAGTTCGGGCGTGAGATCTTTGACAAGAAACAGATCAGGAAAGGGATGCGCAAGGCTGGCCGCCTGGTCAGTCGACGTGCCCAGCTGAACCTGGCCTTGGCCCGTGGACAAGACAACTATCCTGTCAGCCGAACCGGCAGGACCGTCGAGTCGATCACGTTCAAGGTTTCCCGAGGGGGTTTCCTGGTGAAGATTGCGCCGCGCAAGACCTCGTCCATGAAGGACTACTACCCGACCTACCTGCATTACGGCGTGAAGCAGGGGGCTCGCGTTCGCGGGCTCGCATCCGGCAAGCGCCGTGGCAAGGGCGAACGTGCCGCCGCTCTCGCAGAGCGGGCCGCAAGCGGGTGGCGCATCGCGCCGCGGGCCAACTACATGGAAGACGCCCTGCAGGACGAAAAAGACCAGGTCCAGTCGATCCTAAAAGCAGCCTTCGCCGCCGCGTTGCGCTGACCAGCAGGCCCGCCGGGCCGGTAAACCAGCATGAAAATTTCACCCGTCATCGCGCACCTGCGCGAGTACTGCCCGAGCCTGGCCGACAGGATCTCGGGCGGCATCGACCTCGATGCCGTCAGCTCGTCCACGCTGCTGAAGAACCCCTCGGCCTATGTGATCACCGCTGATGACAAAGCCGGCGAGAACAAGGCGCAAAACGCAGTTACCCAGGACATCGAGGATCGCTTTGAGGTGGTGTTCGCCATGGACACCAAGGACGAGCGCGGCCAGCAGGCCGCCGACCTGCTGCACGACTTTCGCAAGGAGTTGTGGCGGGCCTTGGTTGGCTGGCGGCCTGGTGAGGAGTACGACCCCATCGTCTACGACGGTGGCGGGTTGGTGCTGATCAACCGTGCACGGGTGGTCTACCGCTTCAGCTTCTCGGCTGGCTTCCAGCTGGGTCGCAACCGCGGCAGTGAACCCGCCGAAACCTGGCACGAGTTCGAGCTTGACGGCCTCCCGCCGCTGAAGGGCATCGACTTCAGCCTGGACAGCCTTGACCCGAAAGATCCCAACCACACCTCGCCTGGGCCTGATGGTCGGGTCGAAGTGCGCTTTTCCACCGAAATACCACAAGGGTAATCCCCATGACTCGAATCACCGTGTATCCGGTGGAGGGCCGCGTCGTGCCCGACCCGGAGCTGGGCGGCACGCTGCCGCCCGACGGGCGCGAAGTGCCGCGCGATGCTTACTGGTTGCGTCGCCTGCGCGCAGGCGATGTGACCGAAATGAAAACAGCTGCCGCCAAGGTTTCGACCAAGGCGCCTGCTGCTACCAGGAGCGCTGAATAATGGCCGTCAGTTTCAATGCCATCCCCGACAACCTGCGCGTGCCGTTGTTCTATGCCGAGGTCGACAATAGCCAGGCCAACAGCGCCACGGGCAGCCTGCTGCGGCTGATCGTCGGCCAGGTCAATGACGACGCAGATGCGCCGGAAATCGGCAAGCTCACCCTCGTGCCGAGCCTGAGCCTGGCCAAGACCATCGGCGGCGTCGGTTCGATGCTGGCCGACATGTACGAGACCTGGCGCGGCATCGACCTGGTGGGCGAGGTCTGGTGCCTGCCGCTCAAGGCGACTGGTACCAAGGCGGCCGGCAAGGTGACCATCATCGGCACCACCACGGAGGGTGGCCAGGTCAACCTGTACATCGGCGGCCAGCGGGTGCGCGCCACGGTGGCCAGTGGTGCCTCGGCAGCGGCAGTGGCCACCGCGCTGGCGGCAGCGGTAAACGCTGCCGGCCTGGGCGTATCGGCGACTGCTGCCACGGGCGAAGTGACCCTGACCTGCCGTTGGTCCGGCCTCAGCGGCAACGACACCCAGCTGGAGTTGAACCGCCAGGGACGCAGCAACGGCGAATTGACTCCCGCCGGCCTCACCGTGACCGTATCCGCCATGACCGGTGGCGTCGGCACTCCGGATGTGGCCGATGCCCTAGCCGTGCTGGGCGATGAGCCGTTCGAGTTCATCTGCGCACCTTGGACCGACGCCACTTCGCTGGATGCCTGGAAGGGCTTCATGGATGACAGCAGCGGTCGCTGGAGCTGGGCGCGGCAGTTGTACGGCCACGTCTATTCTGCGTGCCGGGGCACCCTTGGCGAGCTGGTCGCGCTGGGCGATACCCGCAACGACCCGCACATGACCGTGTACGGCTTCGAGCCGGAGTGCCCTGACCCAGTGTGGCGACAGGCCGCCGGCTATGCCGCGCGCACTGCGGTGTTCATCTCGGCGGATCCGGCCAGGCCGACGCAAACCGGTGAACTCAACGGCATCACCCCGGCGCCGTCGGGTGACCGCTTCATGCTGACCGAGCGGCAGTCGTTGCTGACCCACGGCATTGCCACGGGCTACAGCAGCGGCGGGGCGCAGCGCATCGAGCGTGGCATCACCACTTACCGCCAGAACGCCCTGGGCCAGGCTGACAACTCGTTCCTGGACAGCGAGACGCTGCACCAGTCGGCGTATGTCATCAACTTCCTCAAGGGCCGCATCACTAGCAAATACGGGCGGCACAAGCTGGCTGACGACGGTACGCGCTTTGGCGCCGGCCAAGCGATCGTCACCCCGAACGTGATCCGCGCCGAGCTGATTGCCGGTTATCAGACTTTGGAGCTGCTGGGCATCGTCGAGAACGCCGAAGCCTTCGCCAAGTATCTGGTGGTGGAGCGCTCGACCACCGATCCCACCCGGCTCAACGTGCTGTATCCGCCTGACCTGGTGAACCAGCTGCGCGTGTTCGCCCTGCAGTACCAGTTCCGCCTGCAGTACGCGGCGTCGTAACTGAACCACCCACCAAGGCCCGCCGCGTGCGGGCCTTTTTGTAGGAGTTGCCCATGGGCAAAAAAGTCGCAGGCACCGTCTTCATCAAGGCTGACGGCGCCCAATTCACTGTCACGGGCGGGGTTGAATGTCCGCTCAGTGACGTCAAGCGCGAATCCGTCGCGCCGGGCTTCTTCAAGGAAGAGGATCGGGTGCCCTATGTTCAGGCCACGGTGGTCGATGATCCTGACCTGCCGATCGCGCAGATCACCGGCGCAACCGACGCCACGATCACGGCAGAGTTCGGCAACGGCCGCGTCTATGTCCTGTCTGGCGCGTACCTGGTCGACGAGCCGGCGGCCAAGGGCGATGACGGCACCATCGATCTCAAGTGGGAAGGCACCAAGGGGGTGTGGCAATGACTGAAGTCATCAAGCTGTCGGCGCCGATTCAGGCTCACGGCGCTGAAGTCACCCAGCTCGAGCTGCGCCGGCCCACGGTGCAGGAAGTGCGAAACATCAAGGCGCTGCCGTACAAGATGGACAAGGACGAGGCCGTGTCCCTCGACATGGACGTGGCCGCCAAGTACATCGCCGTCTGCGCCGCCATCCCGACTTCGTCGGTCAACCAGCTGGACCTGGCGGACCTGAACAACGCCGCCTGGACCGTCGCCGGTTTTTTCTTGGCGCCGGCATCAGCGACGTTGACGGCCTGATCGCCACAGCCTACGACCTGGCCTGGTTCTGGAAGTCAGACCCGGAGCAGGTCATGGGCCGCACCCTGGACGTGATCTTGGAAGCCACCGCGCATAGCCAGCGCATCGCGGAAACGCTGAGGGGGGAGGATGGCTGACAAGTTTCAGCTCAAGGCGCTGATCACCGGCGTCGACAAGCTCTCGCCGACCTTGGCGGGCGTGCGCAAGAACATCTCCACGTTCCGCAAGAACCTGGAGAGCACCGGCCTCGGGAAGATCGGCTGGAGCGACATCATCACCGGCGGGGCGATGGCGGCACCGTTCATTGCCGGCGCGCGGGCGGCCATCGACTTCGAGTCGCAGATGGCCGACGTGCGCAAGGTGGTGAACTTCGACACGCCGACCCAGTTCAAGGAGATGGGTGACGACATCGGGCGTTTGTCCGAGCGTCTGCCCATGGCGGCTACCGACATCGCCAAGATCGTCGCGGCCGGTGGCCAGTCCGGCATTGCCCGGGATGAGTTGCTGGGCTTTGCCGAGGCGGCGGTCAAGATGGGCATCGCGTTTGACCAGACTGCCGACGAAAGTGGCGACATGATGGCCAAATGGCGCACCGCGTTCCGCATGAACCAGGGCGAGGTGGTGGCCCTGGCTGACCGGATCAACTATCTGGGCAACACCGGCCCGGCCACCACCAAGCAGATCTCCGGCATCGTCACCGAAGTCGGCGCGCTGGGCGAAGTCGCAGGCCTGTCGTCGGCACAGATCGCCGCCATCGGCGCAACCATGGCCGGTGTGGGCGTCAAGCAGGACGTGGCGGCTACCGGTATCAAGAACTTCATGCTGGCCATGACCAAGGGCACGGCTGCCACGAAGTCCCAGGCGCAGGCGTACAAGTCGCTGCGGCTGGATTCCAAGACGGTGGCCGAGAACATGCAGAAGGATGCCCAGGGCACCATGCTGGATCTGCTCAAGCGGATTGGCCAGGTCAACGCGGCGAAGCGGCCGGCACTGCTGGCCGAGCTGTTCGGCACCGAGTCCATCGGGGCCATCACGCCGCTGCTGACCAACCTAGAGTTGCTGCGCGGCAATCTGGAAAAGGTCAGTGACGCGCAGCAGTTTGCCGGCTCCATGGAACAGGAGTATTCGTCGCGGGCTGCGACCACGGCCAACAACCTGCAGCTGCTGCACAACGGCGTGAACAGCGCGGCCAGGGCTATCGGCAATGCGTTGTTGCCCGGCATCAACGCCGTACTCGACAAGCTACGCCCATGGATCAGCCAGGTGGCGCAGATGATCAGCGACAACCCGCAGCTGGTGCGAGGCATTGTCATCGCTGGGACCGCCTTCACGGCGCTGCGCGCCGCAGTGTTTGCAGCGACGGTGGCCACTAGAGTGCTCGGCGTGGCCTTTGCCGCCACCCCGATTGGCCTCATTGCCGTGGGTATTGCAGCGGCGGCCGGCCTGATCGTCGCCAACTGGGAGAAGGTCGGGCCGTTCTTCGGCGCCCTGTGGGAGTTGATCAAGGCCTACACCACACCGTTCATGGAGTTTCTGAAAGGTGTGTTCGCCTGGACCCCGCTGACCCTGATCATGAAGAACTGGGAGCCCATCGTGGGGTGGTTCAAAGGCTTGTGGGATCGGGTCAGTCCCTACCTTGAGCCGATGCTGAAGTTGTTCGGCGGTGGAGATGGGGAAAGCCTGACGGTGCGGGTTCAGCGCCTGGCCGACGAGCAGAAAGCGCGCAACTCGGTCGCCGGTGGTACCGGTGCCTTGGTGCAGGCCAATGCTGTTCAGGTGGCGCAGGGCGCACAGGCCGCCCGCAATCAGGCGTTCGGGGTGAGTCCAGGCGCGCTGTTGCGGGCACCAGAACCGCTGCCGGCGCCTGGCGGGCTGCTTCGAGCTTCTGGCCAGATACCCGAGCCTGGCGCCCTGTTGCGTCAGTCGGCCCAGGTAAGCGCCAAGCCGCAGTTGGAAGGTGAGCTGCGCATGACTTTCGATAACCCGCCGCCCGGCTTGCGGGTGGAGAACGTGAAAACCAACCAGCCTGGCCTGTCGGTGACGCCGAGGGTTGGCTACCGGACGATGGGAGGCACCAATGAGTGAATGGCGCGACCTGCGCCGCGAGGCGTCATTTCGCGGCGTTCAGTTCTGGGTCGACAGCGACAGCGTGCCGGTCGGGCGGCGTACTCAGCTGCACGAGTACCCCAAGCGCGACCAGCCGCTGGTGGAGGACATGGGCCGGCAGACGCGAGAATACAAGTTCGCCGGCTTCATCATCGGCCCGGACTTCATCAGCCAGCGCGACCGCCTGCTGGTCGCCCTGGATACGCCGGGGCCGGGAGAGCTGATTCACCCCTGGTTCGGCCGCCTGACCGTCACGGCGGGCGATTGTGAAATCTCCCATGCCCGGAGCGAACTGGGCATGGTGCGCTTCAACCTGGCATTCATTGACGGCACGCTGGCCTTCCCCGTGCAGCGGGTGAACACCCGCCGGCAGTTGGCGGCGCATGTGCCGACGCTGCTGGAGTCGATCAAGGCCCGCTTCGACGCGGCCATGGCCAAGGTCAACTGGGCTCGTCAGCGCGTCAGCGCCGTGCGCCGTGCGATTTCCAGCGCCTATGCCTTTGCCATCAACTTCCTCAAACCGCTGACCTCGCTGGTGGCGGACGTCGGCGCCCTGGTGCAGTCGCTGATCAATGCACCCGATGCGTTGTCGGCCAGCCTGCTGAGCGACATTGCCAGTATGGATCGTTGGTTCAGCGGCTATGGCTCGACCGGTTCGTCGCTGCAGTCCTCCAAGGCCAAGGCGGAAGCGATCACGGCGCTGTCGGCCGCGCGCCCGGCCACCGATGACCCGGACATTGCCTTGATCCAGGCGGCGGTGATCGGCCTGGTTCAGGACGCCGTCCTGGTGGACGTGCTGCTGGACATGGCCGAAGTGCCGGTGGCCAGCGTGCAGAGCGTCGACCAGCCCGCCGCGCTGAGCGTCCAGCTCGAGCAACAGGGCTCGACGGTGACGTCGGGCAGTGCGATGGACACCGGTGTGCCGGTGGCTGAAGACATACTGGCCGTCAGGGACGCGATCAGTGAGGCGATGTGGACCATTGCCGAGGAGAGCCTGCCCGATCACTTCGGCGTGCTCAGCGATGCCCGCCAGGCCTTGGACCGGCACCTGACAGACGTGGCGCGCAGCGGCGTATGGCTGCGGCCGTACCAACCGCGGCTCGCGGTGCCGTCCCTGGTGCTGGCCCACCGGCTGTATGGCGATGCCCTGCGCGGCAGTGAAATCGTCACGCGCAACAAGATCCGCCATCCAGGCTTCGTGCCTGCCGTCGAACTGCAAGTCGCCAAGAGTTGAGCCATGGAGCCAGACAACACCGTCACCCTCAGCGTTGGCGGGCACGACTACGCCGGTTGGAAAGACGTCAGCATCAGTGCCGGGCTGGAACGGCAGGCACGGGACTTCAGCGTGGGCATCACCTGGAAGTGGCCGGGCGGCGGCGACATGCCGGTGCGGATCCAGCAGGGGGAAGCGGTCGAGGTGCGCATCGGCAGCGACCTGGTGTTGACCGGCTACGTGTTCAGCTCGCCGATCCGCTACGACGCTCGATCCATCACGCTGAGCATCGCCGGGCGCTCGAAAACGGCTGACCTGGTGGACTGCGCAGCCATCAACTCACCGGGCCAGTGGCGCGGACAGAGCGTGCAGAAGATCGTCGAGGCCTTGGCCGGCGAGTACGGCATCAAGGTCGTCAACGAGGCAACGACCACACTGGGCCTGGATGACCACACCATCGAGCCCGGGGAAACGGCCTTTGAGAGCATCGACCGGCTGTTGACCCTGTCGCGGCTGTTCAGCACAGACGACGGCCGCGGGCGTCTGGTGATCGCCACCCCCGGTACTGCCGGCCGCGCCGTCGACAAGCTGGAGCTGGGCAAGAACATCCTGACCGGTGACACCAATCTGGATTTCTCCAACGTGTTTTCCGAATACATCAGTCGGGGGCAGCGTAGCGGTACCGACACGTCTTTTGGCACGGCGGCCACTGAGGTCGAAGCCAAGTTGGCAGATGACCGGGTGACGCGGCGGCGGGTCAAGGTGATTCACCAGTCCGGGCAGATGACACCGGCGATGGCTCGGGCGCGGGTGGAGTGGGAGCGGGCCAACGCGATCAGTCGTGCTTTGACCTTGAACTACACGGTGCAGGGATGGCGGCAGAGCAACGGCGCGCTGTGGCGGCACAACATGATCGTCCGGGTGTTCGACCCGCTGATCGGTCTGGACCGCGACATGCTCATCAGCGAAATCAGCTATGAGCTGAGCGAGCAGGGCACGGTGTGCAAGATGAGCGTGGCGCCGCCTGACGGCTTCCTGCCCGAGCCGAACGACGCCTACGAGAGCCGCAAGCTCAAGAAGGGCAAGAAGACCGACAACTTTGAATACCTCATTCCAGCGGACTACAAGCCATGAGAAACCCAATGGCGGGCGTTTTGGCCCGCGGCGTGGTGGTGCTGGCCAATGCCACGCGCAAGCTCCAGAGCCTGCAGCTGCGTATCACGGCCGGCGAAGTGAAAGACGACATGGAGCACCTGGAGCCCTACGGCTTCACGTCGTGTCCGCATGCCGGCGCCGAGGCGCTGGCGGGGTTCATCGGTGACCGCAGCCATGGTGTGGTGCTGGTGGTGTCGGATCGGCGCTATCGCCTGCCGAACCTGCAGGCTGGCGAGGTGGCGCTGTACACCGACGAAGGCGATCGCGTGGTACTAAAGCGTGGGCGGGTGATCGAGATGGAAACCCAGACGCTCAAGATCACCGCCGGTCAGGGTGTGAAGTTCGACACCCCGTTGATCAGCACCACTGGGCGCATCGAATCAGTTGGCGACCAGGTGGCTGGTGGTATCAGTCAGATCGAGCATGAACACGACGGCGTGATGATTGGCGACGCGAACACCGGTAAGCCGGTCGGGGGTGGAGGATGAGCCGCGAAGCGCTGCTGCGCCGTGCCGCGACCATCAGCCTGTTCAGCTGGCGGCGCGCGTCCACCGACGACGCCCTGGACGATGCCGACCGGCAGGGCTGGTGGGGCGATTGTGCGCCGACCGAGGCCGGCGACCAGATCGGCTCACGCCTGTGGTTGCTGCGCCGGCGGGCGCTGACCGATGACACCTTGCGCGATGCGCAGGAGTACGCCCAGGAGGCGCTGCGCTGGATGACTGATGACGACATCGTCACCACCGTGGCTGTGACAGCGGAGCGCCAAGGCAATGACCGCCTCAACCTGTTGGTCACCCTGACCGAGTCGAACGGTGAAACCCTGCAGCTCGCCTTCGAAGACACCTGGAGTTTGATCAATGCCGTATGAAATGCCGACCCTGCCCGCGTTGATCACGCGCACTCAATCGGACTTCGAGCGAAACGCGCCGGATGCCCTGCGTCGCTCGGATGCCAAGGTGGCCTCGCGAGTGCTCAGTGGCGCTGCCTACGGCCTGTATGGCCACCAAGAATGGATTGCCCGGCAATCCCATCCAGCTACGTGCGATGAGGAGATGCTGTTGAAATGGGCCGACTGGCGGCTGGAGGATGGGCGCAAAGCAGCCGTCCCTGCAGGTGGCAAGATCGGCGTGGTGGGGGCTACCGGGGCGCTGGTGGATGCCGGCGTGGTCTACCAGTACGAGGACGGCCGGCGCTACGTCGTGACCGTGACGACGGCATTGGTGGCCGGGGCGGCGCAGGTGCCAGTCCAGGCGGAAACGCCGGGCGCCTTGGGCAACATCGAGGGGGGCAAGCTGACGGCGGTCAACCCTGTGCTGGGGGTTAACGCCGAAGCCACCATCAATGCTGACGGCCTGGTCGGCGGTGTCGACGAAGAAGGCCTTGAGCAATTGCGCGGTCGCGTAGAGGCGGCATTCAAGAACCCCAGCAAGGTCGGCAGTGGCTCCGACTTTGTGGAGTGGGCGCTGGAGGTCGCGGGCGTTACCAGGGCCTGGGCCCTGCCGCGGTGGATGGGCCCAGGCACATTTGGCTTGACGTTCGTCTGCGACGGGGATGCCGACATTTTCCCGGGCGACGAGAAGGTTGCCGAGGTCCAGGCCTATCTGGACAAGAAGCGCCCAGTGACCGCCGAGGTGTACGCCTTCGCGCCGATCAACCACGTCATCGACTTCGCCATCAAGCTGGTCCCGGACAGCACGACGCTGCGGGAGGCCGTGCGCCAGTCGCTGGCCAACCTGATTGCCGATGAGGGCGGGTCGGGCTCGAAGGTCTATCTGACGCACATGCGTGCGGCCATCAGCAACACACCGGGCGAAACCGATCACGTGCTGTCCACCCCCGTAGAGGATGTGCCAATCGGGGATAACGAAATTGGCACGCTGGGAACCATCTCATGGCTATGACCGAGGACGATTACCGCGAACAGCTGCAGCAGCTGTTCCCGCCGGGGCCGGCGTTCGATGCCGAGCTGCAGCCGGATGTGGCTCAGCTGGTCGACGGAGCGGCCCCGGAACTGGCCCGCGTGGACGCGGCGGGCGAGCAGCTTAGCCTGGAGCAGAACCCCGCGACCGTGACCTGGCTGCTGCCGGACTGGGAGGCGTACCTGGGCTTGCCGGACGCCTGTACGGTTCCCGGGTCGCAGACCCTGGAAGAGCGTCGGCAAGCGGTCATCAACAAGCTGTCGGCCACCGGCGCCCCGCAACGCTCGTATTACCTGCGCCTGGCCGAGCAGGCCGGTGTCGAGGCGCAAATTGCCGAATTTCGCCCGCCGCGTGTGGGCTCGGCACTGGTTGGCGACTTCCTCTATGGCGATGGCTGGCCTTGGTCGTGGCAGGTACAGGCGCCGCTGGGGCACTTTGCGACCAATGAGGCGGCCGCGCTGGACTGCCGGCTGCAGCTGGAGGCGCCTGAGTACACCGATGTGCGGATGGGCTTTGGCCTGGAAGTGGTGCAAGGGATCGCACAGAAGGTCGACCAGCTGTTCGACGCCATTCACTACGTCGCGCCCGAATCGGTGAGCGGCTACAAGGACCTTTGACGATGGATAAAATTTCCGCATGGACGGACCTGGCCAGTCCGACCGGAGCATACCGCTACGGCTCGCTGGTGGGCGGTGTCGCCCCCACGCCGATCAAGGCCGAATGGCTGAACATGGTCCAGGACGAGCTGTGCAACTTCATCCTGGCGTACCTGCCTGAGCTGGACGCCGAGGACAGCACCCAGGTGCTGAAGGCTGCTCAGAAGCTGGTGGCCAACTTCGCAGTCAAGGCCACCACTTTGGCGGGCTACGGGATTCTTGACGCTTATACGAAAAATCAGACGGATGCGCTGCTTAGCGGCAAGGCGAACTGGGCGATCACCTTGGGTGGCTACGGGATCAACGATGCCTACACCAAGACCGAAGTCAACACGCTGCTGAACAGCAAAGCGAACAACGCATCTACCTTGGCGGGTTACGGGATCACTGATGCCTACACCATTGCTGCAGTCAACCAGATTGCCGCTGATCTCAATGGGCAGATCGAACTCAGGCAGTTGAAGAACACCGCTTCGTTCGGCGCGGCCGCCTCTTGGGTTCGAGACGGCTCGACGGGGGCGGTCGAGCAATTCGGAGTGATTAACCTGGCCGGGGGCGCTAACGAGCAGGTCATCACCTTCCCTGTAGCGTTTCCAACGGCTTGTCGGTCGGTCGTCCTCACGAACTTTGAGGACAACCCTGCCGAGAACAACATCATTCGCGTGCTGCGCTGGGATCAATACAGCGTCACCGTTCTGAACTCGGGTGGCAACACGTTTACCGCTTACAGCTGGATTGCCAAGGGGAACTAGCCATGCCTTATCTGTTCAGCCCGTCCAAGCTGGCTTTCTTCCACACCGATGTGCCTTGCAAGGATCTTCCAAGGGATGTCGTTGAGGTCACCGATGGCGACCATGAGTCGATCATGGAGGGGCTGCTGCTGCATGGCAAAGTCCTGCAGGCCGACGCAGAAGGGGCTCCTGTAGCCGCAGAGCGGTCTGAGGAGTCGGCCGTCGCTGGTGATGGTGACGAAGAGGTGCCAGCCAGCAACCTGCAGCCTTCCTCTGGCTGATGACCAACCTTAGTAGCACCTGAAGTACAGGGCCCGCCTCGGCGGGTTTTTTGTTACCTGGAGAAAAGTGAATGACCGATATTTCAGCCTTAGAAGCCTACGCCGGCCAGCTGTCGGAAGCAGCCGCGCAGTCTAAGGCCGCGTCGAGCAAGCAGCACGAATACGTCCACGGCGATTCGACCACCGATGTGCTTACTGAATCCGGACTTGTGCCATCGCTTGCCAAGCAAGCCAGGCTCTCCGCTGAGATGACCGAGCTATTTATTGCGACGTCCTACGGAGTTTTCTCAACCAAGGCGCTGATGGATGCAGACCTTCGGGCGAAGGCGGGGCAGACCGGGCAGGTAACTGATGACCCTGATCCTGCGCTCAATGGCTGGTATTCCAAGTTGGGCGGGGAGGGGCTTGGCAGCTGGAAATGGATCAAGGATCAGCCTGTGCCGGCGAACCAGTTTGAGCCGATCGCCTCGTCGTTCGAAACCGTCTCCCAATTCGAGGGCTACCTGGATGAGGCCGACGACACCCCAGGTTATCTGGAGGTCGACGGCGACTACAGGCTGCTTTCCAGGGTCGATGCCGAGGGGCGCCGGATTTTCTATCAAAAGGTGGTGCACGAAGGTCTGCTTTACGCAGACAATCAAATACTCGGCGGCCAGGCCATTCAGTATTTGCATTCAGTAGAGTTCGAGCTGTCCGGGTACACCGAAGCGACGGTTGATGAGGATCTTCGAATCATCAGCGGCCAAGAGCCGGATCTGTCGTCCTATGCAACGCGGGTCGATGTAGAAGCGGCCTTGAAATCCAAGCCCGGTGCGCGGGCTCAACTCCTGTTCGCCGTACTTGGGGATAGCCGCACGGCGAACTCATTCGCGTTGTCCGGAAAGGCTACCCAGCCGCGCGCTTACCCGTTCTGGGTTGAGTTGTTCTCACGAGGGGCGGCGCGTTTTGTCGGTGACTGGAACTTCGGCATTGCGGGGCAAACCACCACCCAGATTCTGCCCCGAGCTGCGGCCGCCGCTGCCACTGATGCGGATGCCGTCGTCATTCTTTGTGGTACCAATGACGCCTATGGAGCGGCAACGCTGCAAAACATTCAAGCGATGGTCGATACCATCGTGGCTGCGGGTAAGTACGCGGTGGTGGTGTCCGAGCTGCCGCGCGGCTTGGCGGGCGCGCCACCGTGGTCACCCGAGCGCATCCTGCAGCACTGGAAGGTTCATCAAGGTCTTGAGGCCATGGCCGAGCAGGAAGGTGTGCGCGTTGTGAACGCCATGCTGCACCTGCTTGACCCTAGCAGCTCGATTGGCGACTTCTACCCCGGCTACAGCTACGACAACCTGCATCTGAACTGTGTGGCTGCTATGCGCGTCGGCAAGGCCATCAGCGATGCCTTGTCAGATCTTTGCTGTATACCCGCGCCGCTGCTGCTGACGAACGTTGATAAATACAGTGCCACAGACAACCCCACCGGCAACCTGGTGGCCAATGGTCTCATGCAGGGTGTTGGAGGGGAGGTGGAGGGATCTGCAGCGGGGAGCGTTGCTACTGCCTGGCGAGCCAGTTCCACTGCCGAGCTGCCGGCGGTGGCTAGCAAGGTTGTGCGTGAGAACGGTGTGGAATGGCAGCAACTTTCGTTCGCTGGTACGGCGACGAACACGGCTCAACTTGCCCAGCTCTATTTCGATATAGACCCCTCGACAATCAGTGTCGGCGACGTGGTTGAGTTCGCTGCCGAAATCGAGGTGGATGCGGGCTCCGTGGAGATGTACGGCCCGGATATGCAGTTACTAGTGGGCGGAGTGACCACTGTCTCGGTGGGGTATAACCGGGCAGAGACTGCAACCAGTGCCATGCCAAGCGATGCCTACACGGGCGTCTATCGAAGCCAGCCTTATACCTTCGCGGCCGCCCCGGCGAGCCTTCAACTGAGCGTGAGATGCCAAGGGAAACAAGGGGTGCGCACCAGCGGCACATTCCGGGTTTCGCGTGTATCTGTCCGCAAAGTTATCTAATAGGAAATCACATGCCACTGATCAAACAGCTTGTTGGGCTTCGCACCAACGACGAAAGCCTGCCCATTCTTCAACGTGACGCCATTATCGATTCGCGGACGGTAGGCGTAATTGATGCAGCCAGCCGTTTCGCATTTCCCCGTACGCCCGGACTGGTCGAAACGGGTGCGGCAGTAAAGGACCTGGTACGCGGCGCGGCGGACTCAAAGCTTCTGGACCCCATCACTTATGATGGCAAGGGCTTCGACTTCAATATCGCTAAGCAGCGCATATCTTTGACTGGATGGAAGGTGCCGAGCGTAAGCCATTTCGCCATCGGCGTGTGGTTCAAGCCAGACCTGTCGGGCTACGGTGCGAACGCTGGACTGATGAGCTACCGGCACGTTGCTGCAGGAGGGTCGTCTAACTACCAATGGAACATCAACTTCTTGATGAGTTCGGGATCGCTGGCGACCATCGTGGCCATTCTGAATGGGCGTTCGGTGAGCTTCTCGTTGCCGACCAGTGCGCTGCATCAGGTGGTGTTCGAATATGAGGTGGTGGGTACAAATCACGTGGTTCGCGGTTACCTGAATGGCGAGCTAAAGGCGACCAGTCCGGAAACTGCTCAAGCCTATGTACTTCCTGACGCGTCGGACATCCCAATACTAGGGTACGGCTCTGCGTCATTCGTAGCCACGGTCGGCGGGCCTGTCTATCGCGCCTGGCTTCAGCGGTTGAACGAGCCAGGGCGTAGTCTGGCGGAGATCATTGCTCTGGATTACGAGAGAAATTACGCGCGTTTCCAGTGATGATGGGGCTGCCAGGTTCGCTGGCTGCATTACCCTAACCAGTCAAGCTGGCTCTGTGGCTGGCCATCCAGCCCAGCCCTTTTGGTTCTCTTTGAGAAGCTCTTGCTGAATCAATTCTAAAATTCGTCGCTCTTGGGCCTCCGTGAATACTTCAGGGAGCTGAGCTTCGTCTTTTTCCGCGGCGCCGCGTTCCATTGCTGGTACCTCACAAAGGGATAGGGGGCGCATGGCTACAGAAAAATCCTGCCAAAAAAAGACCGTGAGCGGTGTGGGCCAGATTTTCACCACGTAGCAGCCTTGTCGAATGATCATCGCTTGGGGGCAGCAAGGATCGACACCTAAACCTAGGTCGGCCGTGGCGAAGCGGCTGAATGCCCACCGCCGGATACGTTTTCGGTGGAGCACTTAACGAGTAAATAACTTCGAGCAGATAACACGATTATCCTGGGCTGAATATCAGCCCAGGAGCTTCAGGTGTTCTATTTGGAGGCCAGAGATCCGAACATCGAAAGCGCATGCTCCAGAGTGTTCTTGATAGTCAAGAGCTTATCTTCATTGGTCTTGGAGATAATGTCTTTTATTTCTGTGGTGGAAATGCCGTCCGTTCTTGGAAGGTACAGGACCTGTACGATATCTTGAAGGTCGTCAAACTTCCCTGCCCAGTCGTTCCCGATGGCAAAAATGTCAGCTTCGTGGGCGATGATGTCAGAGCGTTTTTGCGCCCAGTCCATTTCAGGAATTACTAGGTCGACAACCTTCAAGGACTGCACCAGTCTGGCGCGGTCCTCGTATGAGACTACGCACTTCTTCCCCTTGAGTGCATTAAATTCGTCTGTAGAAACCCCGACGATTAGTCGGTCACAGAGATTGGAAAGGTTCTCCAGAAGGTTCAAATGCCCAATATGAAGAAGGTCGAATGTCCCGTAAGTAATTAAAGTCTTCTGCTTTTTCATGATAGTGCGTACGGCCATTCAAAGAAGGGGTTGGATTCTGTCCAGTCGTTACCATACCGTTCGGTTAGGAATGCTTCGGGATTGCTAGGAGCGCTGAACGTTCTTCCATAAAAATCAATCACCCCTGCAGGGAGTATTATGTCCTTACGGATTTGACGAATACTCATTTTCTCCATGTGGAGAGAGATTTCATCGCCAGATATAACACCGGGGAAGAGATCAACGCATATCCCTTTGCCGCCAAGGACGTGCAAGTTACAGCCCATGTTACGGACGACTGTAAAGCCATGAGCCTTCAGCTTGTCGTGAAGGTCATTGCTTGCCTCCCTCATGTCTCTATGCTCGCTGAAGAAGCAGACATCAAGGTCGTCGTCGTGCGGAATGAAGCCTTTGTCACGAATTGCCCCGAGCAGCGTACCGTAGAGCAGAGTGCAGGGGTAGCCAGCGGACTGGACGAATGCCATGACACGGGACGTGTGATCGAGTAATTCGTCCTTGAGGCTGAGGAGATGACTTTTACGAATGCCATGCCTGGTCATAATGAACGCAGAGTCGTTAAACAGGCGTTTGGTATACGTATTTATAGAGTTCTGAAGCTTTATCGTAAGCTCTTTTGATGGAATCAGATTCTGAATGAATGAGAAGTTGCCGAGGACTTTTTCTTTTCGCAGAGAGGCAGCGATCATGGCGGCCAGAATTTCCACGTCAAGATCGTCTGCTGGGCGGCTCCCATAAAAATCGAGAATCGAGAAGAGGCAGGAGTCTTCCTCAATGAACTTAGGCAGTAGGTCGCTCTGAATGACGCCTACTAAAACATTCTTGAGGACTGATCTGGCCTGCGCGGTTTCCAGTTTCTCAAGATTCTGAATCAGCGGTGCAGATATCCATTTGCAAGCCGATTCATAGATTTTTCCGTAAATATCTTCGCTGGAGTTTTGCCAAAAGGTTTCCCAAGCAGCATCTGTCAAAATCTCTATGCGTAGGTCTTTGTTTCTCACGGACCACTTGTCGGCCCGGTTGAGAACACTGATTGACGATACGCCAACTGGTTGGTTGAAGACTATTTTGACAAAAGGGGCGGGCTCTTTTTTAGTGTGAATCTCTCCGCCATCGCCGCCCTGAATATAGTCAGGTCCGAACCGTGAGCTATTTTCATTGAAAATGCTGCTCATGCTGACAGAGCAGTTGCTTTTGCTTAGCTTAAGCTGCTTCCCATCAGTCGTATGGATTGCAAAGTTTGTAAAGTTCAGAAACTCCGCTTCTTCAGCGGCAATCGAAAAGCGTATTCCCCTGATGCTTTTGCAAATAGGGATTTGAAGGCACATTTCAGGGTTGGAGCCAAAGAAAATGGCGCCTGGGAAAATTTCTTTAAACTTGCGCGATGTGTTCAAAGGCTGTGTCCTTAGCTCTTCCAAGCGTCTACTGCAGGGGCCAATCCCCGGATCCCGCGCATACGCCAAGCTGGCGATCTTCTTCCTCTGAGGTACAAAGGCGAGCACTGCGGATAAGCCAACCTGCTCGATCAGATTTCACTGAAATTCAATCAGATTGACACAATATCGTAATATAGCTGCGCTACGCCCGTCCAAGTCTTTGGTCGGTGACCGGTTCCTAACCCTTTTCGCCCCTAGGCCGGAGCAGGTCAGGCAACCAGAGGCAGCGCAGTGCTATCAATGGGGCCACCATGCATGAAGTCCTCAGTCTCTGGGCGGAAGTAGCCCCAAACCACCTCGTAGGAAGACCCAATTTCAGCGGCCTCCTTGTCAGCTTCGACCTTCAGGGCGTGAACAGCTCTGAGATCCCACGTGGTGCGATTACTGAGAAGCACTGCCCAACCTTGAACCCAGCCGTCCGCGGTTGGGTGCGGCGTCAATTCCGGCGAGCATTTAACTTGGCGCATCCTTCGTCTCCAATTTCTTAGCGTAATAAAACTGTCACACAGAATATCCGAATCCGATCAAGCCCGCCTAGCGCGGGCATTTTTTTGTCTGGAGAAAACCTATGACCACACCCCGCGGCGTCCGCAACCGGAACCCCGGCAACATCGATTTCAATCCCCGCAACGACTGGCAGGGTCAGATCGGAAAAGAACCTGGTGGCCGCTTCGCCATCTTCGATACACCCGAGAACGGCATCCGCGCCTTGGGCAAGCTGCTGATCAACTACCGGGGCAAAGACGGCATGCCTGGTGTAGGCGGCAAGGGCATCGATACGGTGCTGGAGACTATCAATCGCTGGGCGCCCAGCAACGAGAACGACACCCATGCCTACGCTTCGGCCGTGGCCAAGCGCCTAGGCATGCGCACCACTGACCCGATCAACATCAAAGACTCGGCCACGCTGCGCGGCATGGTCCTCGGGATCATCGTCCACGAGAACGGCGGCAACCCGTACAAGGACCAGGTGATCGACGAGGGGGTACGGAGGGCGCTGGCATGACGATCAAGACGATCGGCCGGTGTTTGGGCGAAGCCCATGACGGGTCGCTGTGGTTCTTCTGCAACGGCTGCGATGCGCCGCACAGCCTCAAGGTTGGCGCCGGCTCTGGGCCACGCTGGGGGTACAACGGCAACCCCAGTGCGCCGACCTTTACTCCGTCGGTACTGGTGCGGGGAACCCAGCGGCTCAATGATCAGGAGCACCAGGTCGTGATGGGTGGCGGCAGCGTTGAACCGCGCCCCTTTGTCTGCCACTCGTTCGTCACCGACGGGCGCATCCAGTACCTGGCGGATAGCACCCACCCACTCGCCGGCCAGACGGTCGATCTTCCTGACTGGGAGGCAGCATGGAGCAAATGGTGACTCGCGCCATCGGCGCCGGCCTGCTGATCCTCGCGGCCATGCTGGTGGGCGCCTGGGCCACCACTGGCCATTTCCGCCCGCTGCTGGACGCTGAGCAGAACAAGGTGTCCAGCTGCAAGGCAGCCCGCGACAACCTGGCCGGCCTGGCGCAGGAGCAGGGCAAGGCCCTGGGCGACCTGGTCCTGGCCGCGCAGGCCCGCCAGGCCGCCGCCGAACAGGCGGTGAGTGAGGCCAAGGCCAGCGCAGATCTGGATTACGCCGCGGCAAACCGGCTGCAGCAGGAAAGCACCGGTGGCGACCAGTGCGCCGCCGCCACCTCGATCATCGACGAGGAGCTTGGCCTATGAGGATGCTGCTGATCCTGAGTGGTGCGCTAGCTTTGGCCGGCTGTGGAGGGCGTGTTGAACCGAAGGTGCAATATGTGCGTGTTGAGGTGCCGGTGCAGGTGCCGTGCCGGGCGCCTGAGGTAGCGCCGCCGCCCTGGGCGGCCGCCGGTCTGCGCAAAACCGACCGTCTGGAGGTTAAGGTGCGGGCACTTCTGGCCGAGCGCCGGCAGAGAATTGGGTACGAAAAACAGTTAGTTTCAGCGGTAGGCGCCTGCCAATGACCTCA
>Ga0105251_10001537_pt1 | contig 19803 bp, 23 predicted proteins | sample KBSS64metaG_FD_80424 | JGI IMG/M metagenome (GOLD analysis project Ga0105251, IMG submission 80424) | Switchgrass rhizosphere microbial communities from Kellogg Biological Station, Michigan, USA - KBS S6-4 metaG | ecosystem: Host-associated > Plants > Roots > Rhizosphere > Soil | place...
GAGCGCCTGCAACCCTTGTCGATCCGCGCCGCCGGCCTGCGCGCCAAAATCGACAACGACCACGGCTACTGGTGGAGCAGTTCCAACCAACCGCTGCTGGGCGTCATCGGCCTGGAACGGCCACTCACCGCACGCATCGACGACGCCACCAGCGAGGTCAACCTGCTCAACGAAAACGGCATCACCACCGTCTTCAATGCCTACGGCACCGGCCTGCGCTTATGGGGCAACCGCACCGCGGCCTGGCCCACCGTCACCCACATGCGCAACTTCGAAAACGTGCGCCGCACCAAAGACGTCGTCGACGAATCCATCCGCTACAGCGCGCTGCAGTTCGTCGACCAGCCCATCACCACCTCGCTCATCACCAGCATCACCGAAAGCGTTAACCTGTTCCTGCGCAAACTCATCGGCGACGGCGCCTTACTCGGCGGTGAATGCTGGTACGACCCAGCGCGCAACCCACAAACCGAACTGGAACAGGGCCACGCACTGTTCAACTACAAACTCACCGTGCCGCTGCCGTTTGAACGCGGCACCTTTGAAACCGAAATCACCGGGGATTACCTGGTCAACCTGGGGAACGCATAAATGGCAGGCTTTAGCGCACACCGCATCTCCAACGCTAACGTTTATCTGGATGGCAGTAGCTTCTTTGGTAAGTGTGAAGAGATTGATCTGGGCACCATCAAAACAGTGATGAGCGACTTTCAGGGGTTGGGCATGGTCGGGTTGATTGAGCTGCCGGATGGCATCGACAAGCTGGAAGGGAAAATCACTTGGAACAGCCTGTATTTTGAGGCGGCCAAGAAGCTGGTGACGCCGTTCAAGAGCGTGCAGCTGCAGTGCCGATCTAACGTTCAGGTGTTCAATAATGGGGGGCTGGTGAATGAGATTCCGCTGGTCACGACCATGACCATTACGGGTAAGGAGTATCAATTGGGTACGCATAAACCACGCGACCCGACGAAGTACGAGACGCCGTTTTCGGCCACCTATGTGCGACAGATGATCAATGGGGATGAGGTGGTGTTGCTGGATTATTTGGCGAATATCTTTCGCGTAGGTGGTGAGGATCAGTTGGCTAGGTACAACAAGAATCTTGGGATTTCTTGAGTCTTAAAGGAAACGGAGTGGTACACCATTTGCTCGGTGCAAGGCAGAATGATAGAATCCTTCCGTCATCTACGCTCCAGGCCGTCCGGTTCGCTGAATCCAATACGTTGGACACCGATCTGGCAAGTGTGGTCCCAGTAGCTAGGAAAGCTCCGAAACAAATGTTTCAGTGCAGTGATCCTTTCTATTGACGCAGCGGGTGGAACATTGCGATAGGTGCATAAAAGCGGAAATCAATTAATTGGTTTCCGCTTTTTTTTGGCTAGTAATAATCGTTCATGAACATGTTCAGATGTGTCGTTTTCGTCACATCCCTCCACTCGCAATGGCAATTTTGGAAAGAGCCTTTGATGGATGGGTTTTTCCCCGGGCCTCGCGTGACGTTGAAGTGCCGCTGAATATCAGCAACTTTTCTGCCGAATCGAAATGTGAAATTCAGTTCGCAAGAGAGCGCGTGCGGATCTCCAGTGGCAGGAAGACTGTGATGCTCTGTGCCATATTCGAAGTGTTTGTCATCATCGTCGATGAAGTAGCGCGTCGAGTAGCTAGACTTGCGCCTAGGTTTTCGCCGCTGCTTAAGCTGTACAAACAACGCCTTGGCCTCTTCAACGAAGGTCGGAGCTTGGGTGCGTAAACGCACAAGTTCAACCAAATCACGCCACTCCGGTGCGTCGAAATTTCGTTCCGGCAACAATGACGCTTGCTGATTTTGACCGTTCAACACTTCAATGCAAAATGCTGAGAATGTACTGAGCAGGCTACTGACCTTCTGGACCAGATAGCTCTCGGGATTTTCTACTCGAGATGGAATTCCCACTCGATGTACAAAGAGCGCTGTGCGGGTAAATTCCAGGCATGCACCGCAACGGTCATCTCCTATCACAAGCAGTGCATCACTCGTGCTGGATTTACTGTGAAAATAACGTTCAAGGTTTGGTTCCCGGATGAGATCAGGCGCTCCCAATTCCAAGGTCAAAGCCCCTCCTGGAAAATTCGAAGGTGCAGTGATCTTGTTACGAAGCTTTAAGAACTCACGTCGCAGAAATTCATTTCCTGTGGCTAGTCCGATGAACACTCTCATGGTTGTTTGAATAGCTTCGCCAGCACAGACACAGGAATGTTGATCTTCTCCAGATCCTCTGCATCCAGCTTGCTCAGGATATTCAGCAAGGCGATTGCGTCATTTTGCACAGGGGCGATTTCTGAAGGGGCGGCTTCCTGCACTGGCTCAGGATCAACTTCAAATTCGTAGTCGACTTCAGGTGGCACCAAACCGATTTTTGCTCGATGAACCGGGTGCGTAATCACTTTATAGGTAGCAGCATCGGACGTTCGCCCCACAAAAGCTTTCAGCGTCTCCCCATCCAGCTCGGTCCGGTAATCCACCATTAACTCTGCAAAAATTACAGGTAGGTTACTCAGCAATAGCGGCCTTTTATTGGCATCCCAGTACGCTCGGGTAGCGGCCTGCAGGGTTGTAACAAACGGTGTGAGTTCCATGATTTCTTCCATAAATAAATCAGTCGATCAAGATACAGCCGATTAGCTGGATGTTGCACCCCCATTCAGGCTGCGCGCACTTCAAACCCAAGAAACCGCAACGCCTTAGCCATCCGGCCGTTAATCGGCGGCACCTGCTCGGGCTTCAGCGTCCCCACGAGTTCCAAAGCACAAAAGCGACCGAAAGCGCCCAATTTGTACTTCTGGTCATACAACACAGCACAAATTCGCTGCGCAAAATCGTCGCTCCCATGCACCAAGTAAATCAACGAGTTTTGCACCCGAAGTAGATCACCGTGGTTCAGGTCCCAGAACTTCGTCGGCAGCGCCTCCGCACCGCCCTTAGTAAAGCGCAGTTGCTCCTTGAAGGCATGCACACAGATCAGCGCGCTGGCTAACTGCTCATGATTGCTGGCCCGTATGGTTTCAGGCGTTGCCATAACCGCTTGCAACTCTGCTAGCAGTTGGAAGTAGTCATCTGGGATAGCGGTGTGTGTGGTCGCTACCCACTGCTCAGCAAGGCTCCCGACCATGTGTCGCCGATCAGCCTCAGACCGCAGTGGCGCCTCCTGCCAAGACGCGTCTCCAACCGCGTGTTCAAGGCGCACCCAGTTCAGAAAGCGGTTCGTCTCGACTGCCAGACCAAGTTCCGCAAATTCGGGCCGACGCAACTCTTGGTCACGCAGCACCCCAGAAACCTCTGCGAAGGCTGGACCGTACTCCTCGTAGATCGACTTCTGCAGATCACTTAGATAATGCTGTTGCGCAGACTTGTGTCCGCTACCAGAAAGCACAGTGGGCGGCACCACATCACGCAGCGCCTGGAATGGCGCGTCTGGATTACCTAAGCGGGAGGATTTTTCCCAAGCGTCTCGGAACTGCTTAAATACCTGGAGCGTCAGCACTTCCGCACTGTCCCAGACTTGCGCGAAGAAAAGCTCAATGTCGAGAATGCGGTCTTCATCCCCAGGTTGATCAAGCACAAGAACGGCTTCCCGATTGCTGGCCATTCCGCCTTCAGTGAGATTGGCCGACCCAAGCATGACCACGCCGTCGAAAAGGAACACCTTGGCGTGGAAACCATCCGTGAAATAGCGCACCACGCAGTTAGGGGCATCGAGCACGCGACGCAGCGCCGAAGGGTCTGTGCTCTTATTGAGCCCCACCAATAGCTCAACTTTTGCCCCGCGAGCAGCCGCCTGCAAAATCTCCGAATAGCGATTGAAATACGGCACCGCAATTCTAATTCTGGACGCCGTAGCCATATGGGCTGAGTACGGTCGCAGTACCTGATCCTGTCCAGGGCTATTGGTGTAGATACCGGAGTTACTCATCAGCATTCCCTATGCGAGTGAAGGCGCTCAGGCTGGCAGCGGCCTGCTATCAGCACCGTACATTTTGTAGCGCCTGACTAGTGCTACTCTCAGGCACCGAAAACAAGGATGGAAAAAGCCGAAAACGGCCATGAATTTTGCTGCTGGTCGACTCCCCGAAACATTGTCTTATGCAGCAGGCTACAGGTCTGGATTAGCGCTATCTGCTACTGAAATTTGCGATCACCTCGGTGGCTCACTAGCGGACTTGGTTATCAGATCAGATTCAAGCGGCGTTCGCTTGCGCTCGGAAGAGTATGAGCAAATCTACTACCGTCTGCTTTACCGAATCGGATACACAGTACGGACGTTCAGCACGAAGGGGCGGAGTATGGAGTGATCGTCACCACATCTACCGTTAGCCCCGGCGCGCTTCCTACGATTTCAGCACACGGCTATCCAATCGAGGTTGTGGAACGTGACGCAGTGAAGAAGTGGCTGAGCGTCTGCGCACGCCTGGTACGTGAATAATCCGGTATTAGACGGAATGCTGAATTCAGTTAAATTGTGTAATCAACAAGGAAGACATAGAACTGATGATTGGATCAAAGCTTCAGCACGCCTTTCGCAAGGAGTCAAAAGGTGCTCGCGGTGAAATTCAGCTATTCCGTGCGTTTATCCGCGCTTTCAACGCACTAGGCCCCGATGCATTGTCAAAGGAATATCACGGTAATCGTTATCAGGTTACATTTAAGGAAGCTCGAGGTGCCGGGCGGCCGATCCCACGTTGCGAGTTATGTGACGTAATGATTATTCATTACCCCGCGAATAACCCAAACGCTGCTCGTATTACTTTCAATCAAGCAAAGGTCACCACAAACACACTGGGAGGTCACCGCCCCAAAAAAACGACCGGTCCAGACAGTTTTGGTGCGAACCTGGAACAGTGGGATCTCCTTTCAAATCGGCCATCTATAAATCCCGCGACAAAAACATTCCATCCCCCATTAGACCTGCTTTCTGGCGCGACTCTTCCGTCCGTAGGTACGTTTGGTGTCTTTTACCCTTCAGGTCCAAGCTACGACTTTGCTTACTACGTAGCAAACGGTCTCACGCCGCTTACCAACAGCGACAGAAGATCTGGAACCCTTCAGTGGACAACCCCCTTAAATGTAACCCGCAGTATTGCCGGTCATGAAGAGGTGACGGGAACTTGCTGTCTCCTTAAATTCGGAGACGCTCTAGAACAGAGCCTGATCGGTACACCTATCAGGCTGCTTATGTATGGTCCTGCTAAGTCGGCTCCAATGCGAGCGTGGTTGACTAGAATCCTCGTATCACTCAGCCGAGAGCATCCTGATTCTGAGCTACCGGACCAGCTATTGAGCGGGCTTGAGTTGAGAAGCGTTGCCGAGGACGAGGAACGAAAGTCCATAATTCATGCCGGAGAGCCATCGCCACCTCGAGCAGTCATATTGATAAGGACGCAAGGTAACAGCTCACCTTATCGTGTGGGCGCATAGCATAGGCAGAATCAGCTCAGCCATGCCGTCAGCGTAGCGAGCTGATCGCTGGGCTCGTTCCGCTACCGGGTTATTGCTGTAATACTAAATGGCCATATCTCATTTTCAAGAAAGGAAACAAGGATGCGCTCAAGGATTGCTGTCGGCACATTGCTAGTCGCTCTGCTAAGCGGCTGCACAGCTGTACCACCTTTGAATTTCTCCGTACCTAGCGTTTCACCCTCGACTCACAAGGTGGACGCGGACCTACGCGCCGTATCCGTTTCCTTTGCTGCGCCAAATGAACAAACAGGGGAAGTGCCGTCCGATGGTGAAGGGATCCCCGTACTCTGGGAAAGGGCAGTCGTCGAAGCCGTTAACAAAAGCTCAGTGTTCGACGACGAGTCGACAAAAAAAGTAAATCTTTTCATAAAAATCAAGGAGCTGGATGCGCCAGCAGCTGGAGTGACGATGGTCACCGATACTTCTGCAAAGTACTTGCTGGTAAACCGAAAAACGGGCGAAACCTTGCTGGAAGAAACGATAACCACCAAAGGAGTCGTCCCCCCTGGCTATGCCTTCGCGGGTATCGTCCGTGCTAAAGAGTCAGTCAATCGTGCCGTGCAGAACAATATTCGAGATTTTCTGACGAAACTGGAAGCGCAGAAGTCGAACTAGGAAAGCCACAACCCCAAACGCCATTACCTACAAACACAACCGAATCGACCGGCAGACGCACCAAGTCGCCGTCGGTAAATTGTCTCCCGTCACCATTCGCAGTGACCGGGCGGAGCAGCCCGTAGCACATTAGGTTGTATGTGCTTCTTTTGACGGGACAGGCAGCTCCATGTCTGATTTTAATGGTAACTGTACGCCGGGTGCCCTCGGGCAAACCGGCATTACAAAGCTCCTACTCGGTCCCATTACCGGCGCATAGTTACCATCTTTTTTCACCCCCGCACGGCTCCATTCAAAGGGAGCGCCGTAGCGATCAGCGTCGTCCCCATCAGTCGGTGACCAATCAGGTATCCGCCTACCAAAACCTCTTCAAAAACACTACGTCGCCACGCGAGTCCGGCAGGATTTACAGCGGCCCACGGGTAAGGTCGCGCCCCCGGGTAAAAAGTCGGACGCTTCCACGATCGTTGGAAAGCTTTCACACGTTTAACGTACGCGTTTAAAGACACCCGCTGTTACGTCCTATCGGCTACAACGCCTTGCGTCGTTACCTACGCGTGCGCCAGAATCCGCTGGCTTGTGCGGCTGTGGGGCGGGCTATATCGTTTCCCTGTCACTGAAAAACAGTGATCGGGTTTGGTAGCCCGTTTTGAAAACATCCGCATGGCGACATCTTATGCAGTCTCTTTTTGGGACTCGGCTTTAATATGGTGGTCATGCGTGGGGCTCCTTGTGAGCGCCGGGTTTCCCGTTTTCAACCGGTCTACCAACCCACGTATGGCCGCCACCCTCGTTTGGTAGCGAGAGTGATGGCTCCTCAATCTCAATATTGAAAATGGGAGCTTCATCTATGTTCAAAGTTACGCCTAACCCCCCAAATACCGGTCCGCTACCCTACGACGCCTTTATTGATCTTGACCCCAAGAAAATGAAAGAGGCGGCCGACCGCGCACTCAGCTTCTACCTCGACCCCGGGGCGACGAAAACGCAGATACCGCCCCACAGGCCCAGCACCATCTTCACCATCGACGCAGCGGTGGATGACGAAACGTTGCTCGTCGAGGCCTGCGAATCGTTGGCATCCGCCAGCGCCATGGTCAACGATCTCGTCGACTTGACGGACGACCCGCGACGGCAAACGATGCTGGTGCTGCAACGGGTCATCATGTTGGGTGAGTTAGCGGTCAATCGAGTACTGGACAACCACAAGCTTGGGTAGTCGCCAGGCGGGTAGCGAGGGCGCTTGCGCCCTCGCTGTTTAGCAGCATTCAAAGGTCGCGACCGCGACGCGCGTCCTTATCGTTTTTTTGCGATAAGGCTACCGATGTAAAGCACCTTTCTATGCAGTAATTGCCGCTCTATAACGATCCTCGATCGAGCCTCGAATTCCTCTCTTTAAACCCGATTAAAAGCCAACGTCTGCGCCGAGCGACATCATCAGGGCTCTCAACCTGGAGCCCCCACAATGGCCGACGCACTCAGCTTCACCCTCAAATTCCCCTTCAAAAGCGCCAGCGGCGACACCCTCAAAAACCTGCCCATCACGCGCCTCAAACGCAAAGACATCAGCGCTGCGCAGGCAACGACCAAAGACGAAGGTGTGATGGAAGACATGCTCGTGGCCAAGATGCTGGGCATCACCCTGGAAGACCTCGGCGAGTTCGACATTGCCGATTCGTCATTAGCCACCGAGGTGTTGCGGGAAATGGCAGCCGGTAGAGCCATTGCTGCAGTCCTGGGACGAAGCACTGCTGCTGGTGCTGCGCCTGCAACCGTCTGAAATAGAACGGCTAGACATGGTCGATTACTGGCGCTGGGTAGCGGTGTGTCAGCGCGAGATTAACCGTCGGATCGAACTCGCCGAGCAATCAAGTAGCTGACCACCGTCACCAAGCCAACCACAAGCCCCGCCAGCAACGCGCCGCCCGCAGCAATAGGGGCGGCCGCCAGGGCCAGCAGTGGCAGCGCCAAGCAAAACACCAGCACCGCCGCCCACACCGGCAAGTGAACCAGGCACAGCCAGGCAAGCCAGATCACACCGGCGCCGATGGCCAGTGCATAGAGAATCTTGGCGGTGCGTAAAGCGGCTTTTTCAAACATGCCCAAAGCGTAGCAACTATGGCTAACGAAGTCCTCGTCGGGTTAAAAATTGGAGCAGTTGTCTCTGGCAGCTTGAACGCGGCATTCGGTTCGGCTAAATCGACCGTGCAGCAATTGGGTCGCGCCCTCGATGGTCTCACGACCAAGCAACAGCAGATGGGCAACGAACTGTCGGCGTCGTTGGCCCGTGGCGGCACGGGGGTCGAGCGCCTGCGCCGGCAATACGAGGCGGTGGGCAGCACCCTTGATCAGCTCAAAATCAAACAAGACAGCCTCACCGCCAGCATCGCCCGCGGTGAAACCCTGAAAACCAGACGTGGTGAATTGCGCGGCCAGGCCATGGAAGTGGCCGGTACTGGGGCGGCGTTGGGTGCGCCGATTTTTCAGTCGATGAAAACAGCCGTCGACTTCCAGGACCAGACTCGTGACATCGCCATTACCGGCGGCTTCGACCTGGCGCAAGAAGCCGACCTCAGCCAAGTGATGCGCAAAGCGGCGCTACGGTGGAATCAGACGCAAACCGACGTTGCTAATGGCACCGCCATATTGATCGCGGGCGGTATTGCCAGCGCAAAAGAGCTGGCCGCCTACGCACCCGTCATGGCCAAAACAGCCACCGCCACCCGCGCCAGCATGAATGACCTGGGGTCAGTGGCCATCGCCCTCAACGACAACCTGGGCATTGGCGCCGCCGGCCTCGAGCGATCCATGAATATACTCGCGTTCGCGGGCAAAAGCGGCCAGTTCGAACTCGCCGACATGGCCAAATGGCTGCCGCAGTTAACCCCTCAGTTTGCCGCCTTGGGCATTACCGGGGAGCGCGCCGTGGCGGAAATTGGCGCGTCGTTACAGATCGCCCGCCGTGGTGCCGGTAGCAATGACGAGGCCGCCAACAACTTCAAAAACTTCCTCTCAAAGATCACGGCGCCCGAGACGCTCAAGTCATTTGAAAAGGCTGGCATCGATCTCAAAGGCAGCATGAAGAACCTGGTCAGCGAAGGGTTTTCGCCTGCAGAGTCGATGATCAAAATCCTCACCGCACACCTCGGCACAAAAGCACCGGCCGCCGCCGCCGAGTACGGCAAGGCGCTGGACATTAAGGACGAGCAAGAACGACACATCGCACTGGCTCGGTTGGATGAAGCCTACAAACTCGGCGCGTTGTTTTCCGACCAACAAGTCTTGTCATTTGTCCGCCCCGCATTGGCCAACCAAAAAGACCTGAGCGGCATCAAGCAAGGCAGCAAAGACGCCGCGGATAAAGGCGTGCTGGATCAGGACTGGGCTAAACGCATGGGCAGTTCCAAGGAGCAACTCAAAGAGCTGCGCAACAACCTGACAGACATCGGCATCTCGGTCGGCAACGCGCTGCTCCCCGCGATTGTCGATGTCAGCCGTGCAGTGGTCCCGCTCATGCGGTCGTTCTCGGCATGGGCACAGCAAAACCCTGAACTCATCAGGGGTGTAGTGGGCCTGGTGGGCGGTCTGTTACTGGGCAAAATGGCCTTCATCGGCGTTGCTTATGGGGCCAACCTGGTGATGTCTCCCTTTGTCGCCATGACCCGCGCCATCACCACGCTCTCCGCCAAATGGACGCTGCTGCAGGGGATGTGGCAGATGGGCAAATTCACGCCACTGACAACCGGCTTAAGCCGCGTCGGTCGGGGTATGCGCACGGTGGCCAGGTACGGCGGGTTGTTCTTGCGCGGTCTGGCTATCGCCGTGGGCGCACCATTGATGATGATCGCTCGCGGTGGCCTGTTCCTGGGCAAGATCCTGGGCGGTACCTTGCTGTTCGGGTTGAAGCTCGCCGGGCAGGCTGTCCTCTGGCTGGGTAGAGCCTTGATGATGAATCCCATCGGCCTGTTGATCACCGGCATCGCGCTGAGCGCCTACCTGATTTACCGCTATTGGGCACCAATCAAGACCTTCTTCACCGGCCTGTGGGACGAGGTAAAAGTCGGCTTCAGCGGTGGTCTGTCCGGCATCGTCGGGTTGTTGGCTAACTTCTCGCCGCTGGGCCTGGTCTACCGAGCCTTTGCCGGCGTGATGAGCTACTTCGGCGTCGAACTGCCTGGCAAATTCACCGAGTTTGGCGGCATGCTCATCACGGGGCTGGTCAATGGTATCAGCAACATGGCCGGGGCCTTCAAAGACAGTGTCGTGGGCATCGGGTCGTCCATTAAAGGCTGGCTGAGTAGAGCTTTGATGATGAATCCCATTGGTCAGCTGATCACGGGCATCGCGGCCGCGGCGTACTTGATCTATCGCCATTGGCAGCCGATCAAAGCGTTCTTTAGCGGCTTGTGGCAAGAGGTGAAAGCCGGCTTCAGTGGCGGCCTGTCCGGCATCCTCGCGGCAGTGGTCAATTTCTCCCCGTTGGGCTGGATCTATCGCGCCTTTGCCGGCGTGATGAGCTACTTCGGCGTCGAACTGCCCGGCAAGTTCACCGAGTTCGGCGGGATGCTGATCACGGGTCTGGTCAATGGCATCAGCAACATGGCCGGGGCCCTCAAAGACAGCGTCGTGGGCATCGGGTCGTCCGTTAAAGACTGGTTTACCGAAAACCTCGGCATTCAGTCACCCAGCCGCGTGTTCATAGGCTACGGCGCCAACATCAGCGAAGGCGCCGCTATTGGCATCCGTGCTCATTCAGGTCTGGTACGCAAGGCCGCACTCGATATGGCCGCGCAATCAAACGTCGACTTTGCCCCGCCAAACCCGGTGCAGATCTCCAAGGCAAGCATGATCGGCAGCGCCGCCATTGGCGTCCGTGCTCAGGCAGGTCTGGTACACAAGGCCGCACTCGATATGGCCGCGCAATCAAGCGTCGACCTTGCCCCGCCAGACCCGGCGCAGGTTTCCAAGGCAAGCATGATGGGCGGCGCTGGGGGTACATCCCCAGTTGCAGGCCCTAGTGCGGCGGGCCAAGTGAATTTCCATTTCTCACCTCAAATCAACGTACCTGCTGGCGCGGACATGGGCCCAATCAATCAAGGGTTGCAGGCCAGCTACACCGAATGGATGCGCATGATGGAGCGCTATGTCCACGACCAGCGCCGCCGCAGCTATGGCCCATCCCATCAGGGGGGCGTCTGATGTTTGCCATCTTGGGCGATATCGAATTCACCGTGGCCGGCGGCATCAGTGGCATGGAACAAAGCGGCTCGGCCGACTGGGCAGAGCACGCACGTATCCAGGGCAAGCCCTTGCTGGAATGGATCGGTGAAGGGCTCGATGAATGCACCCTGACCATCGAACTGCACCCGGTGCTGGGCAATCCAGAGCAGCGTTTGAGGGCGTTGCGCCAGGCCAAAAGTGAGCATCAACCGTTGGCGTTTGTGATGGGCAGCGGTGAGTACTTGGGGGCCTACGTCATCACCCAAATGTCCAATGCCATCCGTCGTGCAACCGCCGTGGGCCAGATCAAGGCGGCCACGGTTCATCTGAGCCTTAAGGAATACACCGGGGCGTTTACGCGCAAAGTCGCCCGACCGGGCCTGCTCGATTCTGCCGTGAACGGGACATCGGCAGCCACCGCCGGTAATCCCGGTCTGATCTCGCGCCTGATGCCCACGCCCAGTACTGTCCAAGCGGTGATCGGTCACGCAAAAACAGCCGGCAACATCCTCAAGGCTGGCCAGAATGTGTATCAGACGATCAAGAGCGGCAACGCCTCGATGGTCCTCGGCCAGGTTCCGCAATTGTTAGGCGTCACGGCCCGGGCCATAGCACCGCTGCAAGGGCTGAAGGCAGCCGCCGGGCTACTCGAAGACGGCGCCGACCTGTCGCAAGTGGGTGAACGCGTATTGGGCAGTGTGATGGGCGCTCGAACAGCCCTTGATCCGGTCGACCTGGGCAACATCATCGACCGCTTCACCGCATCTCACGAGTCGCTCGACCAGGCGCTCACCACACTGCACAGCGCCCGTACCCGGCTGGCGGGCTTGGCAGGCCAAGTTTTGACGAGGAAGGCCTGATGTTTATCACCCACGTCACCACCGAAGGGGAACGGTGGGATCAGTTGGCCTGGCGTTACTACGGCGATGCTCATCGCTATTTACCAATCGTTCAAGCCAACCCTCATGTGCCGATCACCGCCATCTTGCCGTCAGGTTTGACCTTGGCCATCCCCATCCTCGAACTCGTGACCTCCGCCCAGGACCTGCCACCATGGATGCGATAATCCCCGCCCAGGTACCGCAAGCGCGCTTCGTGCTGACCTACCAACAGCACAACATCACCCGTAACGTCAGCCAGCATTTGCTCTCGGTGTCCTATGACGACTACCTCACCGGCCAAGCCGACAGCCTGGCCGTCGAACTGGAAGACACCGAAGGCAAATGGCGTGAACAGTGGTATCCAGGCCATGGCGACAGCCTCACCTTGTCCATGGGCTGGGAAGGCCAACCACTACGCGCCCTCGGCCGTTTCGAAATCGACGAAGTCGAACTCAATTGCCCACCCTCGACCATCACCATCCATGGCCTGGCCACCGGCATCAAAGCGGCGCTACGCACACCCTCACACCACGCCTATGAAAACACCACACTGCCGGCCATCGCCCAACAGATCGCCGCACGCCAGGGCCTGGAACTGATCGGCACCATCCAACCCATCTCACTCGACCGCCTGACCCAGCAAGACTCCGACCTGACCTTCCTGCGCAACCTCGCGGCCGACTACGACTACGCCTTCAAAATCACCGGCCATCGCATGGTCTTCCATGCCATCAGCGCATTAGCCAAAGCGGCGCCAGTGGCAACCCTGGTACTCCAGGACCTAAGCAACGTGAACCTGCGCGACCAAATCAAAAACGTACCCCAGGCCGTCGAGATCAAACACAAAGACCCCGCCACAAAAACACTGGTGACCTACAAGATCGAAAACAACCAAACCGTCGCGGTACCCAGCAGCATCAGCAAAACCACCACCAGCGGCGACACCCAAAAAAGCCGAAAACGCAGCGCCTCGACCGAAGAATCCAAAGCAAAAGCCCAAGCCGAACTGGCCAAAGCCAACCGCGAACGCACCACCGGCAACTGGTCAGCCATGGGCCGGCCCAACCTGGTCAGCGGCAACGTCGTCACCCTGGTCGCAGCAGGAAAACTCGGTGGCCGTTACCTCATCACAGCCTCACAACACCGCATGACCCGCACCGGCTACACCGTAAGCCAATCAGTCAGCCGCATCGCCACCCATTAACCCAACACACCACGCCCCCTGTGGGAGCGGGCTTGCCCGCGAATAGGCCAGCAAATTCACCACCCATTCACCAGACTAAAATGAGCCCCCATGACCACCCAACTCGAATACGGTGAAGTCACTGCCCTTGACCACAAAACCTGCCGCCTCCGAGTCCGCCTCGACGACCGCGACGGCCTCCAGACCTACTGGCTCAACGTCCTCCAACGCAACACCCAAGGCACACAGCGCCGCCCACTCATGCCCGAACTGGGCGAACAAGTCGCGGTGCTGCTTGATGCTGATGGTGTGGGTGGTGTTTACCTGGGTGGGATCTACTCGACTGCTGAACCACCGCCGGTTGTGGATGAGGACACGGACTATGTGCGGTTCAGCGACGGGACGATTTCGACCTACGACCGGGCGGCCGGGGTGATGACGCTGGACTGTGCGGGGGCTTTGGTTCTGAAGTGTGGGCGAAATATCACGGTTGAAGCGGGTGAGCCGCTGGTAGTGAAAGCGCCTTCGGCTACGTTGGACATCCCGCAGGTCACCTTGAATGGCGACCTGCAGGTGAATGGGAATGTGAACGCAACAGGGGTGATGATGGACACGGGTGGAAACTCTAATCACCACCATCACTAGCTAAAAGTTTTGGGGCGTCGCGTCTAGATATTGCCTCAAGAGCACCTGTAGGTAGGCTATTGAAGCGCTCCTCTATTTGTTTAGGACGACTGATCAGCTCTTCGACAATGAGATTGATCATCTCAAACATCACCGTGACGTGATCAGGATTCTCTTCTAGAGATATTTCTCCCGGATGCACTGCATGATTCCCGGTGACTCGGACTACGTCAAAAGCTTGCTGAATTTTTGGGTTAAGGCCATTACGCACCAAAATACCGATGTCTTCATCAACCTTTTTCCCCTTGCCACCTAACTCTATGCACAGTTTTTGAAGGCATAACCGGAGCAACGCGGCAGCTCCTCGAGGAGACCGACTAGATATCTCGCGAGCTTCTTCAAAATCCACTTTGCAGTCCGCTGGCAGGTCGACGTGAGCAACAGGCGCAGCGGCGGTAGAGGGCAATATCAACCGACCAGTAACGGGGGCCTCGTCCTCAAGGTCCTTTTCGGTGGTGTTCAACCATAGACTGTTTTGACCGCAATGGTCGCAATAGCACAACTGGAATGACGACTGCCTAAAATTACCATTCAGACGGGTCCACAACGGCACCCAAGTCATCGATGTGAGTACCGAACAAAACATGCATGTAAAGGCTTTAGCGTTGAAAGTAGGGGCTACATGCTTAGACATTTAGTGCTCATCCTGAAAGCGGGAACAGCATGGATAGTAGCTAGATTTCTCGGCGCTTGGCTTCCGGTGTCAGAGCGCGGATCGCTTCCAGCTCCTTCTCCTCTGTGATGCAGTGACGAACCGCCATGTTCAGCAGGCTGAAAAGCGCGAGCGCGACTTCTGGGGTGTCATTGAGGTTGACGGTTCCGGGGTGTACAGACTCATTCCCGAAGATACGAATGGTGTCGAACGCCTTCAGCACACGACTAGGCAGCCCCATCTCTACAAGCTCACCAATCTGTTTATGGATGTCGCCTTTTTTTCCAAGAAGCTGCTGACAGAGCTTTTGCACGCACAATCGCAATAAGGCAGCTGCTGCACGAGGGGAGTGAGTGAAAACCAACCTGGCTTCCTCAAAATCAACCTTTATATCCGCAGGCATATCATCCTCTGCCTGAGGTGCGACGCATTCCATAGGAAAAATAAGCGTCTGACGTCCTCCTAGAAGCCCTTGCATCGGCAGTTCAGGCCTTGGGCGACTTATGATTCCAGGATCGCTAATCCATACGCTAGGCATCTTGCAAGCAGCGCAGGTTGAAAAAACTATTGAGGCGTACTCATTACTGTTTAGTAGCAAATCGTCCCACTTCATGCCTGCGAAAGCACCACATCGTGGGCAATTGAAACTTTCCTTTCTGAAGCCTGGCGCAATGTCGATATTGCTCATTTCTCTCAACCTTTAATCCATATATTTCCTCTAATCTAACCTGCCTTGGTCTTTAAACTCGATTAAAAGTCGATACCAACAAGTTCTTCCATCATGGGCGTATGACAACGCCCACTCCCCACACCAGCATCACCGCCGCCCACTGGCAGCCCGCTCTCGGTACTTCTGGAGAGGTGGTCGAGGGCCTGCGCGATATAGACCAATCCATTCGCATCATCCTGAGTACGCCCAAGGGCAGCGATCCTCATCGCCCAGAATTTGGCAGCGACCTACACCTGTACCTCGACTGGCCCACCAACCGCGTCACACCGCATCTGGTGCGCGAGGCGGTCGACGCGATTCGCCACTGGGAACCCCGCGCCTCAGTGGCCCAGGTGAAAGTCCAGATCAACGCCGCGCAGATCATCGTGCAGGTGCATTGGCGCGTAGTCGGTGAAGTGTCTCAGCTGACCGAGGTGTCGTATGCGCGAGCTGCCTAAACCCGAATTCATCAAAATTGACCCGGCCGCGCTAGAAGCACAACTGATTGCCCGCTACGAACAGAAGTCGGGCAAAACCCTGTACCCGGCCCAGATCGAACGACTCTACATCGACCAAATTGCCTACGCGGTATCGCGGTTGCAGATGAGCATCCAGAACGCCGGCGAACAACTGCTGGTGCGTTTCGCCCGCGGCCCGATTCTCGACTACCTCGGCGAACTGGTCGCCACCCCTAGACTGCTGGCCCAAGCCGCCCGCTGTACCATGCGTTTCACCATGCCCGCGGCGGTGACCCAGCCACTGCTGATCCCGATCGGCACTCGGGTCAGCACCCAGGATGCCAAGCTCACCTTCATCACCGATCAGGACGTGGTGATGGCTGTCGGTCAAACCCACATGACCGTCACCGCCACCTGCATGACCGCCGGCCAACAAGGCAACGGCTGGACCGTCGGCCAGATCAGCGCCCTCGGCAACTCGCCAGCAGCAGGCCTGACCGCCAGCAACATCACACTCACCACCCAAGGTGCCGAGGATGAAGACGATGACCGCTACCGCGAGCGCATCATCCTGGCCCCCGAAGCCTTCAGCAACGCCGGCAGCCGCGCCGCCTATCGCTACCACACGCTGGCCGTGCACCAGTCCATCATCGACGTCGCCGTACATGGCCCAGATGAAGGCCAGCCGGACGGCCACGTCGCGCTGTACCCGCTGACCACGACCGGGCTGCCGACAGAAGATCTACTGCAACGAATAGAGAATCAGGTCAGCGGCGAAAAACTCCGTCCGCTGTGCGACACGGTCAATGCGTTTTCGCCAACCGCAGTCGGCTATCGGATCAAGGCACACATCACCTTCTACGCCAACGCAGACCGCAGCACCGCCATGGCCGCCGCGCAAGCCGCCGCACACGCCTATACAGTCGAATCTCGGGCCGGGCTCGGGCGCGATCTGGTGCCGGAACAACTGACCGCTTTGCTTCAAGTCACTGGTGTGTACCGCGCCAATCTGAAGTTACCGTCAGGCCTGCGCGAGTTGCAAAGCAATGAATGGGCGAACTGCTCATCCATCCAATTGATCGATGCCGGGGTGGCCTATGGCTGATCAGCCACTGCCACCCGCGCTGGCCGGTGATGAGCGTTTTTCGCTGCTCTGTGAGCTGCTCGACCAGGCATTAGACGACCTCGATCTGAACGTGATGCTGGTTTACCTGATTGACCTGGTGAAACCCTCGCTACTACCGGCGCTGGCCGATCAATTCTCGCTCCTCGACGAAGCGGCCTGGGAGCTGGCCGAGTCCGAAGAAGCCAAACGCAACTTAATCAAAAACGCCGCCGAACTGCATCGTTTCAAGGGCACGCCGTGGGCCATCCGCGAGGTCATTCGATTACTCGGCTTTGGCGAGGTCACCCTCCAGGAAGGCTTAGACACTCAGCCTGATGCAGATCCTTCCACCTGGCCGCTGTATCGGGTCGTTCTTAAACGTGTCATCACCAACGATCAGGCGATGCTACTGCGCCGCCTTCTACTGTCCGTCGCCCCGGCACGCTGCCGCCTGGTATCACTCGACTATCAGTCAGTGGCCATTCGCTACAACGCAGTCGCGCGTTACGACGGCCAATACAACCATGGGAGCAGCTAATGGCCGATCTACCCGAATCCCCCGACTGGGCGCCTGGCGTCTACCAACTCGAAACTTCTGACCCCGTGTTAGGTGGCCCCGACGGTGTCTCCAATCAACAAGCCAAACACCTCGCGAATCGAACAAGCTGGCTTAAGAAAAAAATAGATGCGTTTTTCGATGGCAGTGGCATGCCCTTTGCCAGTCAACGTGAAGCAGAAAAAGGAGCTGATACCAACAAACCGATGAGTGCACTCAGAGTGTTCCAAGCCATCGGCGCCAAGGTCGTCCAGGCAACAACGAGTGCGCCAGGGATCGCAAGAATTGCAACTCAACTATTGGTTAAGGCGGGTACAGATGACCACACGATCGTGACGCCGAAAGCGCTCGCGGCAACATTCCCGTTCCGAGGCATTAAAGTCTATTCGTCGGCTGGAGAGTTCACTTGGGAAGTACCACCTGGTGTCACTAAAGCTTGGGTGACTACTATCGGGGCCGGCGGTGGCGGAGCCCGGATTGCTGTTCTACCCGGTCCTTCTGGAGGATCAGGTGGGGGGATTTCCAAAAAACTTGTCGACCTGACAGGAGTAACGTCAGTCGCTGTAAAGGTCGGTGCAGGTGGCATAGGAGGCAAGGTTAATGGCACGAATGGTACCGACGGCGGCAGCTCGGCATTTGGTGTAACACCGTGGGCAACAGGTGGCTATGGAGGTCGGATTGACGGAAAGGGACCGGAAGGGGGACATGGCGTTGATGGTGATGAAACCAGCACCATCGGTGGAGGCTACCTTCCAGTTGGCACTGCCTCCAACGATGCTTTTATTGGTGGCGCCGGCGGCGGTGGAGTATCTGGATCCGCAGGAGTCGGCGATCACCGTCCGCGAAGTCCGGGACACGGTGGTGGTGGGCGAAACGGTGGCCCGGCACCTGATGGCGCAGACGGACAAGTGACCATCCAATGGTAAGCAATCGAAAGGCTTCTTAAAGGAGGCACATGACAAGGGGGCTGATCATGCAGGAAATACGCTGTGGCGAGTGCCACCGAAAACTCGCCGCTGTCAGCGGTTTCACCGAACTACAAATCAAGTGTCCGCGCTGCCGGACACTCAATCACCTGAAGGCCCCGAGCCTCCTATCCGAATGCCCTGAGCATCTGCCCATAGAAGCGCAGAAATGCCCCAGCCCACCATTGGAAGCCTGTTCGCAGGCATAGGAGGTTTTGATGTCGGATTCGAAAACGCAGGCTACCGCACCGCCTGGCAAGTGGAACTCAACCCCATCAACCGGGCTGTCCTTGCCGATCGATTTCCACACGCCACCCAATTCGAAGACGTCCGCCACTGCGGCGCCCACAACCTCCGTCCCGTCGACGTCATCACTGGCGGCTTTCCCTGCCAAGACATCAGCCTTGCCGGCGCCAGACCCAGCAACAAAGAAACCCGAGGCCTGCGTGGCCAACGCAGCGGCCTATTCTGGGAAGTCATACGAATCCTCAAAGAGACACAACCTCGCTGGGTGGTGCTTGAGAATGTCGTTAACCTGCTCGCTATCAACGATAGCCAAGACTTTGAAACAGTCATCCGGGCCCTTGCGGAATGCGGGTATGTGGGATTCTGGCGAGTGCTTAATGCTCAATATTTCGGAGTCCCCCAGCAACGTCGTCGCGTATTCCTGGTCGCAGGTCATCGACGAATGCCCCCCATGGAGCTGCTGGCTGACGCTGCGCCAGTGGAAGCAATACCTCCAGCGTCTAGCAAGATCGCGTGGCCACGCCCCGCGGATGCATGGGCTGCCAATACTCTATTGGCAAACAAAGCAGGCTCACAAATCGCTATGGGCTGTACCACTTTCATCGCTCAACCGAACGGATGGCATCAGATGGCTGAGCGGCAGCGAACGTCTGAAGATGATGGGCTTTGCCTCGGACTGGATGCGGCCAACTTTGCAGAGGCTTTCGCTGCCGGAAACGCCGTCGTTACGCAAATCGCGCAATGGATTGCCGAAAAACTAATTAAGGCACACTAAAAACAAAGGCAGCAGAGACCACCATCTCCGCTGCCTAACCCCAACACCTCAGTTTCCGAAATTCCCTTGCACCACACGCAACAAACCTAAACTCCATTTACCTCGCACCAGCGCCCGAGTTTTTCGCGCGCGGCATCACTCAGGATTTGAAAGCCATGGAGATCGGCCCCCTTTCCCCCTCTCCCCCGTGGGGAGAGGGCTGGGGTGAGGGGATGGATCTAACTGACACACAACCATTCGAGCAAACCCATCCTATGACC